>Ga0164292_10001546_pt1 | contig 18691 bp, 34 predicted proteins | sample GEODES117metaG_FD_111486 | JGI IMG/M metagenome (GOLD analysis project Ga0164292, IMG submission 111486) | Eutrophic lake water microbial communities from Lake Mendota, Wisconsin, USA - GEODES117 metaG | ecosystem: Environmental > Aquatic > Freshwater > Lake | place: USA: Lake Mendota...
AGAATTCCGGAATGAATAGATTTAATGATGGGTGCTACATTGTCTTCTTCTTCCAAAGGTCCAGAGATCCGAATTCCAGTATCTCCTGAAACATCAAAGATCTTAAATGTTTTTTCTAGTCCGAAAACACTTCTAGCTATATCAGGGACCTCGTTATGTTCTTCAAAAATTTTTATGTGCTTCATTTTTATCTTTGTATATCAGGGAATCTATCAATTGGGACTAGAATCTCGTCTCCATCGTAGCTATGAACGTGGGTAGCTCCCATTTTTCTAAATAGATGTCCAATCATAGGTGTATAATCTACACTGGAATCTATATCACTTATTTCTTCGTATTCCTTACCCCGATAAAGTTTAATTGTGTTATCATCATATTCAATGACCCCAACTTTATATTCAGGATAGGTGTAACCAATCTCATCCAGGCTAGATTTCCAATTGTCCAATATTTTATCCTGTACGTCGTATACATCATCAGGAAATTTAAAAAATTCAAGATGAATTTTTCTAACTATCTTTTCTGCCTCGTCCTTATTTTCAATTGGCCCGGTAAGCTTGTACCCGTTATCCAGTTCTATCTCATGAGTAAGGTCAAACCAATCTCTAGCAGTCTTGGAAATCTCATCATTATAATCTTCAAATATTTTAAGATGTCTCATTCCCTTATATATTCTTTGTCCTTTAAGTACTAGGCCAGATGTTCCTAATAATAATGGTTAGGGAGATGCAGATCCAAATAGTATTAAAAAGAATAAGGGTAGGCAGATTCTTTTTCATAGAGGCCCAGATCAGCAGGGAAGAAGTAGCAAGGGTAAGGAAATGAAAATACCATACCTCTATCCCAAAGATTAGACCTGGTACGATGATAATGGCCTTGGCCATCCAGCTACAGAATTCTATGATATTATAGTTTACCCAGTACCCCCGTTTAAAAAACATATTGTAACGCTCTAGAATTCTCCTGAATCCGATTAGATAATATAGAGACCCATTAAATAGGATAAAAATTAAAAAGTATTTCATCTGTATTATAGAAAACTTGGGAGGATGGTTTCTTATGATCTTTCAAATTATAAAGGAATATGTGCGAAGAAAAAAAATGAGGATAAATAGGGCATGAATTTTTTACTAATAATTTAGTATAATAGATGTTATAAAAGAAAAAGCATGACAGACAGAAAGTATTTACCCACCCTGGCAGAATTAGTAGACAGGCTTTCCATTAGCCAGCTCAAGGAGGTATTCATCCCAGAACACAAGGAAGAATATGCTCAGGAGATCCGAGACATTCTCCATGATATTCAGCTCATCCTAGATAATTGCGAAAAAATAGACGCAGACGTTATTAGAGCTGTCGTGGTTCTTTCTCAGATGAATCTACATATTTGGCACAACGAATCCAATTACAGAAAGGGAATTAAAGAAGGCAACCAGCTAGAGCTAACCCATGGATTAAATGGAATCAGAAATACTGCAAAGAACAAGATTCAAGAAATAGTAGGAGGAAGAAAGGATTATAAAATAGATTGTTTAGCTGCAAATTTCAGTGATTGGGAAATAAGCTGGTAATATGAAATATGATATTATTCAATGCGGTGATCATAAAATTTATAAAATAGAAATAAATGATTTAAATAATGAATCTATTATAAAGGAATTATCTGAATATGAAAAAATTGGAATCGAATTAGTAAAGACCACAGACATACTTACATCAGATAATATTAGAAAAATGTATCAGACTTGTTACAAAACGATTGAGTTTGTACATGGTAAAGAATTGGGCATTGGTATAAAAAATGGGGTTCAATCGGGTTGGATATTTCAACTACCAAATGGCAGTCAGGGGGGTAATTATCACAAACACGAACAACTCTCACAATTGTATCCGCATTACACGACGGATATAGCATGGGTATATTATTTGCAAATCCCAAATAATTTAATTGGCGACGAAGGAACTATATCGTTTAAAGATGAATTTGATAATACTATTTCAATAATTCCAGAATTAAATTATGTATATGCATTCCCTGCAAATTTATTACATAAACCAAACAAAACAATAAATTCCACAAAAAGTAGAATAGTTGCAGTTGCTAATATAAAATTTAATTTTTAAAAATCCTATTCCAAAGCTAATCATCTAGTTCTTTATAGACAGCCTTTTTGTTTACCCTCTTTTAATGAATTAGATAGTAATTATTGGATGTAATATAGTTCGGGATATTCTACCATAACGTGTATACCCCCTTTTTCATAAGCAGACCTATAAGCTGGCTCAATGTGGGATGGATTTTTCAAATCGCAGAAGTTAATATTAGGACACATTGATTTAAATTCTTCAAAATAATTACCTCTGTGTTGATGTCCAGGATCTAATGGTTTATCAGATCCCTTGCCTAATCTGATTATCATATTAGGATTCCACTTTCCGTTACTCATTAAAGTGATCTTATCAACATGATTGACTAACTGATTAGTTGCGCAGATTAGAAAATCCCAGCGGGGATAAAACGTAATCACAAAGTTTCCTGCCATTGCCATTCCTAAAGACATACCCATTTGGGATTCTTCCATAACGGGCAATTCGATAATTTTATCTTTCGGAACGTTCCCGATAGTGGTACTCATCGGATTGCCGTGCCATAGAACTTGTTGCCCTATAAAAACTGTATCTGGTTGCTCTCCGAGAAAATCCATGGATTTAGTTAGAGCATCTTTATAGGGGGTGTATTGAGGTTGTGCCATATTTAATTTATTTTAACATGAAAGAATAAAGAATCAAAATTAGAATGAGCGAGAAATCTAGATCCATCTTTACATTCGTACATGTTTACACATTTACCATTTACGGTATCTGTAAATTTATATTCAATGAATTTAGCAAATAATCTTTTCATACCTGTTGATTAAAAAATTACCCATTTACCGGTTCCGTAATGTGGCCATTCTTTTTCATATTCATACCAGATAACATCGTCTGGAATTTCCCTTTTAATTCCTCCCCAGGTTTCTATTGTAGGAGTATTAGTGGAAACGTGGTTATCCTCTACTACGAATACTATAGGAAGATCTAAATTTCTAGCATACTTGTGCATCTCATAAAATCCTCCGGTTTCAAAAGCCATATCACCAACGAAACACCAAACCTTATCATTACGATTTTCTCTCTTATTAGAAAGAGCAACACCAGTTGCGATCGGAATTATAGCTCCCACTATAGCCGATGCATAAAATCTTTCTTCTTTATTTAGAATTGTAATGGATCTTCCCTCTATAATTTCTTCTTCTAGCCAAACTGGACATACATTCTTTATCAAAGCATGGTAATGAGATCTCCAGGTAGAAAAAACCCAATCCGTAGGTTTAATTCTTTTTCCGATCTCTAATAATTGTTCTTCGTTACCTCCGCTCAGATGTACCGGTCCTTTGATTTTTCCAGCTTCCCAATGATCTGCAATTAATCTTTCAAATTTTATCAGATCTTCCTTGGTATAGATTTGCTCTGTGACAATAGGATATTTTTCTAAATTTTTTATCATCTGTCTCTTTTTTGTAATATTGGTTTATCAGTTGGCCACTCCATTTGATATTCAGGATCATTCCATTTAATCACACCTTGTTCATCAGTATCAACGTATCCATCTTTGTAAAATAGATTATAATGAAACATACAATCAGTCAGGGCATAATGTCCATTAGCAAATCCAGGAGGAACTAGAACCTGATTCCGATCCTTCTCTGTGATCATAAATGATTCCCAGTCACCAAATGTTGAGGAATCTTTTCTCACATCTAAAACAATAAGATAAATGTCTCCAACTGCAGCCTGAACTAATTTCCAGGTCTTGTTATCGTAATGAAGCCCTCTTAAAACCCCTTTATAAGATTTTGAAAATCTTCCATGTATACTAATCTCTTCCTTGTCGTAATGAATGTGTCTCATGACAGGATGGCTCTCGCTATGAAAGGTTGTAAATATTTCTCCCCGATATTCTCTATAAATTGAAGGGGTAAAGATAGGGACTTCATATCCAAATCTTTTAGAAGGTGTTTCTATAAATGAGTCCCACTTGTTAGTCATCTTACATGTTATTTGCGTAGCCTAATGGGAATCCGTTTCTGAATTGAAAATTCATGGTAGGTATAATTACCTGATAGGTCTTAATCAATTCCTCTATTCCCATGTCCAAAGAATACTTTGGTTTCCATCCAGTAGATTCTACCTTGGTATTAGAAACTATGTAATCTCTTTTATCAGGATCCTCATAGTAATCTGAATATGTGATAGCAAAATCTGGAATGTATGATTTTATCTTTTCTAATAATTCTTGCTTACTTAGATTAGCATCGCTAAGTCCGACGTTGTATACATTTCTCTTCATCGAATCGTAATTATCCAGAGCGTGGACAAACACAGAAGCAACGTCTTGAATATGAATAAAATTTCTTTTAAAATTCTTTTCGAAAACTGTGATGTACTTATCAGTCAAAGCTTTGTAAACAAACTCATTAACCAGAAGATCAGTTCTCATCCTTGGGGAAGACCCAAATACAGTAGCAAGTCTAAAACATATTCCAGTTGTGTTTTCTAAAATGTATTTTTCTGCTGCGCATTTAGTTTCACCGTAAACTGAAATAGGGTTTAATGGAGATTCCTCTGTACACTCTTCGCCCGGATTTCCGATGCCATATCCGCTATTGGTATTGGGGAACAAAACTAATTGATCAGAGCTGCCATAATTTATAATATTAACTATCTGATCAAAATTAACTTCTCTTGCTAAAGAGGGATCTGCTTTACAAGCAGGAAATCCAACCACTGCAGCCAGTGGAATAATAACATCATTATTTTTTACCAGGCTATCCAGAAGCCTTTTATTTCTAACGTCGCCATAAACAAATTTATAATTTTCATTATACGTAAAGTTAAGGGGAGAAGTTTGTTTGAAAATAAGATTGTCCAGAACTGTTACCCTATGCCCCAGATCTAGAAAGTGTTTTGTGATGACAGAGCCTAGGTATCCTGCTCCTCCTGTGATTAGTATCTTCATAAAATTAGTAATTATTATAGTATAAGGTTTCTTTTTATTTCGGGACCTTACCTATATAATTATCTCTTTTATTTATAAACCTCCCATTTCATGTCCGAGGTGATCACATAAAATTTTTTATAGCAGGGTTCGGATCCTCCCATGTCAAAATGTTCCCGGCAGGTAAAAAGTGCATGATCCTTATTTGCTTTCTCTAAAATGAAGTAATGCCAATCTAGATCTTCGTCCAGACGTACATTAACCTTCTGGATTCTTTCCGGGTTCAAGGAGTCATTGAAATAAAGATACCCGTTTATCTCTTCATTAAAAACGACATGATCAACTTCAGGATCTAAAGCTAGGATGTGTTCTTTTTTGCTCAATCTCATAAATTCACACCTAGGCCAATTGAGGTATTTTTTCGGATTGGATCCAGATCTATCTTAATAGAAGCTCTTTTGAAATCGTGAATCACACCAAATTTAATAGTGGTGAAGTTGTCGGTATAATTTAGGATAGAATATTTTCCATTATTAGAAAGAATAAACATCTCATCAAAGAATTGGTATCTTTTAGTTTCTCTTCCGAATCCTACCATTACATGAAATCCTGTTCTAGCAAATCTTTTTCCAGCTCCAAGATATAATGCTCCTCCTGAGTAAATGTCCTCTAGTTTTTGATCACCCCAAGGGATTACCTTATCTTTAGTTAGATCCGGATAATATGTAGATTCGTCTTTTTGAAAAAATGTTGAATAGTCGGCGATGAAATATCCTTTGTTACCGACAGTAACAAATCCTCCGATATTTTTATTAGTAGAGTATTGAATACCGAATGACACCCTTGTAGCTTTTCCCCTAATGGTGTCTGCCCTTCCGTTATCATAATAATAAATTCTAGCAGGTTGTCTGTATCCGAAAGGATCGTACCAATATCCGGGATTCCAGTAATTGAATCCAAACATAGGAGCTCCCCATAAATTCCATCTATTCCCAAATATCAGAGAAGGCGGATATCTATCATTATTTCTGGATGGACCTGGTTGGTATCTATTGTTTGATCTCTCTGCCTGTTTTTGGGAATACTCTATAGATGATCTAGAGGGAGAGTAACTTTGACTAGATGGTTGCGATCTATATGTTCCGGTGTTTCTAGTTTCTATCTTTTGGCTTCTTTCACTTTGAGAGAAGGATAGAAAAGGAACCAAAAGAAAAAAGGTGAATAGTTTTTTCATGACTTTTTTCTTCTATATATTCTTTATTTCTTCTTTGGTTTCTTGAAATAATCTATTACCAAGTTAATTGATCCCAAAGAAATAACTCCCCAACCAAAATATTTTTCTAACTCAGGATTGCTTGAGTTGATCCCATACCTTTCTATTAAAATCCCAGTTATGATCAACATAATGTATATGATTTCCTTGATGCGTATTTGCATAATCCTTTTTCCCTATATATTATTTTTTTGGACCTGGTCTATACACCCATCCCTTCTTAATGAGAAATTTAAGATTTGCCATGGATTTGGACATTCCAGTTTTTTCTTCTCTGCTAAGTTCTTCGTCGTACATATCACGACCTTCCTGGATAATAGATTCTGCTTCAACACAATCAAAGCAATATCCCATTCTTAATTCTTTTTCGTTTCCACAACATTCACATTTCATAAACTGATCTTTATTTTATATAGACTATTTGATTTTCTCCCAAGATACTTCTGGGACATTTTTCATTAATGCTTCGTTGTGTCTAATAATTACATCAACCTTATAAAAAATACCTCTTCGGGTTTTAGGTTTTACCCCTGATTTCCCAATCCATTTATAAAGTTTCTCTATGTCCTTTATTAATGTTTTTTCACTTTTCCTTTTGGAGATCATTGTTAAAATAGATTCTATAGACTCGCAATCTTCAGAAGAAAGCTTCATCATGTTCCCGATCTCCCAAGACATTTTATGGACAATCCTTTCTTTTTTAAACTCTGACATAATATTAATAATTACCTCAAATATACGGGATTTTACACGAAAAGGAAAAATGAACCTTTTCGTTTCGATATATAAACTAAGAAATGGGAACATTACACACATACCAACAATTTTTGGTTCTAAACGAACAATTAACCAAAAAAGCTTCTACCTCCGAGATCATGGATGCATATAAAAATGATGTACAGGCTAGAGCGGCAATTAATGGTTCAATCCAAAGCAATGCTAGTTATAGCTCAGTTCTAAATGCCATAAAGAATTATTGGACCAACCAAATCCCCCAGCTAAAAAATAAACCTAAAGATCAGTTAACTGACACAGAGGTTAATATGCTGGACACAGCAGAAACCCAGTTCAAAAGCGGAAACATGACTAGAGACGTAGAAGACTACGCTATGAAGAAATTAATAGGTGGACACCTAGAAGAATTGGAATATGACAAGGATGCTAAGAAATTAGTGATCAAGGGTTACACTGAAACACAATACGATAAATCCATAAAATCTAAATAAACTTGCAAAACAAGTTAGATATATAAAGAAAAATAAAAAAAAAACTATGCCAAGTAAAATTATGTCCTTCGGTGAATTTGAGAAAGTTTACGAAGCTAACAGCTATCTTTTAGAGGACGAAGCAGCAGCTGCACCTCCTAAAGACGATTCAGAAACCGCAGTGGTTTCAGACGATGGGTCCATCGGTGTACAGCCAGCAGAAATTCTAGATCTTTTAAAAGAGCTAGGCGGAAAAGAAGGTGAAGCGGAAGCAGAGCCTGAGTCAGATGAAGAGGTACCAAACGAATCTCTAGTTGAACAGGAGGAAGCTAACACCCTTAAGGTTGCTGCAGTGGGCGAAAAAAGCGAGAGGGTAAAAGACATACAAAAACTTTTAGGACTCGAGGCTGACGGATCATTTGGTCAAAAAACTAAAGAAGCGGTTATGAAATTCCAAACCGAAATGAAGAAAAAAGATTCAAAAATCTTAGTTGATGGTATCGTTGGAGTTCAAACATACGGTTTAATGTTAAAGGCTAAGAAAGGCATCACAGATAGCAATCAGCTAGCAAAAATGTTGGATAAATTCAAATCTCAAGGTAAGACCGTGGTTTCTGCTACTCCAGCAGGGAAAAATATAGCTCTTGATCCTAAATTATATGAGGTTTTCGAAAGAATAGAAATCATTACCAACAACGGAACAACCTACGTGGTAGCTACTCCTAGAAGAGATGCAGCAGCCAAAGTTGCTGAATTAAAGAAATCAGGATTGATCGGTGCAGATTTCTCTTGGCTATTAGCAGTTCCTGCAGCTATTGGTAAAGCTATAGTATACACTGCAATCGGGGCAGTAGTTATTCAGGTAGAGATTGCTAAAGCAATGGTAAATGCTGCTATCGCAGCAGGTGCATATGTAGGTCAAGCATCAATGGCAGTTGCATCCAATATAGCTTACGGGGTTGCTCAAATTGGTAACTGGGTTAAAGCTAAAGGTGTACAAGCTTGGGCCACTCTTAAACAAGACGCAAAAGAAGCACTTGCGCTTTGGGCAGGATTTAATCAAAAATCTAAAGAGGTACTTAAAGCATCAGCTCAGGGTATTGTAGCTTTCGCAGCAGCAGTTGCAGCATCTTTAGCTAAAGAGGCTCAGGCAGCAAGGATGATAACGCATAAAATGGCGATCGAGCTAGGTAAAGGACTTAATCAAGCATGGGAGCAAACTAAAACCCTAGGTGAACTTGTTAAAACAGGATTAACCAAGATTAAAGGAGGAGCTCAAGCTTTAGCAGCAAAGGTACAGACAGAGTATGATAACGTTGTAGCAAGAACCAAAGCTATTGGAAACGCAGTTGATGCAGGCTTCAAACAAGCCGGACAAAACGTAAACAATGCACTTAAAGCTTCAGTAACTGCAGCAGGTGATGCACTAATTTCTGCAGGAACCTGGGTAAAAGGATTAGCAGAATCAGTAGAGACTGGGAATGGAGAATTAGTTCTAGAGTGGTTAGAGTATTAATACCATCTAAACAATAAAACTAAAAAGCCTAGGTTATCCTAGGCTTTTTTTATGGGGATAAGATTTTTCTGTGATCGTACTTAAGGGAGATAAATCCCAGTGCCATTCCGATAAGATGTACCCCGTGGGCAGCACCGGACGGGGAACCGAAGAACCCTCCAATTTCTATGGATGCCAATAAACCGATTCCTAGCATCCCTAGCGCTCTTCTTTCCTTTAGCCCAAGTAAGCATCTGGAAATTAGAAAATAACAAGTTCCTGATATGCCTATTGCAACCTGCGTGAGTCCTAGAGCCTCAACGGGAAGATAAAGTAAAGAAATTATAGTGGTAATATAAAAGATCTTCAGAGGACTGTAATTCTTATTAATATTAGGGAGTAAAGCTACGAGCAGAATTCCCATATTTAATAGAAAGTGAGACATACTAAGATGGAGATATCCACTTAAAAATGGATTCATCATTATAAGATCTGAACTGTTAGGTCCAAAGATCACAACTTGAATAAAGATAAAGAATGTGGCTGCTCCACAGAGCAGAATAGTTATCCCTGTAGTTTTAGCTGAAAGAGAGGCACTTGACATTTACATTAAATTTAGATCCTAAATGTAAGTAAACACCACGGAAAGAAAAAATGTTTCAGAAAAAAGTTTCACTCTTCTTCGTCTCTCCCGTAAACCCCCACCATGTTATTACGCCACCAGATTTTGAAACGATTGGTATCTGAAAGTCTCCACATAACATTTTCCTCGATAATAAAGATTGCTACAAAAAGCGATAGAGAAATTATAACGGCAAGGATAATGAATTTCATATAGATTATTTTTGTTTGTACAATTTGTCTAGCCCCATAAAATCTATCCAATATAAAAGAGATTCATACGAAGTAAAATCCTTAATGATCTGATTGCTTTTATGATCGATTAGAAGATATGCCCTTTCTGCAACATATTTTTCAGTGCCCAAAAGATCCGATGTTAAATCAGGAACAGGATTGATCTCCTCGACATACACTGCAACTATATTCTTTAGCTTCCATTTATCCGAAGCATATTTACTTGCTGAAACTGTCAAGCTATTTTTATAGAAGATCCAAGATTCGTTTCTTCCTATTTCTGTATTCTGTCCGAACATAAACTACATGATTGAATCAATAATTCCGTTTTTCAGTGCTTGCTTGGCGGTAAAGTACCAATCCTTCTTCTGGTCGTAGCATTTCCCCAGATCCTTTTCAGTTAATTTGGTTTTAGCAAGAGTATGTTCCTCGATGAACTTCTGGAGTCTTTTGGTTTCAATAACATCCTCTTCTATATCTTTTAGTTTACCAACTGCTCCTGTACTAACCTGATGATACATAAAAGTTGCTTGATCGTAGGCAAACCTTTTGTGTCCAGTGATCGCTATGATAAACCCACAGCTCATGGCGCATCCAGTAACTATAGTATGGATTGGAACCTTAGAATTTTGCATTACCCCAATCAATCCCATGCATTGATAAACGTAGCCACCATATGAATCTATATAAAATTCGATAGGCTTGGGATTATATGTAAATCCATGAACCTCGGAAACTTTAGCAATATAAGCATCATCCTCATTGATCTCAATAATAGATTTAGTAACAGCATTAATACTTGTCTGATCTACCTGTTGAGCTAAGTAAATTGTTCTTTCTTTGGGAATGGGAATGTGTAATGACATTTTATAATTTTATTTTTTATAGAACAAATATAAAAATAAAATTCGGAAACTCGAAATGAAATTATGCAAGGTCAATCCAGGAGATGATGTCCCCGTCATTTTTGTCCCAGTCTTTCCAGTATTTTTTAATGTTTCGGATGGCATAGACCATAGTGTAGGCCTGCTTCTTGCCACAGCTTTTACACACCCTTGTTTTTAATGAGAGGTAATCTTTAGTGATCTCATTAGGTATGATATACCTTTCCGAAGAATATTTCCATCTATGAATTGACCGGGAACAAAGAAATTCCATGGCAATTATTTTCTTTTCGTGGCTTTAACCTTCTTCCATTTTTGGGTGGAAGATAACTTAAAGCTTCCTATATACTCCATTTTCCATTCGTTAGGAGCTATCAGAGAAAGGAAAACCTTTCCATCTACTTTAAAATAAAGATGATATATTTCTCCTATGATGGGCTTAAAATTATATTCGGCCTTAAAGATAAGATCGTTCCATCTGTACTCCTCTACCATGGACTCGTACTCGGCTTTAAGCTCCTCGAATTTGGTACTGAATTGTTTATTAACCTCAGAAGCTGCGGACTGCTTCCAACCAACCACATCATCTAGTTGGATTGCAGGAGCACCGACATTAGATCCGTAAGTAAGAGATTTTTGGTAATATCCCTGTTCTTCGTTCCAAACTACTAGATCTGGCTTTTTCTTTTTCTTCACCTATTGTGTTTATTGAAATTTTGGGTCTCTGTCCGGATGTATTGTTATGCCGTGGCTATAGCTGGTTATGAACCAAGACTTCTCTATTGCTGTATCTAAAATCGATCCGAGTTTAGCCCTAGATTCGCTAGACATCTTTATTTTATTTAGATCGCTATATAAAGATTCTATTTTCTCGATCACTTCTCTCTCATCCATTCTGATCATAATATCTTCTATCAGATTTAAGCAGCCATACACAAATCCAGATTTAAACTCAATAAAACCGGAGGGAGTTCTGAGATTAAAAAGAAAATCTAAAATCTCTCTCTTGGTTTCCTCCAGAGGGGTATTCCTAATGTCTAACTTCTGACTTGGGTTGATTGTACCGATTCCAACATTACCACTAGAATTTATAACAAGTCTAGAGGAACTGTGTGTTCCGAGTGTTATCGTTGCGGGATTTCCAGTGAAAGTAACTGTGTTAGAGCTTGTAGATTGAAACATATTTTAATCCCTCCAGGAATCAGTTGATTTGTATATTGCGTTAATAGAAACAAGTCTTTCGATTTCTACCGCTCCGTCTTCTTTTATAAATCCCCACGAAACAGGTCTAAATGAAATTTGGTTTATCATTCTTTTTAGTTCCTTTCCCCGAGGAGTTTCCAATAATTCTATATTAGCTACTAGGGAAGATCCTCTAACATTCAATTCTTTAACAACAAAGGCTATGTCTCTCACGTTTAAAGGAACATCTAGATATTCATGAAAATCCTCGCTGTCTTTAAATGATCCATAAAATTCTCCGATTTTCTGAACTTCCCTATCATAATCAGATACCATTTTTTTAAGTGAATCTATCGTGTAGTACCTGTCATTAGAGTTCTTTTTATTAGCAAGGAGGATTCTTTTAATCATCGTTTGGGAATTTCTCTCAAATGTAACAAAACTTTTATTATGTAACATTTAAAGGGGAAGGTAATATAATAGGGAATGACAGAAGAAGAAATAAGATCTCTGATATCTAAAAAGGTAGCTCGCATGAGAAGACCCAATGTTGAAGAGGGAATTTTCAAAGCTTTAGAAGAGAACAGAGAAGCTAGTGAAGAATTTATAAATCACCATTTAGATTCATATGTAATAGACAGTCCTGCAATTTTAGCAGCAGAAATTAATGCAATACTTTCTGTTGATACTAGCCTTGGTCTATTATTTAAGGATCTATTAAAAATTACCGATGATAAGATAGGAATGGGCGAAGCTCTATTAAGTCTTTGTATAAAAGACGCTGTCTCTGGAGGAACTGAGGACACCGATATTATTTTAGGGAATCAAGAATCCTACGAGGTTAAAAAGGTTTCTAAAGGTGGAATATTTTCGTTTTCGGAGAGATTCACCGAGTACAATGATCTTGGATTAATTATGAACATGGCAATTCTTAACTTTGGGAAACATGATCTCTTCTCAGGAAAGAATCTCTACACAGTAAGCACTAAAGAGGTGAGAACCTTCAAGTTGCTATTGGAGAAATTTCTGCTTCCTAATAATCAAGAAATAGTTCCTTTTTACTTGGATCAGTTCGTGGTAAAGATAAATGGAATGACATCCAAGGTAGAAGAAGATAGAATCATAAGATTGGAAGAATATGATTCGATGATGGAAGCATACTGTTCAATGTTCAATTTCAGGGACCAAGTTTTATCTTCCAAGATCAAGAGCGAGAGTATGCATCTTTTCACTAGAGGATGTGGAGCGGAGAATTGCACAAGAAATATCATCAATGATCTTTTTTCGATTAGTGCATTAAAACAGATTCTCAAAAACGTCAAAGGTATTTTCTTAGTTCTTCCCGATCTAAATTTGTCTTACTTTACACCACACGATGAACATGGATCCTTATATGATCCAAGAGAAATATTTCTTTATGATATTTCAAGAAATAAAATGAACTTCAAAGGTCCATTTCTTAAAGGATCTAGAGCAGAAAAAACCCCAGGTGAATTGCCTGATGAATTTAAACAATTATAAATGGAAACTGAATTTAAAATATCTTTCACTGATGGAGCAGTGGTAGAGGTTGTCGGAGAAAACAATCTTTTATACGATATTAAATTTTACAATGATGATAGTGGTGAATTAATTCATTCTTCTAAAATTGGATGTGGGTACTGGACTAAAACCTCTATTAAATATTTTGTTAGATGGAGGATAGTCATTGAACACGACGGTAAGGAAATCATGACTCATAAATATGACTGCCGGGACAAGTACATTAAAATAGTAAGCGGGAGTGATTCATTAGGAGATAATATGGCTTGGATTCCATACTTCGAAGAGTTTAGAAAAAAACACGGATGCAAAGTTGTAGCATATTCTAAACTTGGTAAATTCTTCCAGCAATATTATCCGGAGATCATTTGGCTAGATAGCGAATATGGGATCACCGAGTATGATCCATTGTACTATGCTTTCTATAAGGTCTCTTTGGGAATTAGCATAACTAAACTGAACGAGGGAATTAAAAAACTCAACAAGCTAGAAAAATTAAATGAGAAGGATCCAAGAAGAGTTCTTTATATAAAAGAGTACACCTTCTATGACAAGGAGAGGCATTCGGAGCATCCTGCATTGGTTCCCCTTCAGAGAAATTCTTCTAACACTCTAGGATTAGAACCTAAGGAACTTAGACCTATTTATAAATCAAAGCAGGAGGGAAGACCCATAGAGGGAAAATATGTTTGCTTCTCTGAGTTTGCCTCCGCAGATGGAATGAAGATATGGAACAATAGATTGGGATGGAAAACTGTAATAGAAGAATTACAGAAATCGGGATATGAAGTGGTTTCTATTTCTAAAGAAAAAACAAAATATGATGTGACGAAAAGAAACGGTGATTATTCTTTAGATGATAGAATCTGGTATCTTAATCATTGTGAATTTTTCATCGGATGTAGCTCTGGACTTTCCTGGTTGTCTTGGGCAGCTGGAGCTAAAACCGTTTTAATTTCAGGACACACTAAAGAGTGGTACGAACCTAGGGAAAACGTAACTAGAATAATTAATAAAGATGTTTGTAATGGCTGTCATAACGAACCAGAGCATGCAGATAAGTTTTGCTGCTATCACGTTACTTTGTGTCCTTCCAATAAAAACTTTATTTGTACCAGAGCAATCTCACCCAGAATGGTGTTAGATGCTATCAAAGAAAATAATCTAATCGATTAAATTTCTAATAAAACTTTCTAAGGATTTCAATAACATCCCATGCATCATCTAGTGCATTATGAGTTACAATTCCTTCTATTCCTAATTTCTCTTTGCATTGTGTTAGAGAAGGTAATGATTTATCATTCTTCCAATCCACACAAAGAATAGCAGGATCTAAAACTCTTTGACGAGTTCTAATTAATTTTTGCCACCAGGGCAATTCTTGTAAAAATAATTTATCAAACGTTCCGAAATTTTTACCAGCAACGTTAATCGTAATAGGTTTAGTTCTGCCATCAATCACTGGTTTTAATTTTCCTCCTTCGTGAATAGAAGGTGAATCTAAACTAGAGAATCCATTCTCCCAAAGAAATGCATAGAATGCTTTTACAACCTCATCCTTTTCCCAGAATTGATATCCACCACCATACACTGCAGTCTCTTCTAATTCCAATTTCTGTCTTTCCTCCTTGCTTGCCTCTAGATATCTTCCCATAGATCCTATGATAGAACTATTCATATCAATAGCTCTTGGCGATCCTACAATTTCGTTTTGTAGAACAATTGCATTAAATCTAGGGCATTCAAGAAATGGTAATTTCTTTTCAGTGTCTTCAATAATAGCACCGATCGAAAGAACCGAATGTTTGATATGATCGAGTCCTGAGGTCTCGATGTCGATTGAAACGTATATCATGATTTTTTATTTTTGTTATCTTCTTCTATCATTCTGTGGCTTCTTAAAGTAATCTCGCTTTTGATCTTACCATTCATATTATCCCCTTCAATATCTCTGTCGATAACAATATAGGACGTGGTTCCTAATTTAGTTATTTCTGCTAAGGCTGCCTTTGCAATTGCATCGGTTTGTTTTCGACTCATCCTAGTTGTATCAGTTCCAAGTAATGGAGCATCAAAATCAACCTCAACGTCTAATGTAATCTTATATTTAAATAACATTATAAAATGGATTTTATTATTATAAAAATCAGAACGATTAATATGGCAATAGCAAAACCTCCCCAAAGAGGAGCGGTCACCCACCACCAGGACCAATCGATATACCCTGTTAATTTTAGGGTCATGAAAATTAAAAACATGAATCCAAAAAATCCGATTCCTCCTGAAGATTTGTTTTCTGACATATTAATCTCTGTATATTAGTTCTTTATTTTTATTATAAATGGATAGACATGTTCCCTGTCCATGTGTCCAAGCAAAAATATGCTCTCTATATTCTAGCAGCATACTGGGAAAATTTTCGGTTAGTGCGTCTACCGGATCTACTTCCTTTCCCTCACTCTCCGCTATATTAAAAACAGCATATAAGATTTCCCATGGATGTGGTTGAACGTTTCTACTGAAGCAAATATCTGCCCAGCGCTCATCATGTTTGGATATGATTCTTAATAGAACCCCCTCGAAGGATTTATTATCTGAAAAAAAATTAGAAATCCTTTGCATGTTTTTGGATTTCTTTTCCTCTCTACTTTTAAAACGATCCACCATTTCTTGAATGAAATTCTCATCCTTAAAAGCTTCGCGTAACAGCTGTAATTTATCCTCCATTTTTTATTTTTTATTCATCGTAGTTTCCAGTAGTTCTTCTTAGCAGTTTATCAACATCATCTTCTCTTTCTTTTAATTCTATTATCCTAATATAATATCCTTCCTTATCTGCTGGATCTTTGGTTTCACTTCTCACGTTTCTTTCAAACCATTTACTAAACCATTTTCCTTTGTAAATCATAACTTGACACCTTTCAGAAAATTCATCAGCATCACTTTTATCTAAAAGACCCTCAGCGATAAGTTTATTAAGAACTATTTCTTTAACCTTATTGTAATTTATGATTTCTGCATCTAAGTTCATAGCATTTATTTTAAGATCATCTCGGGTTTCCTAATAATTCGAGAGTTTATAGTTCATGATTATGTCTTCTTCGATCTGCTTCTTTTTCTTCGGTTTTTTGTCTGACCATTTTATGATATAAGTTTCCTCCTCTGTTGTAACATCATACGTTGCTTCGATAATAAAATCATACTGATCGTAATCTTCGTCCACATCATTAGAAACTGTAACAAATCCAGCTACACATTTAGTGGTTTGGAAAACCATATTTTCCAATTCAATTTGTACTGCCATATTCTTTTTGTATTTCGTTATGCCTTTGAATAAACGTATCAACCCCGGTATCCCCTGAAAGAAGCCATTCAACCTCTTTAGCTTCTTTTGCTAGTCGATAAAGATCCTTCATGATTCTCTCTACCCTAGGCCTAGCCAATGAATCTGGTCCGATCGCTTCTATCAGATGTCCATTGATACTATAGTTATATCCGCTAACCCCGGTTTCAAACTCTTCTGGCTCTGACGCTTTATCTAAATCATTTCTGATCTCGTCAGCAAGGGTTTCTATTTTAAACCAGGTATATTCGTAATGTCCTCCGCTCATTTTATTTATGTTTTCTAAAAAATCCCATGTATTCCAACATGTCTTCAACTGCTTGCCAATCAACAAAAGGTCTTTCAGAAAGATTATCGTCAAAGACTAAAGGACAACCAAGAGCTGCATCATCAATGATTAATTGACCATAGGCTTTAGGAGAGTCTGTCCAAGAGTCCTGTGAAGGATTTCTTTGAATACCGTATAACTCTATATTTCTTTCAACGAACCAATTGACAGAATCATCCAGATAATTTCCAGGGGGTAATTCTCTTCCTTGATTTCTGTATGTACTTTCTTTTAAATTACTTCTCATGGTGAAGAGAACTAATCTATGTCCGTGTTTAACAAGCTTGATAAGAACCGGTTCAGCTCCTATATCTTTTCCTACTCTTGGGAAATCGTGAGTGACACAAGTCCCGTCAAAATCTATTACTATGTCCATGGGTTATAAGGGGTTATGCTTTTTTAAGTTGGGTCTTCTTTATGGGTTTCAATTAGCTTTTTAAGAGCTTTGGCAATCATATCGGGTGTAACAGGATCTTCCTCGGGTCTGGTGTGAATTTGTTCAATTGTATCATCATAAAAATCTTCGATTGCTTTAAGCGATAAAAATTTATTATTCTCTTCATATTTTTTGATTACCTCTGTTTCGATTCTAGCAGCATCTTCCAAACTAAAATCACCTTTCAACCTTTGAATTTCTTCATATGTTCTAATTATGATCTCAGCAGTTGCGTCACTAACCCCGATCCCACACATCCCTAACCCCATCCTCATGTATTGTGTACTATTCGATTCCATTTCTCTTTAAAGCGTTGTATCCAAATGTACATAGATTTTTGCAAAATAAAAAATGAAATATATAGTTGCATGAAGCACTTGCAGGATTTTGAAGAATTTGGATACCATTCAGAGATTTCTGAGGATAAAAGCAGAATCGACAGATCCAAAGAAAGAAACAATACCGAGATGGAGAAGTATAAATGTCATAAGTGCAAATCCAAGATTAACAAGCCTGTCTATCAACCTGCACTTAAAGAAATTCCAAGGCTTTTTTAGTTTTTATGAATCAATTAATGATCTGCTTAGTGATCTTTGTATTACAAGCAGCAATGGCTATTTTAAAGGTCCACGAGATCAAATATAATGATGGTGGCGAGGAATTAAAAAAAGCTATGATCAATGCTTTTCTTATCTCAGTTGTTGCACTTCTGTCCCTAACTATTGGTGTCAGTTCCCTTCTCAAGGGAGACTGGTCTGTCGCAGTATTTTTCGTAGCTGGTTCCGTGTTTGGGAAATGGTTAGCTATGACCAAATTTTAATTATTATACAGGTATACAATTAGCGTTCTGAGTACAGGATCCAGTTCCGGTTTGAATCCAAGTTGAATCCCCACATACTATTTCTAAACCACCCTGTACACAAACTGGAACATCATAAGGAGCTATTGTACTAACACACAGTGCAGCTGTATATGTTCCGTTCCCGTTATCTATTGATATTATCGAATTTACTAGTTCATCCACAACGATGTCATCAATGGAGCTTCGGTATCTAACATAAAGATCGATAGGAACAGATGTGTATGTCAGATTGTAGCAATTTCCTGGCG
>Ga0164292_10001547_pt1 | contig 18682 bp, 16 predicted proteins | sample GEODES117metaG_FD_111486 | JGI IMG/M metagenome (GOLD analysis project Ga0164292, IMG submission 111486) | Eutrophic lake water microbial communities from Lake Mendota, Wisconsin, USA - GEODES117 metaG | ecosystem: Environmental > Aquatic > Freshwater > Lake | place: USA: Lake Mendota...
AAAAGGGATTCGCTGAAGTTTCCGAGGAGGTGTTCCCAGGTCTCTTTTGATCTAACCACTATCTCTTTTGGCCACCGCCGACCCTACGAAAACGGCGCCCCTTCCCCGGTGCCGTTTAAGAAAATCCGTCGGCCGGCGGTGACCAGAAGAGATAGCGATAACGAAAAACAGAACATGGAACACAAGCAGTAAAGAAGTAAAGCAGTACTTAATGAAAGGGGGAGAAGATGCTAGAACATATTTCAGTAATGCGCGATACCTGCATTGATCTTCTGACCCCCGCAATGAATAAATCTGAAACTCCAGTTGTTGTCGATGCAACTCTTGGTCTTGGTGGACATAGCGAAGCTTTACTTGAATCAAATCCAAATCTAGTTTTAATTGGAATCGATCGTGATCTCGATGCGATTGTTAAAGCTAAGAATCGTTTAGCAAAATTTGAAAACCGCGCAAAACTAAATCATGCAATCTTTGATGAAATTACCGAAGTAGTAAATAGCTTTGGTTATAGCGAGGTTGACGGAATTCTTTTTGATCTAGGTGTCTCATCAATGCAGCTTGATCAGAGCGATCGTGGGTTCTCGTATTCACAAGACGCACCTCTTGATATGCGCATGGATCGGTCAACTGGAATTACAGCGAGCGAGATCGTTAACACTTACGCACCTGGTGAGTTAGTGCGAATTTTGCGCACCTATGGTGAAGAAAAATTCGCCACCAGAATCGTTGAGAACATTGTCAAAGAACGGGCTAAAGCACCGCTTAATTCAACGGCTCAGCTGGCGACTTTGGTCAAAGAGAGCATTCCAGCAGCGACTCGTCGTACCGGTGGCAATCCCGCTAAGCGCACTTTCCAAGCACTTCGCATTGAAACCAATGACGAACTTGGGGCTGTTAATCGAGCCATTCCGCAAGCTCTTGAACTACTTAAAGTCGGCGGCCGTCTAGTTGTGATGTCTTTCCAGTCACTTGAAGATCGCATCGTAAAAGAGATTTTTACTCAAGCTACAACATCAGGCACGCCACGTGACTTACCAATTGATCTTCCTGAATTTGCTGCGAAATTCGCTCTTGTGGTTCGCGGTTCGGTACTACCAAGTGAATCAGAGATTGCTGCGAACTCGCGTGCGCAATCTGTTCGACTACGTGCAATAGAACGGTTGGCCGCATAATGGCAATTACAGCTCTCGCTCCAGCAATCAGTCGATCAAAGCGGAAAGTGATTGAGCGTTCTTCTGAAGTCGCACTTCGACTGGTTCCTAAGATCGACATCGAGAAGCGAGCAGATCAAAAAGTTTTCATACTCTTTCTAACCGGCATTGGTGCACTTGGCTTAGTTTCACTCCTTTTTGTAAATACCTTACTTGCTCAAGATGCTTTCAAGCTTTCAAAGTTACAACTCGAAGCGCGTTTACTAACTGATCAGCGAGAGGCCTATATTCGCCAGTTGGATCGAATGTCCTCCCCAATGGCTCTAGCGGCTGCAGCAACTGAAATGGGAATGGCCCCTTCTGCAGCTCCGATATTTTTAAATCTCGATGAACCACTAGTTCCTGCAGCCGAAGCAGTTGTTGGAGGATCAATTGGGTAATTTCGCACTAGTCCGTAAGCGCATTCAAATCTTAATCGCGCTGACTCTAATCTTTATGACGATATTCGTCGCCAAAGTCATTTGGGTGCAGGTAATTACTGCTAACTCAATTAGAACTTGGGCTGTTAATGAAATGGAGAACGTGGCGACGCTACAAGCACCGCGCGGCACGATTACTGATGTGAATGGCGTTGCGCTCGCAAAGAGCGTAAATGCCATAAATATTGTGATTGATCAGACCGCAATTACAAACCCAGCTTTTACCGCTGAATTTACTTCTCCTATTTTGGGAATGCCAGTTTCGGAGCTTAAAAAACTTTATACCGGTGAGTTAAAGTGGAAGTTGATTTCTCGCAATGCCAAACCTGCGATTTGGAGTAACTTAAAGAAAGCGATTGCCGAACATAACAGTGCGCTAGAACCAAAAGAATTTGATCAACGCATAACTGCTTTCTATCCAGAGCGTGCTTACATCCGAGAATACCCATCTGGTTCTTTAGTAGCGTCACTAATTGGCTTTGTAAATCAAGAAGGCAAGGGCGCAACCGGGTTGGAATCGAGTATGAATTCAATTATTACTGGAACTGATGGCAAGTACTCATATGCCAATGGTTATGGCGCAGAAATTCCTGGCTCGAAATCTGAAATCGTCGCTGCTCAAGCTGGAACTTCGATTAGATTAACTATTGATCGCGATATTCAGTGGGTTGCCTCAAAAGCAATTGCCGATGCAGTCAAGTCAGCTAATGCCAGCAGCGGTACTGTAATTGTGATGGATCCAAAGACTGGTGCAATTTTGGCTCATGCCACAGCGCCTACCTTTAACTTAAATAATCGAGACAATGTATCACTCGCAAGAATGCGTAATCCTTCAGTGCAAGATGTTTTTGAACCAGGCTCTACTGGAAAAATCATGACCGTGGCTGCTGCACTTGAAGAAAATAAAGTTACACCAACAACGGTTTTCACAGTTCCTGATGTAATAAAGCGTGGTGGATCTAGATTCCATGATCACAAAAATCACGCCGATTGGCGATTAACAACCTCAGGCATTTTGGCAGTATCTAGCAACACTGGCACCATCATGATCGGCGAGAAACTATCGAATAACCAGTTACACGATTACTTAAGTAAATTTGGTATCGGCGAGAGTACTGGTTCGGGTTTGCCGGGTGAATCAAGAGGCATTCTCCGTCCAGTCTCAGATTGGTCAGGCACTTCAGCGCCAACTATTTCATTTGGCCAGGGTTACTCAGTTACCGCTATGCAGGCAACTAGCGTGTTTGCGACAATTGCAAATAATGGAGTTCGGGTATCTCCCACTGTTATTGCGGGCACAAATGAAGCAAACGGAAATTTCACACCAGCTAAACCGCGTACAACTGTGCGAGTAGTTAGCGCTGAAACTGCGAAAAAGGTACGACTCATGATGGAGAGTGTGGTTTCTGCAAACGGAACAGCACCATCTGCTGCTATCCCTGGCTATCGAGTGGCTGGCAAGACTGCTACCGCTCAACGATATAACGATATTTGTGGTTGCTATAGCGGATTCACTGCGTCATTCATTGGTTTTGCGCCATCTGATGCACCTAGATATGTAATTTCTGTAACCATCCAAGATCCTAAAGGAATGCACTGGGGTGGATACTTGGGTGGGCCAGTATTTAAGAAAGTTATGTCATTTGTTCTTGAGTCAAAGCACATTGCGCCAACTGGCACAAAGATCGTGCCTATCGCCCTAGACGAAAAACAGTTAAAGAAAGCAATCGCAAAAGCTAAGGCGCAAGAAAAAACTAACTCTGCAAGCGGCAGACTCTAAAAAATGCTAAGACCACACGATCCAATTCCTGGACGAACTCTTCTTGCGGTCGCTGAACTAACTTCGGCTTTTTCTAAACATTCAGATTTAGAAAGTGTTTCGATTTCTGGCGTTTCTATTGATTCACACCAGGTTGAGGCTGGCGACTTATTCATCGCAGTTGCGGGCGCTAAAGTTCACGGAGCAACTTATGCTGGTAACGCAAAATTAAACGGTGCGGTGGCTGTACTAACCGATGAAGTAGGCGCTGTCCTCATTACTGATCTACCAGTTCTAGTTGTTGGCGACCCACGGGCAGCAGCAGGGGCAATTGCGGCCTGGTTGCATAAGGAACCAATGCGCGACATGTTTAGCGTTGGAGTAACTGGTACTAATGGCAAAACCACAGTGACTACACTGCTTTACCAGATTGCAATGGCTGCAAGCCGGCAGAGTGGTTTGATCGGAACTGTCGAGACTCGAATCGGCGATGAAGTCATCGAGTCACTTCGTACCACTCCTGAAGCACCAGAACTACAATCTTTGGTTGCGGTAATGCGTGAACGTCATATGCGCAGCGTTTTTATGGAAGTTTCTAGCCACGCAGTTTCGCTGAATCGAATTGGTGGCTCACACTTTGATATTGCGGCCTTTACAAATTTGTCTCAAGATCACCTAGATTTTCATGCCGATATGGATTCGTACTTCGCCGCAAAAGCTGCGCTATTTACCCATAAATATGCCGATGCCGCCTACATAAATATTGACTCTTCTTGGGCACAGAAGCTACTGGATATTCAAGAATTGCCAGTAGTGCGAATTTCACGTCACGCAAAGTCAGCAGATTGGTATTTTGAAGGTATTGAAAATGGTTTACGAAGTACCTCGATAGCAATTAGGGGTACTGGTGGAATTCTGATTGAAACATCAACAAAGTTAGTGGGCGATTTTAATTTAGATAATCTGCTAATGGCAATCGCAATTAGCGTTGCCAGCGGGATTGATCCAATCGATATTGCAGCGATTACGCCATCACTAACTGGCGCTGAAGGTCGACTCGAAAAAGTTGATCTGGGTCAGTCCTTTAATGCATTAGTAGATTACGCGCACTCCCCGGATTCAGTTACCAGCGTCTTGGAAACTCTACGGAAGAGCACTGCCGGAAAAGTTATCGCAGTCCTAGGTTGCGGTGGTGATCGTGACAGAAGCAAGCGACCATTAATGGGAGCTGCATTATTGGCCGGATCTGACTTAGCAGTTTTTACTAGTGATAATCCACGGAGTGAAGATCCAGCCCAAATTATCAACGAAATGGTCTCTGGTTTAACTCTGTCCACGATGAGTGTTATCGAAATTGATCGAAAACGAGCAATTGAAATAGCAGTCGCTGCCGCAGAACCTGGTGACGTAGTTGTAATCCTAGGAAAAGGACATGAGTCAGGCCAAGAGATTGCTGGTGTAAAACATAACTTTGACGATCGTCTGGTGCTAGCAGCTGCAATCGAGGCAAGCCCATGATCAAGTTATCTGCCCGTGAAATCTCACTGATTGTTAACGGCTCGCTACATGGTGATGAAAATATCATGGTCACACAGGCACCAGCGTTTGATTCGCGCAGAGCTAAATCAGGCTCACTCTTCCTCGCCTTAGTTGGCGAGAATTCCGATGGTCACAATTACTGTTCTGGTGCTTTTGCAAACGGAGCAGCACTAGCACTTACCACCAAAGTAATTGATCAACCCTGTGTGGTTGTCTCAGATGTGATGCAGGCGGTAGCTGACCTAGCCAAATTCGTTCGCATACAGTTAAAGAATTTAACAGTAATCGGAATCACTGGTTCTCAAGGCAAGACCACCACTAAGGATTTACTCAACTACATACTTTCTTCAGTAGGTGAGACCGTTGCGCCAGTTGGTTCATTTAATAATGAGCTAGGTGTTCCACTTACGATTTTAGAGTGTAACGAGCAAACCAAGTACTGCATCGTAGAAATGGGCGCTCGTCATATCGGGGATATTTCCGCACTCTGCGAAATTGCTAAACCAAAAATCGGCGCAGTTCTTAAAGTTGGTAACGCGCACATAGGTGAATTTGGATCTCGCGAAGCAATAGCGCAAGCTAAATCAGAATTAATCAGTTCTCTTGGCAGCGGGGGAATAGCTGTTCTAGGAACCTATGATCAATTTACGCCTGCCATGAAAGTTGCCGATGGGGTATCAGTTCTTACTTTTGGCGAGCGAAGTGATTGCAGTGTGCGGGCTGCCGATGTTGAGATTCGCGAAGGTCGTCCGCACTTTGACTTGGTAACAAAATCTGGTCGCGCAGCAGTAGGAATGCGACTAGTTGGATTACATCAAATTCCTAATGCATTAGCAGCTGCGGCGATCTCAAACGCACTTGGATTATCGGTTGATCAAATAGCCGGTGCTCTGTCTATGGCCGAGCTAGCTAGCAAGTGGCGAATGGAAATTTTTGAATTAGATGGTCGATTAATGATTAATGACTCATATAACGCGAACCCTGAATCAATGGCTGCAGCGCTACGAACTTTGGCTCTCTTCGCACAGGAGCGTGGTGGATCAGCTTGGGCAGTGTTAGGAAAAATGCACGAGTTAGGTCCATCTGAGAATGCCGACCATGCCGCCATCGGACAATTGGTTAGCGATCTCGCCATTGATCATCTACTTACAGTTTCCATGCCTGCCTATAACCAGGGCGTTCCAGTTGATAGCGAAACAAAGGTGCACGAACTAAATGATAAGAATTCAGTTGTCACACTATTAAAACAGATGCAATCTGGTGATGTTTTACTGGTTAAAGCATCGCGAGCTGAACACTTTGAAGAAATAGCCCAAGAAGTAGTAGCTAACTGGCAAACTGAGTCAGGAAAGAAGGATGACGATTAAATGAGACAGATCCTTATCTCGGGTGCAGTGGCGCTCTTCTTCGCTTTGTTCGGCACCCCGGTGTTGATTCGCTTGTTAGCTAAGCGCGGATACGGTCAAATCATTCGAGATGATGGCCCAGTCTCACACCACATCAAACGCGGTACTCCAACTATGGGTGGATTAATAATTATTTTCGCAGCGATCGCGGGATATTTGCTAAGTCACGGAATAACTCAGACGGCCATGACGGCTTCTGCACTCTTGGTTATTGCATTAGTAGTCGGACTTGGATTCATTGGATTCTTAGATGATTGGCTAAAAGTTTCTCGTGAAAAATCCCTAGGTTTAAAGGGACGATATAAAATTCTTGGGCAAGTGATAATTGCGGCCATTTTTGGATATCTCGGAATTCAATTTGCTGATAACGAAGGTTTGACGCCAATCTCGTTGAATTTATCAGCAGTTCGCGATACCAGCATCGTGCTCGGTAGCGTTGTCGTAGTTATCTGGATCGCATTAATGGTAACTGCAACTAGTAATGGCGTGAATTTAACTGATGGTCTAGATGGTTTAGCAACTGGCGCTTCTGTAATGACTTTCTTGGCCTTCATTTTGATTGGAATTTGGGAGTTTGGACAAAGCTGTGCGATCGCCGCCGATGTGGCCAGCGGTTGCTACTCGGTTCGTGACCCACTGGACTTAGCGGTATTGGCTGCTGCCCTTGCTGGCGCATGTACTGGATTTCTTTGGTGGAATGCTTCACCAGCAAAAATATTTATGGGCGATACCGGATCACTAGCTCTTGGTGGTGCGCTAGCAGGTTTAGCGAGCACCTTAAGAGTTCAACTACTATTAATTCCACTAGGTGGCCTTTTCGTAATTATTACGATGTCAGTAATTATTCAGACCTTGTATTTCAAAGCAACTGGCGGCAAAAGAATCTTTCGAATGGCGCCGTTACATCACCACTTTGAGTTAAAGGGTTGGGGCGAGGTAACTATTGTCCTGCGTTTTTGGATCATTGCTGGCTTGTGTGTAGCCCTTGGTTTAGGCCTCTTCTACGCCCAATGGTTAAGCCTTGCGGGCTAAAACATGTCTTCTACTCTGCCAATGTCATTAATTAAGTCAACAACGCTGGGCGGCGTAACTATCGCGCAGGCACGAGTGTTGATACTTGGGGGCGGAGTTACGGGGCGTTCAGTTGCGCAAGTTCTAAGCAATATGGGCGCTGAGATTTCGGTTTATGATGAAAACGAGAGCAGTGAATTTAATTTTCAGCGGGCAACACTTAGCGGTGTCTCAAGTTTCAACTGGGCAGCTGCGGTTGTTTCACCGGGCTGGCGACCTAGTCATCCGATAATTGCGGATCTTCGAAATCGTGAGATCCCATTACTCAATGAAATTGATCTAGCTTGGGAGATTAAGCAACAAGTAGCACCAGCACAGAAGTGGTTAGCAGTAACTGGCACTAATGGAAAAACTTCTACGGTCGAACTCACCGAATCAATTCTTAAAGCTGCGGGCATCAGCGCTTTCGCATGTGGCAATGTCGGAACACCAGTCGTTGATGCAGTCATTTCGGAGCAGCAATATGAATATCTAGTTCTAGAACTCTCTTCGTTCCAATTACATTGGGCAGAATCAGTTGAATTTGTGGCAGGGTCAATTCTAAACATCGCACTAGATCATATTGATTGGCATGGCTCTTTCGCTGAGTATGCCAAAGCGAAACTGGATTTACTAAGTCGTTCAGTCACTGCGATCTTAAATGGCGATGACGCAAATGTGGTTGAAGGATGCACGCACTGGCAGGGCCGAAAAGTTTTTTACACTCTACAAACTCCTAAACCAGGCGAGATCGGGCTAGTTGAAGATCTCTTAGTTGATCGAGCTTTTGTAGCAGACCCAATGGAAGCTGCCATGTTCTGTGAGTTAAACGAGGTGCAACCAACTGCGCCACATTCGGTTTCTAATGCGTTGGCTGCGGCCGGATTAGCGAGAGCTATTGGAATCGGCCACGAGGTAATTAGAGAAGCAATCAAGACATTTCGGCCAGGGCGTCATCGCATTGAGACAGTTCTAGAGCAAAACGGAATTCGTTGGATTGATGATTCCAAGGCGACCAATCCACATGCTGCCCAAGCATCGCTAATGTCAGAACTTAGCGTGGTCTGGATTGCGGGCGGGCTAGCTAAAGGCGCTGAAATGAGTGACTTGATTGCTCAAGTTGGTTCACGTTTACGAGCAGTCATATTAATTGGGACCGATCGAGAGTTGATTGCTCACGAATTGCAGAACAAATTCCCTAACGTGACTTTAGTTCGGGTTGATCCAGACCCAGGTCATGATCGAAGCAGCGCGGATAACACCTTTATGAATCAAATAGTTAAAGAGGCAAAACAGCTTGCTCAAAGCGGCGATGCTGTGCTGTTAGCACCTGCTTGCGCCTCGATGGATCAATTTCTTTCATATAGCGATCGCGGTGATCGTTTTGCCAAATCGGTTCGAGAAATAGTGGGTAAAAATGACAACGCCAGATAAGCGCAGCAAGTTACTGCAACCGTTCAACACTTTTGCGCTCTTTGCTATCTGCGTAACTGCGTTAAGTATCTTAGGTTTGATAATGGTTTTCTCGGCATCGACAATCTATTCGACCAAAGTAAATGGAAATACTTACGGAACTTTCTTGCGTCAGCTCATGTTCCTGGGCTTCGCTCTACCAATTGGTTGGGTAGCAGCTAAGTTGCGTGTAAACTTATGGCGAGCAATCGGTCGTGTTTCGCTACTCATCTCAATCGGCATGTTGGCCGTGTTACTTATTCCTAATGTTGGTTATTCTGTTAAGGGAAACCGAAATTGGATAGATATTGGACCTTTTGTAGTTCAACCATCTGAGTTTGCCAAGTTTCTGATGATCCTGTGGGCTGCGACTATGTTGGCACAGTATGAAAATGCTGGAATTGTGCGAACAAATGTTTTGAAGCTAATTGTGCCTGGCTACATCGGTGTTCTCATCTTCGTATTAGCTGGAAAAGATTTAGGAACTGCGGCAGTTATCGGCGCAACTATGGCTGGACTTCTTTTTGTCTCTGGAATACCTCTTCGACTATTTGGCACCATCTCGGCTCTAGGTATGGCAGGTGTGAGTGTTTTGATTCTGACTGCGCAATATCGAGTAGAACGATTCCTAGTTTTTCTTAATCCCTTCGCTGAAGGTGACTATAAGAATTATGGTTGGCAACCAGCACATAGCTTGATGGGTCTGGCAACCGGCGGGCTGCTGGGCGTTGGCCTCGGAGCTAGTCGGCAAAAGTGGGGAAATTTAGCTGAAGCTCACACAGATTTTATTTTCTCAGTAATTGGCGAAGAGTTAGGACTAGTTGGCACAATCGGCACTATTCTGCTTTTCTGCGGTTTGATATTTGCCATCTTCCGAATTTCTATCCGGGCAAATGATCCAATGGTCAGATTTACTTGTGCGGGCATTGGCGTGTGGATCTCAATTCAATGTTTCTTTAATATTGGTTCAGCTATCAGTTTGGTGCCGGTAGTAGGCGTCACCTTGCCGTTGATTTCATATGGAGGCTCTTCCCTGATTTCCACCTATTTAGCTTTGGGCTTTGTTCTGGGTGCGGCTCTTCGCGATCCTGAGGTAGCTCGCGGAATCCGAGAATTCCGAAAGTCGAATTCAAAGTGAAGATTGTCTTAGCAGGGGCGGGCACTGCGGGTCATATCGAACCAGCTTTAGCTGTGGCAAATGCTTGGCAACAAGATTTCCCGACTAGCAAGTTTGAGTTTGTTGGGACTGCTTCAGGTTTAGAAAATGTCCTGGTTACTGGCGCTGGATTTAAACTAAGTACAATTCCAAAAGTTACTTTGCCGCGATCGCTTTCACCATCCGGATTATTAGCACCTCTACATTTCGGCCAATCACTTTTTAAATCGTTGCAGATAGTAAAAGGTGCTGACTGTGTAATTGGTTTTGGGGGATATGTATCAGCTCCTGTTTATTTAGCTGCCGCTTTACGTAGAACTCCATTCGTGGTGCATGAAGCGAATGCGATACCTGGGTGGGCGAACAAATTTGGCGCATTTTTGGGCGGGGCGATGGCGGTTGGAAAGTCAGTTAAAGCTGGAAAATTTAGAAAAGCCGAAGTTGTTGGCTTACCTCTCAAGCCAGCGATTAGCGCAGCTTTGGATACCGCAAAAAGTGATTGGCCCTCAGCGCGCAGAGCAGCTAAAGCCAAACTCGGAATCAATTCTGGCAAACCTTTGCTTTTGATAATGGGTGGTTCACAAGGTTCAATTGCAATCAATTCAATTGTCGCTAGCTCGCTTACGAATTTAACTAACAATTTTGAGGTTATTCACTCTGTTGGCGGCAAAAATGAATTGCCCATAGCCCGTACTGGATATCAGCCAGTTTCCTACATTGAGGATATGGCAACTGCTTATTTGGCCGCCGACCTAGTGATTGCTCGAAGTGGTGCGATTACCTGCGCTGAAGTTAACGCTTTGGGCAAGTATGCGATTTTCATTCCACTAGCTATTGGCAATGGCGAGCAAGCTAGAAATGCTGACTTTCTGGTTGAACAAGGTCGTGCGATTACAGTGCCACAAAGTGAATTCAGCACGCAGTGGCTGATCGAAAATATCTCGATCGCAATGACGAAATCCCAAGAATTTATGGCTGGAAACGAAAGTGATCGCGCCGCTGTCGCAAATATTGTTAACTTGATGCGCCGTCATGCCAGAATTGCGTAAATGAAGCCAAGTCTTACTTTGCCAGAGTTAATTGGTAAGCGCGTGCACTTTATCGGCATCGGCGGAGCCGGCATGAGCGGCTTAGCGCGTATTTCACTTTCGCACGGCATTAAGGTTTCTGGTTCTGATGCTAAGGATTCAAATGTAATTGTCGCTCTGACTGCCCTAGGTGCAAGCGTTGCGATAGGACATAAAGACAAAAATGTTGATGGTTCTGACCTAGTGGTTTTCTCAACTGCAATTTCTGAGAGTAATCCAGAGCGATTGCGCGCACTTGAATTGGGAATCCCGCTGATTGCTCGAGCAAATGCGTTGGCGCTTCTGATGTCAGAATCGAAAAGCATTGCGGTTGCTGGTACGCATGGAAAAACTACAACTTCATCGATGCTCACAGTGGCTCTTCAAGCAACCGGAGCTGATCCTTCTTTTGCGATTGGCGGCACAATTACGGCATCGGGTTCGAATGCGCATCGAGGCACTGGCGAATTCTTTGTAGCCGAAGCCGATGAATCTGATGGCTCATTCATTGCCTATCATCCCCATGGCGCGATAGTTACAAATATTGAATTCGATCATGTTGATTACTTTGCTGACGAGAATGCGGTTTTTGAAGTCTTTACAGATTTCATTACCACCATAGATCCTGAGGGCTTTTTGATTTACTGCAATGACGACAAAGGTGCACGTAAACTTGGTAGCGCAGTTACAAGTACACGAACCTTTACCTACGGCACCTCACCAGATTCTGATTTAGTTATTGATCAAATAACGCTTTTGCCGCTTGGTTCAACTGGCCGCGCTATCTGGCACGGAAAGGTAATTGGCAAACTAGAGCTAAATGTTCCGGGCCACCATAATCTAATGAACGCAGCCGCTGCTCTTACAGCCGGAATAGTCCTTGAACAAGCTCCTAGCGAATTAATTGATGGACTAGCAACCTTTAAGGGAGCTGGTCGACGATTTGAAATAAAGGGAACCATAAACGGTATCCGGGTAATTGATGACTATGGCCATCATCCAACTGAAATTGAAGTTACTTTGACCGCAGCGCGCAGATTTGCTGGCGATGGGCGTCTAATCGTAGTTTTTCAGCCCCACCGTTACACGCGTACCAAAGCTTTTATTGATAACTTTGCGACCGCTTTAGATTTAGCTGATGAAGTTATTGTGCTTGAAGTTTATGCCGCAAGTGAAAAACCAATAGCTGGAGTTAGCTCAGAATCAATAGTTGAAAAAATGACGCAGGGTAAATTCATTCCTAACTTTATGGCTGCTGTAGAGTCAGTTGTTAATTCTGTAAAACCTGGTGATGTAATAATTACCCTCGGAGCAGGTGATGTGAGTTCTTTAGCTCCGATTATCCTAGAAGAACTAGCCAAATAAATGTTTTCGCGAAAGCATCGATTAATCACGTTTTTCATTATTTTGCTAACTGCGGGGTTGGCTTACTTACTTGGTTGGTCGAATGTCCTGACCATTAAAGAGATTAGTTATTTGGGAGCACCAACAAAGAGCAGCGAAGCTCTTGTTAGAAATTTGACTGATTTAGAAGTAGGTCAACGATTAGCTCGAATTGAAACTCGTAAAATATCAGCTCGGTTACAAACATTGCCATGGATTGAAAGTGCGGATCTTTCGCGCAATTGGATATCTGGAAAAATTAAGATTGAAGTTACGCCACGTCTACCGATTGCAACTTTTAACGGTCAACTCATGGATGCATCTGGGAAACGATTTGAATTGCCAGGTGGATTTAAGTCAAAGCTTCCTTCAGTTTTCGCCAGAGATGCCAAGAGCGGCTTAGCCGCAATCAAATTGTTTACTAAATTACCGACAGAATTCTCAACCCGTACTTCAGCCTTTACAGCTATCTCACCTGAAAATATTAATTTCAAAATCGCTGAAGGAAAACGCTCACTAATGGTTATCTGGGGATCCGATACAGAGATTGATCTGAAACTAAAGGTATATAAGGCTTTAGTGGTACTTCCGGAGAATTCAAAAATAAAGAAAATTGATTTGACTGAACCCCGTTCTCCAATTGTGAAATAAATTTTTGTTCTAAAAATAGTCAAAATAAAAATTAAAAAAGATGCGTGGCGGTCTTTGCCTACCTGTCCTACAAAGAATACTTTCGCCTATATATCAGGCATAACAGTGATTCTCAACTTGAGGTTTACTGTTCTTTAGGAGGATAAAAAGTGGCTTCACCACAGAATTATTTAGCGGTCATCAAAGTTGTTGGCATTGGTGGCGGTGGAGTCAATGCAATCAATCGAATGATTGATGTTGGCTTAAAGGGCGTCGAGTTCATAGCAATTAATACTGATGCACAACATTTATTGATGAGTGATGCCGATGTGAAATTAGATATCGGTCGTAAATCAACTAAGGGTCTTGGTGCAGGTGCTGCACCTGAAAAAGGTCGCGAAGCAGCGCTAGATCACGCAGATGAGATTGAAGAAATTTTGCGCGGCGCAGATATGGTTTTTGTTACTGCGGGTGAAGGTGGCGGTACAGGTACTGGTGGCGCACCGGTTGTTGCCAAGATTGCACGCGATTTAGGTGCTTTAACAATTGGCGTAGTAACTCGTCCATTTAGTTTTGAAGGAAAGATTCGCCAGTCACAAGCAGATATTGGAATCGAAGAACTTCGCAGCGAAGTAGACACTCTGATTGTTATTCCGAATGATCGCTTGCTTGCAATTAGTGATCGCAGCATTACCGCAGTTGATGCATTTAGATCAGCTGATCAAGTTCTTCTTTCCGGTGTTCAAGGTATAACTGAAATCATCACCCAACCCGGTTTAATCAACCTGGACTTTGCCGATGTTAAGACTGTTATGACTGATGCAGGTTCAGCCCTTATGGGTATCGGTTCTGCTCGTGGCGAGGATCGCGCTCGTCGCGCAGCTGAGCTTGCTATTTCAAGTCCACTTCTTGAGGCTTCGATAGATGGTGCAATGGGCGTATTGCTTTCGGTTGCAGGCGGATCAGATTTAGGTCTATTTGAAATTAACGAAGCGTGCGAACTTGTACAAGCGTCAGCACATCCAGAGGCGCGCATAATCTTCGGAACCACTATTGATGACGCACTTGGTGATGAAGTACGCATAACTGTTATCGCAGCTGGTTTTTCTGGTGGCGAACCAAAGAAAGTATCGGTTCCAGTGATTCACGCCGCAGCGCTTTCAGGCAATGCTGATCCGCTTCCAACGAATGATCCAATCTCAGTGGCACTTGATCTCGATGGCGATCGACCATTGCGCCCACGCGTAAAGTTTGAAGAGTTAGTCTCTGAAGACGATATTGATGTGCCTGACTTTATGAAATAGAGATGGAAACCTTCTTTACTAATCGCCATGGTGGTTTTAGCCATGGCGATTACTCTTCCTGGAACTTAGCCAGTCATGTCGGCGATGTTCCGGAAGATGTTGAGCGAAATCGAGAAAAGTTACGAGAGCTGATTGGCGATTTTGCAATTATGTCGCAAGTTCACGGCGATACAGTTTTTGTAATTGATCAAGTTCCGTTGCAAGTTCCGGTCGCAGATGCCTTGATTACCGCTAACCCAGAAGTAGCGTTAGTCGTTATGGTCGCTGACTGCATCCCGCTTCTACTGCGCAGTGAAAAATTAGTTGCAGCAGTACATGTTGGCAGGGCGGGGTTAATGAATTCAATCTCGCTAAAAACCGTGGCCATGATGAGTGCTCTTGGCGCAACGCAGATTACGGGATCTATCGGGCCGGCCATTTGCGGGAAGTGCTATGAAGTTCCAAAAGATTTACATGATGAGGTTGTTGCAAGACATCCATTGGCCGCAAGTAAAACTAAAACCGGAACGCCTGCTTTAGATTTACCAAGAGCGCTAATAGCAGCGCTAGCCAAAGTTAATGTGCCAGTTGGAATATCAGCAGGCTGCACCTTAGAAGATGAGGATTTGTTTTCCTATCGTCGTAATCAAAGAACAGGTCGCCAAGCTGGAGTTATAAAATTATGAGTACTCGTAAAGAAGAGATAACTAGAAATTTACAGGGTGTTAAAGAGCGCATTAATCGCGCCGCCCAATCTGCCGGTAGAGACTCGGCTGATATTGAGCTGATCGTAGTTACTAAGACTTTTCCAGTTTCGGATATTGAAATTCTGCGCGACTTAGGCGAAACAAATTTCGGTGAGAATAGAGATCAAGAGGCCGGGCCGAAAGCTGAGATTATTAGCGCTACCTGGCATTTTCAAGGACAGATCCAGAGCAATAAAATTAAATCAATCTGTGGGTGGGCTGATGTAATTCATTCGATTTCCAGTGAAAAAGAAATCCTTAAATTTGCCCAAAGTGAGCGTAAACATCAACTTTTTCTGCAAGTTTCCTTAGATGGGCAAGAAGGTCGCGGGGGAGCCAGTCCGGCAGAGTTAGCTAAATTAGCTGACCTGGTAAATGCCAGTAATAACTTAGAACTTATGGGGCTAATGGCAGTTGCTCCGCTAGGAGTAGAGCCAGAAAAAGCATTTGCCGATTTGGCCCAGTTAAATCAGGGGTTTCAGCACCAATTTCCGAACGCTAAATATCTATCGGCCGGAATGAGCGGTGACTTTGAAGCCGCTATCAAATACGGTGCGACACATATCCGAGTAGGTAGCTCAATCCTCGGTTCCAGATCACCCCACTAGTAACCTTCTCATATGGCATTTTCAGTAAGCAAAGTTGCGACCTTCTTAGGTCTTAAAGACGATCCAGAGTTAGATCAAGCTCAAGTTGGTCAGGAGCCAATTCCTGGAGGCGGCGTTGCAATTCGCCCACCACGAGTTGTTCCGGTGCGGCCAGTTTCAATAAAGCAGGTTGCTTTACAACCTGAACTTTCAACAATAGATCGCATCGTTACTCTGCACCCACGTACTTATAGCGAAGCGCGCGCAATTGGCGAGCAATTCCGCGAAGGCAATCCAGTGATCATGAATCTAAGTGACATGGAAGAAACAGAGCGCAAGCGCTTAGTTGACTTCGCAAGTGGTTTGGTTTTTGGATTACGCGGAAGCATTGAACGTGTTACTTCAAAAGTATTTTTGCTCTCACCTGAAAATGTAAGTGTCAGCAATGATGCTAAAACAGCAGCAGCTGAAGCATCTCTTTACAACCAGAGCTGACTCTTAGGTGTTTAGTATTGGCGGATTAATCGCCGATTTGCTGCAACTCTTTTTACTATCTCTATTCCTGCGCCTAATTCTCGATTATGTTCGAATGGCAAAGCCTTCTTGGCGACCAAGCGGCATTGTTTTGATTGTGGCAGATTTTATTTATGCCGTAACAGATAAGCCGCTGGGTTTTGTGCGTCGCTTTGTGAAACCACTTCGACTCGGCGGTATTAGCATTGACCTTTCAATGTTGATTCTATTCATTGTAATCTCGCGAATTATTCCGCTTCTGCGCTCGTTTTAATCATTCCTGTTTAACTAACTTAACGGTTAAGCCAAGTTCGTTATCGCCAAGTGTAAGTGCGTTGTCAGCTTGCAATTGGGTAGCAAGTACTTCGCCTTGGATATGAGACAAGTCGGCTGCGATGGCAGCTAATACGTCATCATTTGCGTTGTAAGAGATATTGACTCGATCTGAAATATCAAAACCATTAGTTTTGCGCGCATCTTGAATAAATCGAATTGCTTCGCGCACTAGGCCGGCGCTTATAAGTGCTGGACTTAAAGCTAAATCGAGAGCAACGCTCTCGCCGTCATGGCTAGCCACATTCCACCCACTCTTAGGGGTTTCGGTAACAACTAAGTCATCGAGGGTGATTTCCCATTGGCTAACTTTGGTCGAGCTATTTGAACGTAAAGTCGCGACTAACTCAGATGGGTTCTGGGTTGAGATTGCTTTAGCAATATCTTGTACAGCACCACCAAATTTAGTGCCGAGAGTTCGGAAATTAGCTTTGATCGAAATATCAACTAACTCACCATCGGCGCTAGCAATATCTTCAAGGTCGATCACATTTAACTCTTCGGCAATCTGCTCTTTCATGGCAACAGGTAGCGCTGCCCAGCCTTTAGCTGAGATCAATGCACGTTGAAGTGGTTGGCGAATCTTGACGCCACTTTCGGCTCGGGCTGCTCTTCCTAGTTCGACGATCCGTTTAGTTAAAGCAACTTGAGCAGATAGCGTGACATCAATCTGGCTGCGATCAGCAACTGGGAAGCTAGTTAAGTGAACAGAGTTACTTGCATTCGCATCTACTGGACGCACAAGTACTTGCCAGACTTCCTCAGTGATAAACGGAACCATTGGTGACATTAACTGTGTGAGCACTACTAGTGACTCATGCAGAGTTGCCATTGCGGCAACATCACCATCCCAGAAGCGGCGTCTTGATCGACGCACATACCAATTGGAAAGGTCATCGATGAAAGCTGCCAGAGCTTTACCTGCACGTTGCGAATCAAAATCACTTAGCGCTTCATCAACTTCAATGATTAGTGATTGCAATTCACTATTGATCCAGCGATCCATGAGTGGGCGAGTGGCCATTGCTGGTGCTTGCGATAATTCAAAGTTTGCCGCTTGCGCGTACAGAGCGTGGAAAGAAACGGTGTTCCAGTAAGTCAGAAGCGTTTTGCGAATAACTTCAGTTATTGCTTCGTGCCCAACTCGACGAGCAGACCAAGGCGAGCCAGCTGCGAGCATGTACCAGCGAATAGCATCAGCGCCATGTTGTTCCATTAACGCCATTGGTTCTAGCACATTGCCTAAGTGCTTACTCATCTTGCGGCCATCTTTATCAAGAATATGACCAAGACAGAGCACGGTCTTATAGGACGATTGGTCGAAAACTAGCGTTCCGATAGTCATTAACGTATAAAACCAACCTCGAGTTTGATCGATTGCCTCACAAATAAAGTCAGCTGGGTAGGCAGCTGCAAACTTCTCTTTGGAGCCTTCTTTATGTGGGTAGCCAAATTGCGCAAATGGCATTGCGCCAGAGTCATACCAACAATCAATAACTTCAGGGGTTCGAGTCATCTGCTCGCTGCATTCAGCACATTTAAATGAAATATCGTCAACGAATGGACGATGGGGATCAAGATTTGAAAGTTCTTGTCCAGCTAGTTCACCAAGTTCAGCTAATGAACCAACACAAACTTCATGTTTATTTTCGCAGCGCCAAATTGGCAGCGGAGTACCCCAGAAACGATTGCGGCTTAGCGCCCAGTCAATATTGTTATTCAACCAATCACCATAACGGCCAGTTTTGATTGTTTCTGGATGCCAGTCAGTCTTCTCATTTTCGCGAATCAGGGCATCCTTGATTGAAGTAGTGCGGATGTACCAAGAAGGTTGCGCGTAGTAAATCAAAGCTGTGTGACAGCGCCAGCAGTGTGGGTAAGAGTGCTCATATTGAACGTGCTTGTAGAGAACACCGAGAGATTTGAGCTCTTTAACTAATGGCTTATCAGCATCTTTAAAGAAAAGTCCGCCAACTAATTTAACTTCAGGCAAGAACTTGCCATCAGGAGCAATTGGATTAACAACCGGTAAACCATAAGAACGACAGACCGCTAAGTCATCGGCACCAAAGGCGGGGGATTGATGTACTAAACCTGTGCCATCTTCAGTGGTTACATAAGTAGCTAGAACTACGAAATGTGAATCTG
>Ga0164292_10001549_pt1 | contig 18674 bp, 17 predicted proteins | sample GEODES117metaG_FD_111486 | JGI IMG/M metagenome (GOLD analysis project Ga0164292, IMG submission 111486) | Eutrophic lake water microbial communities from Lake Mendota, Wisconsin, USA - GEODES117 metaG | ecosystem: Environmental > Aquatic > Freshwater > Lake | place: USA: Lake Mendota...
GGGATTCCTTCCTGTCGTTAAAGAAATTCTCGATCAAGCAAAGCTTGATGGACAACGTCTTCTCTTCTCAGCAACTCTTGATCGTGGTGTTGACTCTCTTGTTAAGCAATACCTCAAGAGCCCAAAGACACACTCACTACAGAACGATCGTGCATCGGTATCAACTATGGATCATTACATCCTTGTAATGAACCCAGGCGATAAAGATGACATCACTGCACAGATTGCAGCTCGTAACGGAAAAACAATTCTTTTCGTTAAGACACAACGTGGTGCAGATCGTCTCTGCGACAAGCTAGCCCACGCAGGTGTTCCGGTAGGAGCACTTCACGGCGGTAAGTCACAAGCAGTACGTACACGCACACTCGCACTCTTCAAAGATTCAGCAAATGCAGCACTCGTTGCAACAGATGTTGCTGCACGAGGTATCCACGTAGATGGAATCTCACTTGTCGTACATGTTGATGTTCCACAAGATCACAAGGATTACCTCCACCGTTCAGGCCGCACAGCTCGTGCAGGCGAATCAGGTGCAGTCGTAACGCTTACAACGTCAAAGCAACAGAAGTCGGTCTCAGGACTTACTTCTCGTGCTGGTGTAACGCCTAAGTCTGTTTCAGTTACTTCACTCAGTACCGATCTCATGCGAATCACCGGAGCCCAAGAGCCTTCAGGTATTCCTTATGTTGCACCAATTGTCGAGAACAAGGGCCCTAACCGCGGAACTCGTAAGCCTCGTCCGAATTCAGCGCAGAGACGACGTAGACCCAGATAAAGTGAGGGAGAAGTGATTGATTTATGTAACTTTCAGATTAATCACATGCGTTAGAAAGTTAATTACCTAAGTCCCTGCAACAGCGTACAAATTGCAGCGACGAGGTAGGATGCTTCCAGACAAATATTGGACGGATAGGAAAAGTATGCGAAAACTCCTTTACTTTTTTCGTCAATTAGGGTTCGATCCAGTTCGATTTTTAACTGCAATTCGATTCCTACCCAGGTTTATTTCATCATGGTGTCAGTTCCTTCGAATAAATGGTTTTCGCTCTGGATGGCGACTGTCACCAGTTCTCAACGACTTCTCTGCGCAGGCCGGTAGTGCAGATGGTCACTACTTTTGGCAGGATCTAATTTGTGCAAAATGGATTAATGGCTTAGCACCAAAGAAACACCTCGATGTGGGATCTCGAATCGACGGATTTTTGGCGCACTTACTCTCATTTCGTTCGGTCACATTGCTAGATGTAAGACCATTCGATCTTGAAATTCCAGGCTTAACCGTGGCAATTGGGGATGCACAATCGAGTCTCGTGAATAAGGTAGGTACTTTTGATTCTGTTTCGAGCCTGCATTGTATTGAACATTTTGGACTGGGAAGATATCGCGATCCCTTGGACAAAGATGGGCACTTAAAGGGGATTAAACATATTGCCGAGTGTGTAGAAGAAAAAGGATCGCTGTTTATCAGCTTCCCAATAGGAAGTGAAAAGGTTGAGTTCAACGAACAAAGGATCATTGACCCAGAATGGCCCATTCTGCACCTAATAGACTTTCAGTTAAAAGAGTTTGTCCTAATTCCATGGCGAGGTGAACCCATCTTTGGGTTATTGCCTAGTGCCGTTGATATGAAAATTAGTGGTCAAGCGGGACTTTACTGGTTCGAGCGTATTTGAGTTTTGCGCTTTATAAACCCATCAGATTCGCCTGGTGGTCAAAATTGGGAATCTCTCTACGAACCTCTTCAAAGGTGCCTACGGCCTGAACTTTCCCCGACTGCATATAAATCACAACATCTGCATTTCTAACAGTAGACAGTCGATGCGCAATCATTACGACTGTAACTTTGCCCCTCAATTTTTGAATCGACTCAGTAACTAATGATTCTGTTTCCCCATCCAGTGCGCTCGTTGCCTCGTCGAGTACGAGTAATTTCGGATTAGTATAAAGAGCGCGGGCGATACCAAGTCGTTGCTTTTGGCCACCGCTTAATTTTGCTCCCGCCTCACCGACTTCAGTGTCGATCCCCTTAGGTAGAGATTTTACATACTCACCTAGCGCTGAATTTTCTATGGCGAACATTATTTGCTCTTCATTAAGTGTAGATGGCGGGAATCCTAGGGCAATATTATGGCGAATTGTTCCATCGACGATCAAAACATCTTGCGGCACATACGAAATTGCACCAGGCCATTTTGAAATGGATTCGCTTGAAGGGACTCCAGAGACTATGACTTCTCCACTATCTGGTTTGAGAACCCCCAATAAAACATCAACAAGTGTTGTTTTACCCGCCCCTGAAGGTCCAACAATTGCAACAATCTTGGATCCATCAATTTCGAGTGATACTTGATCAATAGTTGGAGTGGGGTTTCCGGGATACGTTAAAACAACCTTTTTCATTTGAATTTTTGATGTGAAATTTTCATGGACGAAATCGATTTTGTCTTCTCCAAACTCAACTTCATATAACTCGCCTAGCTCATCGAGAAGATCCAGCGTTGGCTGTGCCGAGCCCATATTTCCTTTGATATTGACTGCGCCTTGTTGAATTCGTAAGATTGCTGGGGCTACCCGCGTACCCGCCGCGAGAAAAACTGCCAGAGTGCCTATAGCGCGACCTGCATCATGGAGAATAAACTGAGATGCACTTATTAAAATTGCACCGACAACGACTGCAATTTCGAATATGTACTTGCTGTAGTTGGGCATAAATGTGGTCTCTGCCTGAGTTCTTGCTAGGAGTACCCGTTGATGTCCAATTTCTTGTGCGTAATAAGAGCGTCTATTGCGCACTATCAACTCTCTATAAGATGAGAATACTTCATTAATCTTCTGGTTACTTGCAATAGTGAGAATAGCATTTCTTTCGCCAAGTGAAACGGCGCGAATATTCATCACATAGTAGAGTGTGAAACCAATGGCGGCAAAGAACAAAAAGCTAGACACAGCGATAAATGGATCTACATAGAATAATCCAAGAGCTATTACAATCAAAACTGCTATATCGGTGATCAAACTTACAGCTACCGCGATTACTCCCAAGACTAGGGAGTTAACGCCCACTGTCACAGAATAAAGTATCTGCTGTGTCGTTCTTTTCTTAACCTTCAAAAGTGATTCTCGAAGTAAGTTAGAAACGAGATTGGATGAAATGCTCGCAGCGCGCAGGCTAAGAAAATACAGAATCCTTTTTGTGAAATAGATTGACAAGAGCGTACGACCAGTTAGTAGCACACCTGCCAACAATGCAAGAATCGCTACTTGAGTTTGAAATGAGAACGATTCGATCTGCATAAGCCGCAAGGCGGTGGAGACTCTATTCCCAGGCTCACCCGATTGAACCCCGGTGATTGCCAGTGCCCCCAAAATTCCAATCATCGCAATTCCGAATAGGTCTAAAAAGCCCATCCCGACTTGCGCAATCGATACAAGAATCAATTTGCGTCTATCAGAACGCGTGAGGATATTGGAAGCTCGGGTAAGAAATTGATTACGCAAGCGTCCCTTAGTATGCCGAAGTCTGGCGTTACTCATAGGCCGATTCTACTTATGTTCTTCACTGTTGATGGCAATCTGAATCCAATGCGCGGGGATCAAGTCTTCCGGTGTCTCTAATCTTGAAAACCAAGGTCTCGGACAATAAACCGGTGCTTCTACAATTTGCTTCGACCATGCGGCCCACCAACTAAAGGTCGAATTTGCGATTACATAACCGCTCCCAAACTGCATTATTGAAAGTGTCGCCGAGGGATTTGAATCTATCTCTGGTACCCATACAGCGTTTGCCATAAATTGTGGAGGGAATATCTCCTTGGCAAGTTCTTTCTGGTCACTAAAAACCCAAATTGGTCGAACTGTTGAAGAAACGCTAAGCAGTGACAATGAATCTGAAATATAGCTAGTTGTGACAGTCCCAAAGCTTGTTTCCGTGAGGTAGTCACCGAGCCTTACATGGACAATTATGGGCCTCTCCTTAATTGCACGTTTCCTCCAGTAATCCCAATCAGGACCAGTTTCTCTCAAAGCAAACATATTTTTGAAAGTTACATTGTCTTGCTCATCTAAATATCTATAACTTTGAAAGTAGCCAATAATCATTTGATTGGTTTTGTATTTTGGTAGTTGAAAATAACCTAAACCTTTTGATAGAGATAGGATGAGAAAACATTTGTAGTAGAAAGAAAAGTACAAAGATCCGAGAAGCGACATGATCCGGCGGAAAACCGTAGTTGATTCAGGACCGTCTATTTTTGTGGATACACGTAGTAAATATTCAAGGAATCTTTGAGTAATGACCGTGTATTTCTCTGAAGATCTCAGGATTATACGGTCATCAAGCGAGAAGTGATTCAATACACTCGTAGCATAGAGTTTTCTCCGAGGTCCAGAAAAACCGACCTCGCAGACTATTTCGCGACCAGCGCGAATCGAGTAACTAGCTGCTAACTGAAAGAGTTGATTTCCCAATCCACCAGTAGCATAAACGAAGACCTTACCGATGGTTCCTCCTAAAATTAACTTGGTTATTCAAGCTGGCGAAAAATTCTCTTGAAAATATCAACAAAAATTTCTTACCGCTTAATCTGAAACCTTCCGCTATAAATCCTATCGATCTAAGTTTCAGCCTTATCGTCCCCATCTTCAATAGCGTGAGGATCTGCCTTGAAAGAAAAGTTGGAACTACTTTGGTTCCAATTTCAGGAAAGGTAATTATTTGCAGCATATCTTTAATGGCAAACTCCAAGTCTGAAATCGCTTTTCGATTTTTTGTTAGCTGTCCTGGGTTTTCACAACTGTACTCATAGACGATCCCTGCGTATTTAAAGTAACCTTGCGCACAGATCAGGATTCTTGCAAGGAATACTTGATCTTCGCCCATTCTGTACTTTGGAAATTTTTGACCTTTAATTGCATCATTCTTGAAGGCAAAGCGCCAGATACCCGGCATGCGGCCAACTTCAGATTCTGCATTACCATACACTTTTCTGACACCGCCATTTATTTGTCTAAATTTCCCCGCTGCCATTTTGTGACCTGAAACCTTTGCCTGACCTACCATTTCTAAAAAATTTTCTGCAATTGGATAATCATCCGAATCCCAGAAACAAATCCATTCTCCCGTCGAAAATTCAATTCCAAGATTACGTGCCTTGCCAGGTGAGAATAAAGCCTTAGTTACCAGTAAAATCATCTCGGAGTTAGCCGACGCGACTATATCTTTCAGCTCATCACCGGTTTGAGAATCCTGTTCATCATGAACAATCACGATTTCGATTCCAAGCAAGATGCACTTATCTAATAGTGGTTTGAGGTGGGATAGCTTTCCGGCCATTCTTGTAACTGGCATAACCGCACTCAATACTGGTTTGGACACATGAGCAATTGTATTTGCTCCTCTGGGGTTTCTCTCTTTAGCATCGCCGAGATGCAGCTCCCGCTGACAAATGAAATTTCTGCAAATAACCCTCGATTCGAAATCGACTTATTCTTATTAATGAAGAATTCGCAGATTTCTTGACTATCATTGAAACTATGGGACCCGCAATCACAATCATCACTGTAGTTAAGGATGATATTGACGGCCTGAAAGCTACGGCGACATCCATCTTGTCGCAAAAGTCTCATAATTTTCGATGGCTGATAGTTGACGGATATTCTTCCGATGGTTCTTGGCAGTATGCCCAAGAATTAGACTCTCTGTCGTTTGTGACCGCTATGCAAAGCCAACCCACCGGAATTTATGGAGCTATGAATATCGGTGCGAAGGAATCAAGTACGGCCTGGATTTGGTTTATAAATGCTGGTGATAAACTTCTCTCGGAAGATTCCGTTGGGAAGATCACCAGTATTGCGAGCATGAGTTCCGAAACTTCAATTATTGCAACCCCTGTCGTTTACTTGACGCCCACAGATCACTTCTTTTCACTGTCGATACCTAAAGTTGAGGAGACAGACCTCGGCAATTACGCCATTTTTCATCATCAAGGTTGTCTTTTGAATCGCTTGATTTTTAACCAAACCAATGGATTCGATCAGAATCTCAAGCTCGCAGCAGACGGAAAATTACTCGATTCGATGATTTCAATTGCGCCACCGGTTGTTGCGCCAATTGTTGTGGTTGGTTTTGAGATGGGCGGAGCTACATCAAAGAATTTTTGGCGTTCCCTCAATGAAATTCGACTCTACCGACCTCAGTCACTGACACTTCAAGATATGGTCTCTTACCAGATAAAGGAAGTTTTCAGGTCTGCATTATTGTTATGCCTTCGGACACCTACTGGAAGAACCATTCTCGATTCCTACATTGAACGTCGGGAGAAAACAGTCGTGAATAAGGCTAAATTGAGTGGCCTAGATTTAGCTGGAATGAGCAAGTCCGATGGCTAGCAACATGCTTCGGCCAGACCAACTTAAAATTGTCGAGGTCTTGAGCGCATCTGACTTAAACCCTAAGTACCTAGATTGTGTTGCGCTCTACATCACTTCTTGGCTGAGTATTCCAATAAAGAAACAAGTTAGATTTATACCAAAAGTTTTAATTGTCGCCAAGGCCATCCCAGATAGTTTGAACGGATATTCGGAGTACTTACAATTAATCGATCCAAATGATATGCCCACTGCATTTGTTGCTCAAACCTCAAGAATAGTTGAGGCGAAAAATTCCATGGCTGACTTTGTGATGACGAGTGATATTGACATGCTTCCACTAAATGTTAACTTTGAATGCGACATTATTAATTCAGAAAAACTAGACTTGAACTCTTTTTTTATACTTAGGGATGTTCTTGAACCTGGTCAGTTTCCGATCTGTTACAACTTGGCTAAGCCAAAGGTATGGAGCTTACTCTTCAATCGTTACGGAAGCGGAGAGGGTTCGCCAAAAATTTTAAGAGCAATTCTTGACGGGTTTGGTGGAAATTCTGCTTATTCAGGTTTGCACGGTGGAGAGGGCTGGACAATTGATCAACAAGTGTTGTGGGGTCTCATTCAAGACAATGTCCAAAAGATTCAATTTGAGCGTTTTTCAGACCGCGAATCCGGTCACCGAAGATTGGACAGAATTCACCATAGAGGTTTACTCAAATGGTTAACCTTACCTTTCGTTTTTTTTGGTTATTACCACGATTACCACGTCCATCATCCTGTGGATTCAAATCGTAAATACATAAGTATGGTGATCAAGGTCAGAAACCGCGGATTTAGCGTGAATAAATCATGAGAATAAAACTTGTAACTTTCTCTGACGGCTCCTACGCACTCCGAGCCGCTGGTAGAAGGCTAGTAAAGGAAGCAGATTCAACCGGATGGTTTGACTATCCATCGGAACACTGGACTGTTGAAACTTTGCGATCCAAAATGCCAGACTTTTTTAATGAACATGAAAAATTTATCGCAGATCACCCAAAGGGTTACGGCCTTTGGATTTGGAAGCCAGCAATTCTCACATATCTTATTGACAATTTAGAAGAAGGAGAAATGGTTTTACTCTTAGATGCTGGGTGCCAGTTGAATTCAAATCACAACTCTCTGATAAGATTTCGGGAATACATAGATATGTGCAGAACCTCTGATCTTTTGGCGATGCAGTTATCTGACAATTCTTTTGGATTTGACAGACTGACGGATGCAGCATGGACAAAGCTATCAGTATTGAATTCTCTTGACCCAAATTCAGTCTTCAGAAATACTAATCAGATCCAATCAGGGATTATTTTCGCCGTCAAATCGGAGAAAAGCCAACTTGTGGCAAAAAAATGGATGAATGCCTGCGTAGATTCAGAGTATTCATTTCTGATTGACCCCCAGGGTAATGAATTTCAAACAGAAGGATTCAAGCAGCACAGATGGGAACAGTCTATTCTCTCGCTAATTTTAAAGTCCGAGAGCATCCAACCACTTGTTGACGAGACCTACTTTTATCCAAATTGGTCTAAGGGTTTGAATTTCCCAATCTGGGCGATGCGAAATCGTTCTGGAGGAAATGCATATCGTAGGAATTTACTCGATCTGCTAAAAATCGCCATTGCAAAGATAGAGCGCGAGGCTCAGGCTTTCAATATCAAAATCAGATAAGGAAAACATAGAAAATTAGTTGTCTGTCCGCAATAGAGTCAACCATAATCTAATTGTTTGCGTAAAGATTGAGATCGAATTGCTTTACATCGGTATTTAACTAATCTTATTTGGGCATTTGTTGGTTCCTCGTCGACGAAAGTCTCAAGTCACTCTTCCATGTATTATTGCGAGTCAATCGCACGTAAACGTTAAATGTCAAATCACGAGGAGTTGGATGAAACATCAATTTAGGTTCCTGAAAGAGACACTTTCCGAAAACTTATTCATCACTTCTGATGCTTATCTGAATCACTCTCTAATCTGTGATGCATGCCGTTATCATAGATCCGACGCGCTTTTTCGAGGCAAAAAATGGCGTGGAAAAGCAGTTAACCCACTAGTAAGGGTTACAAACCGAGGCAAAGGTAAAAATATAATTCTCGGGCATTCAGACGAGTACACCGGAATCAGCCGCGTACTTCTTCTGCAGGCTCTTGGGTATAAAAACATCTTCGGGGTGAACGTTGCGAAGTTTAAGGATGTTTCATCTCCTATTCCGATTGGCCTTACGAATAACACAAATGAGTCGGAATACCATCGCCTCTTTGGAAACAATGAGCTAATCTTAAAGGCAAATCAAGTGAGTTTTCCTTCAACCTCCAACGGGCTTGTTTACGGTTGTTTCTCTACAAGCACCAATAAGCGAGAGAGAGTCCCACTTGCAAAATTGCTATCACAAACTAAGCACACTTTTGATGAACCCAAATTTTCGCTTGAAGGACGGGTCAAATACTTAGAAAATTTGAGAAAATTTGCATTTACGGTTTGTCCGATTGGAAATGGAATTGACACGCATCGTTTGTGGGAAGTCCTATACATGGGAGGAATCCCTATAATAAAAAAAAATCCCTTATTGGAATCATTGTTAGAGGACTTGCCACACGTTGTAGTTAGTGATTGGAATCAGATTAATGATGACGATTTCCTTCAAGTTACGTGGAATGTGGCCTCAAAAGCGGATAGCTACAATTTTGAAAAATTGAATCTTAACTATTGGATTAATTTCATCCATCGGATGTAGATCCGTGCTTTCAAAAAGCCACAAATCTCGGCTACGACGCTAGTTTCTGGATTCAGGTACGGTTGATTCCATGTTGGCTAACCCGAACTAGTGAAGTTTATAGAAGATTAACAAGGTAGAAAAAACCACTGGTTTAAGGCCGTTGCTGATGTGAGTCAGCGGATTACTCGTCAACTATCCCCTGTCTACCCTGAGCATTTATAAGATGATCCTCGTGTGAATCACTAAAAAACCATCAGTTAGATTTGCCTAATACATCCTGAAAGTAAGCAATAGTGTTTACAAGTCCTTCACTTAATTCGACCTCGGGGCGCCAATTAAGTTTTTTTTCTGCCTTTGATATTTCTGGTTGTCTCTGTTTGGGATCGTCGGCAGGGAGTTCAAGAAATTCAAGTTTAGATTTTGAATTTGTAAGAGAAGTTACTTCCTTCGCTAATTCAATCATAGAGAATTCATTAGGATTGCCTAAATTAATCGGACCCTGGACTGAATCTGAATTCTCAAACATTGCTACGAGCCCGGCAACAAGGTCTGAAACGTAGCAGAATGACCTCGTCTGATTTCCTTGTCCATAGATCGTAATCGGTTCGTTTCTTAGTGCTTGTACTATAAAGTTGCTTATCACTCGGCCATCATCGATCCGCATGCGAGGACCGTACGTATTGAATATACGTACTACCTGAATCTTGACGCCGTGCTGCCTGTGGTAGTCAAAAAACAGAGTTTCGGCAACCCTTTTTCCCTCATCGTAACAAGCTCTAATTCCAATCGGATTTACATTTCCAAGGTATTCCTCAAACTGCGGCGAAACATCAGGATCACCGTAAACTTCGCTGGTCGATGCTTGCAGTACAGGACAATTTAATTTTTTCGCTAAGTCTAAAACATTTATTGCGCCTAGAACATTTGTTCTAACGGTCGCAACCGGATCGCGCTGATAAGCAACGGGCGATGCGGGGCATGCCAAGTTAAAAATATAATCAACTTCCGTTGAAATGGGCTGGGTAACATCCAGTTCCTGGAAGTCGAATTTCTCAAATTGATGCAAGTAGGCAACGTTACTTCGTTGCCCTGAATAGAGATTATCAAGTCCTACAACTTCGTGGCCTTTTAGTAGCAGGGTTTCTGCCAAGTGAGAACCAATAAAACCCGCAGCACCCGTTACTAGCACCCTCATAAGTTTGTCAACCTGTTCTGAATTAGGCGGTTTTTGAAATGTATAAAAAGATGTTTGCTCTCGCTAAGTCAAACAAGCTTTTTCCTGACTCTGGCTTGAAACTATCTTGCCAGCTTACTAAATTGTCCACACACTCTGCTCCCTGCATGCATCGCCATAGATGCACCTTGAATAACGTGAGTATCTCACAGGAACCCTCTCCCATCACTCTGACTTGCTTGAGCGACATTAAGCTTTTACTAAAGTCCGTAATTCTTAACTTATGAAAATATCACCGAGAATACAGAAGTGTTTAGTCATAAAAACAGTGTGGATACTCGCCCCTAATAGTTTGGGCAGATAGAGGACCTAGGATTGTCAATATAAACTCAAACACGCTTCATCAACTGATGTTGCATCATTGTTAAAAGACTGTTTACACCTGAGGGTTGCCTATTGATCAGGCTAATATCTCGCCTCTTAGATGTATTCTATCCCCAGGTCTTAAGGTTTAGGAGGTTCCACGTTGAAGGCAGTAATTCTCGCTGGAGGAAAAGGAACCCGAATTTCCGAGGAGTCCGTCACTAAGCCGAAGCCTTTGGTTGATGCTGGGGGCCACCCACTTCTGTGGCACATAATGCAAAACTACTATCTCAATGGCGTGTCTGAATTCATAATTCTTGCTGGCTATAAAGGGAATCAAATAAGAGAGTATTTTTCTAATTATTGGATGATTAATTCAGACATTACTTTTGATCTATCAGCTCCGCATCAACAGGTTCATAAAGCACGTGGACTACCTTGGAAGGTTACTGTATTGGACACCGGCCTTGAAACAATGACTGGTGGCCGCCTTTCAAAAGCACAAAAATTAATTGATGATACTTTTTTTATGACTTATGGTGATGGAGTGAGTGATATAAATGTCGCAGAACTTCTCGCCTTCCATAAATCTCAGAACACTCTGGCAACCTTGACTGCAGTACAGCCACCGGCAAGGTTTGGTGCGCTTGATATTTCTGATTCTCGAGTTAAGTCTTTTGAAGAAAAACCTACTGGAGACGGATCTTGGATCAACGGGGGATATTTTGTATTAGAGCCAAGTGTTTTTGATTACGATTTAAACGATGACACGGTCTTTGAAACTGATGTTCTTCCAAAGTTGGCATCCGAAGGTAAACTCTCTGCATTTAGGTATGAGGGTTTTTGGCAGGCCGTTGACACTCTGAGAGATCTTAATCGCCTTGAAGATCGAATAAGGACAAGTTCACTACCATGGCTTCAATGAGATCCGATATCTGGTTAGGAAAAAAAGTACTAGTGACGGGTCATACCGGATTTAAGGGTGCTTGGTTGACGTTGATACTTCGTACATTAGGTGCCAGTGTGTACGGGCTAGCCTTGAAGCCTGATCAAGGACGATCACTTTATTTTGAAGCAAACCTGGCCTCTTTTTTATCTGCTGAATTTATCGGCGACATACGAGATGAAGTTTTTCTGAGTGACGTGTTCAGCCAGGTTGAATTTGATTATATCTTCCACCTGGCTGCGCAATCTTTAGTTATCCAATCATACAAAGAGCCCATGGAGACAATTACAACAAATGTGGTTGGGAGCGCGAATGTCCTCATCAAAGCTTTGGCTTGCGACACAGTACGCGGAATATCCGTCATCACTACTGACAAGGTCTATCGCAATGAAGAATGGGTCTGGCCGTATAGAGAAGATGATCGACTTGGGGGTAAAGATGTTTACAGTGCTTCCAAAGCGGCGGCAGAAATTATTGTTTGGCCAATAGTTAACGTTTTCAATAAGCGACAGATTCCGGTGTCCACTCTCAGGGCTGGAAATGTCATCGGTGGAGGTGATTGGGCCGAAAATCGGCTAATTCCTGATCTAGTTCGGGCATTGATCTCAGGAAGCGCTCTCGAGATTCGTAACCCTAAAGCAACAAGGCCTTGGCAACATGTCTTTGATTGTTTGAACGGTTACCTTCTCGTAGCCGAGAATCACCTTCACGATCCTGAAACATCACCCCAATCTCTAAATTTTGGTCCAAAAGATGAATTATCTGTTGAAAATGTATTGTCAGTTTTCTCTGAGTCTTTTCCGAAAATGCCTGAGATCAAGATTATTGCTAACACCTTTGGAGAGCATCAAAGCTTACTCTTGGACTCCTCTTTGGCAAGAAAAAAACTTGGATGGCAGCCGAAGTTTACTGTTAGTGAGGCCGTAAAAGAGACTGCTGATTGGTACATGCATTACCTCTCAGGTGAAGATGCTAGAAATCTTTCACTAAACGCGATTGAAAGGTTTGGTTTTGAAAAAAAGTAGAATTTGTAGAGGGTGCGGATATGTTGAATTTGAGATTCTACTCGATTTAGGAATGTCTCCTATATCTAATTCTCTGTTAAATAGCGACGACGAGGTAGCTGAAGAAATTCGCCACCCGCTTTGTGTCGTGGTTTGTAAAAAGTGCGGATTTTGCCAATTAAGCGAAGATTCAAACCCAGAGGTTCACTTCCACGCCGACTACGTGTATTTCTCTTCATACTCGCAGTCTTGGCTAGAACATTGTCGCGTCTATGCAGAAACCATGACCCAAGAACTAAATTTGAAGGGGAATGATCTAGTAATTGAGCTGGCGAGTAACGATGGCTACATGCTAAAGAATTTTCAAACATCGGGAATTAATGTGCTAGGGGTCGAGCCATCGGCAAATGTTGCTAAATTCGCTCAAGAGTCCTTGATCCCAACTCTAGTCGAATTTTTCGGTTTTGAAGTTTCCAACAGAATTTTAATGAAACATCAGAAACCTAAGCTGATTATCGGTAACAATGTTTTGGCTCATGTTCCAGATGTGGGTGATTTCATCAGTGGGATCTCAAATCTCATCGCAGAGGACGGAATCGTGACTCTCGAGTTTCCCCATTTGACACAATTAATTTTGAACCACCAATTCGACACAATTTATCATGAACACTATTCCTATTTGTCAGTGACTGCGTTACAACCAATCTTTAACCGATTTAATTTAACAATTTTCCGAGTTGAGGAACTTCAAACACACGGTGGATCAATTCGTGTCTACGCCGCGAAATCAAGCTCATCCCCGGAAGTCTCAGCATCGGTAGAACAGATCATACTTTTCGAATCAAAACTTGACCCTCGACGAGAAATCGTGCGAGCGAATTTCAGATCAGGAGTCACCAAAATTATCGAAGACTTCACATCTGAAATTAGAGAACTCAATTCCAAAGGTTTAACAGTCATTGGATTTGGCGCAGCGGCCAAAGGCAACACCCTTCTAAACGCAGCAGAAATCACACGCGACCAAATACAATTTATTGTGGATACAAATCCAGCGAAGCAAGGAAAATTAGCTCCTGGATCTCGAATCCCGATTGTAAATCTAGAGCATTTCGTCGGTTCGGAATTCGACGTTTGCGTGGTTCTGCCATGGAATTTGTCTTCCGAAATATTGAATTTAGTTCGTGAGTCGCATGGCGAAAAGGTAAAAATCTTGCGTGCAGTACCTATTTTAGAGTACATCTGAACAGATGAAACAACTTACTGCATCAGGCGTCCATGGGTTCAAAAATCACCTGTTTTCGGATAACCGAGGTACAACAACAAAAGCGGATTTCTCATTAGATTTTAAGTTTGATTCTCGGCAGTTGCTTTCCGTTTCAAACTATCAATCCGGAACTTTGAGAGGCTTACACTTCCAAAGAGAACCAAGTGCAGAAACAAAAATAGTCACCTGCGTGTCGGGAATTATTTATGACGTTGTGGTTAATTTAGAAAGCTTGCTAAGAGAAGATCCGGAGGTCTTCTCAATTTATCTTGGAGACGGTTGTGACTTTCAAGGTTTATTAGTGCCGTCAAATTTTGCACATGGGTATTTAACGCTCTCCGACCAAGTATCTATCACCTATTTAATGGATGAGGTTTTTGACCCGAATCTAGCCTCAGGCTTGCGGTGGGATGATCCTAAATTGAATATACAGTGGCCAAGCGTGCCTAAAATTATTTCGAACCGCGATTCCGATTGGGCTCTTTTGTAGGTATGTACAAGGTTCTTTTGACTGGATGCACCGGAACAATTGGATCGGGATTAACAGAAAGATTGCTGGAACTTGGCTTCACTGTGTTTGGAGTCTCTAATCGAAAGACTTGCACCATCAGACATGAAAAACATTTTTGTCAGAGTATGGACCTACTCCATGCCGACGCAGAAAAACTAGTGGATTCAGTGAAACCCGACATACTTGTTCACACTTCATGGGTTACAGATCACCAGCAATTTTGGGAGTCTAATTTAAATGAACCATGGACATCAAAGAGTTTTGAGCTAGCGAGAGCATTTCTAAAGAATCCTGATGGCTATTTTCTAGGTATTGGTAGCTGTGCAGAGTATGACGATTCGGTAAACGAGCCACTAAAAGTCGGGATTCATGAAGGGCCAAAAACTCAATATGGAGTGTCAAAGCTTAAAACCCTAGGTCTGATCAAGGAAACGGGTGTTAACTTTGGCTGGGGAAGAGTTTTTTATCAGTACACACTTGGAAGCGAAGAAAAGAAGATAATATCGACGCTATATCAACACGCACAAAAGGGCGAGAAATTTACGATTCAAAATCCAAAAAATCGATTCGATTTTGTATTTAAGGATGATGTAATCGAAAATCTTGTGCGAATGATCACATTCCGTCATTCTGGAGTCGTAAACTTAGGAAGTGGGAGATCAGAGACCATTGGATCCATCGCAAAACTGATTGAAGAAAGGGCGGGGAAGGAACTATTTACGCTCTTGGACACAGATGAAGCGCTGATTAAGAATGTTGTCGCAGACGTATCGGACCAGCACATTCTAGGATTTCGATGGCGCACGGTATGCGACGTTCTTCAGTCGTCACCTTTGTGGCAACAAGATTTATGAATTTATTGAGCTTTTTCCCTATTATTTTGCCAAACTTTGGGGGTAAGTGAGATGCAGAAGAAGATTGTTGTACCTATTCTATGTAGTTCAGGTTTAAAGTATCGTAAAGTATACCGCTTGGGGATCTTAGAAACTTTTGGTGCGATTAGAAAAGAATCACCAAAAGTGATTCCTTATTTTGGGAAAAGTACTACCTGGAAATCAGTATTTGTAGATTCAATTCACGCTTCAACAGTTTGGGCTAGGTTGATTCTGCCGAGACAAATCCGGAGTTTGAAGACTTCAAATGGTAGTTCCACAGTTTTCTCTGACGGATCTTTTAGGGATGGCTCCAGGAAGTACGATGTCTCGACTGGCAAGGTTTCAGTTAGCTTTGATATTGCAGAGACCAGTGGAAATTTTGCATTGAGATTCCTAGAAATGCTCGAATGGGTGCTTGAAACTCAGCAAGTTGACTTTATATGGCATTCAAATATTTCGACTTATTTGAATTTAAATAGATTGCAGGTTTTTTTAAATGAGAATGACTCAAAGTTCTACTATGCCGGTGTCATAGGCAACTACTTGAATTTTGATTTCGTCTCTGGTGCAAGTGTGTGTATGGGAAGAGACACGGCGCAATTGGTGGTTTTGAATAGAAACCAGTGGGACCATTCGTTGCTTTGGGATGTAGCACTCGGTAAATTGCTCAACGAACATGCTATCCGTCCTACTGTCATTGACCGTATTGACTTAACGGAGCCAAGGGATGTCCAATTTCTGTCAGAAGACCAGCTAAGAGCAACAATTAATTTTCGCTGCAAATCAGGAAGATGGCGAAGAAAAGATCACAAAATTATGAACTTACTTCACGAGAGATACGTAGCATTAGAGTAAATTCTGCCAAGTACATAGTTTGAGAAAATCTTCTGAGAGGGAACTGGCAACCGACTCAATACAACTGTGTTGCTGATTCCTTGGATTTGCCCAATTAGAATTGATGTGCAGCCATCAAACCCTCGGAGGCACTTAAGAGTTCTGTACCAACTTTTTTCTTCATTTCCGGACGACGGAACCTTACTTTGACATCGATTTAATCCTACGTTGAAAAATTTACTTTATTAGTAAGAATTATCGATCCTAAATCTATTTACGATGTATTGTTTGTTTTGTGATTCGATTAATTTATAGTCATTTGTTAGAACTCGTGGCCCGAGTTAGCCGATTTCGGCTAAGACTTTATCAGGTGTCAAACTTATTCTTTGATGTGAAGGTAAATACTAATGATCGTTGACCTTGGCAATATGATTGAAGTTCCTGCAAATGCCTCACGTTTCTTTGAAGATTCATCCGAGGCGAGCTCTGCGCCTGTAGGTATCATTCAGCTCGCAATTGAAGATGACCTCTTGTTTAATCGAAGATACAATCAAGATTTAATCGTTTACGACGAGCAATATTGCACCACAATGGCTTCATTGGAAAGTTCTTACGAGTTGCCAATTCTGAGTTACCTTGATTCTGTGCTCAATCAGTTTGATGATTCGCCCCGAATCATCGATATCGGTTGTGGCCAAGGTGAGCTGGTGACGAAATTACGAGACCGCGGATTTGATGCATTCGGATTTGATCCAGTTTCGAGGACAGATTCTGCATTTATTACTAAGAGCCTCTGGAAACCAACTGATGCAAGTGCCGACTTATTTATAATGCGTTGCGTTCTGCCCCATATTCCTTCTCCGTGGGATTTTCTCGATGATCTCTTTCTCGCAAATCCTGTTGCCAAAGTTTTGATTGAATATCAGCGGATTGAATGGTCAATCCAGGAAAGGCTCTGGTATCAGATTAATCATGACCATGTAAATCTGTTTCGGTTGGAAAATTTCGAAAATCGCTACAATGTTTCAATGTCAGGTATTTTCTCGAACGGGGAGTGGCAGTGGGTTCTAATCGAAAGAAACAGAAATTCTACGCGTATTAGTGGTCATGCTCCCAAATGGCTCTCAAAGATTTCCAATCTTATAAATGATAGAAGCGACTTTATGGAAAAAATCAGCAAGCTGGACAAGAGAATTGTCATTTGGGGGGCAGCAGGAAAGGGAATAGTCCTGGCCCATGCGATTTCTAAAGTCAGAAGTGATTTTGAAATAACTGATGCGGACGCTAATCGTTGGAATTTTTTCCTTGAGGGTTCAGGTAAAAAAGTTAACCCTCCCCTAGAAATTCGAGATAATTTGGATTTAGATTCATTGGTTTTGGTGGCGAATCCCAATCACTTGAGTCAGGTCCAAAATTATTTAGGTCTCACCTTCAAAACTGGCCTACCAAGTGATTTTTTAGATTTGAATTGACGTTAATGTCGTCCATGCCTTTTCTAACGTTTTTGCTTCCTCTGGTGTTTAGCTCCAAATTGAGCTAAGAACAGAAATCAATGCAAGATTCGAACACAACTTTTATTTATGATTCGAAGTATGAAACGAGTGTTGCGATTAATTCGAAGTCTTGCACTACTGGCAAACCCGAAGAGTTGGGGTCCATTTGTTCAGGTGGCGGAGGCAACAAAATTTGATCACGCTTTTTCGGTGAGCTGGAGTCAAGGTGGAGAAGACTTAGCTCTACTCAGTATCTTTGGCCAGTCAAAGAAGGGCACTTATTTAGACGTTGGAGCACACCACCCCAGCAGGTTTTCAGTTACAAGGCACCTGTATAAAAATGGTTGGCATGGAGTAAATGTTGATGCTAGTAAGGCGTTAGTCAAGGAGTTTGAAAAAACAAGAATTAGGGACATCAATCTATGTTTTGCGGTCGGAGAACAAGAAGAATATGAGTTCACAATTTTTCAAGAACCTGCGATTTCAACCATAAATGCAGAATGGAAAGATAAATTCTTAAGCGAATCAAATCTCGTTGATCGAGTCGAAATTGTAAAAGGGCGAAGATTGCGGGAAATTTATGACGACTTCTTTCCAGATTCTGCGGTCGATATCTTGGCAATTGATGCTGAAGGTGCTGATTTTGAGATCCTTAAAAGTCTTAACCTCGACTCTCTTTCGCCAGCACGTTACCCAAAGTATTTGATGCTAGAGACTCCGCCACTTGTTTCTTCAGCACTCACTACTCCGGCAGTCGAATATGCCATGGGACTTGGTTATGCCCCGTTATGGTTTTGCCCATGTCGACGATACTGAAAACTAACTTAGGTTAGTCGAAATGTCCGTTTTGTCCCACCTCCGCGACAAACTAGGATGGGATGCGTAGTAGGTAGTAGAGGCACCGACGGGTGTCACTGAAGTACCAAACCGGTTAAGAAAGAAGTCCCAAAGTGGCATTTAAGAAGTCTGCAGCCTCTGCAGGTCCCCGTGTGTGGACCGTCGCAGAGCTCGGTGCTTTCTACACAGAGCACCGTTCAGAGCTTCTTGCCCACGCTAATCGCGTATTGAAGGACTCAGCTAAAGCAGAAGAAA
>Ga0164292_10001550_pt1 | contig 18670 bp, 13 predicted proteins | sample GEODES117metaG_FD_111486 | JGI IMG/M metagenome (GOLD analysis project Ga0164292, IMG submission 111486) | Eutrophic lake water microbial communities from Lake Mendota, Wisconsin, USA - GEODES117 metaG | ecosystem: Environmental > Aquatic > Freshwater > Lake | place: USA: Lake Mendota...
TGAGCTGATTGTGCAGTTGGTCCCGCAGGCGGGCGGCTTGTTCATAGTCTTCCGAGGCGATTGCCTGGGCGAGGCGTTCACGGAGTGTGTTCTGGAGGTCGAAGCGTTGTCGAAGATTGTCGCGGAGGGCGACCAGTTGCTGGACCAGTTCATCCTCTTGGAATTGCTCTTCGGCTTCGTATTTCACAAACAATTGTCGGATCCGCTCCAGTCCTTGGTTGATTTCGTCGATCGCCCGCTCGCCGAAATTTTCGCTCCCTGATTCGACCAAGGCGAGGGCCGCCGCTTGGGTGCGATGGTAGAGCACAAAGGGGCGGTATTGTTCATGGGAGATGGTCCATTCTTCGTCTGAGGAATGGTCTTGGCTCAGGTCCATCAGTTGCAGCGTGTGGTCGGCATCTTCGACCGCTCGATCAAACTCGTGCAGGTGCAGCCAGCAGATTCGACGATGATAATACTGCACGAATTCGCGGTCGATTTCCGAGCGTTGCTCTTCGCTGAGCACGAATTTCTCTTTGCTCTTTTTGATTTGCCGCTTGAGGTAGTCGAGGTAGGTCTTGGAGCCGTGTGGGCGTTTGCCGTCGGGGCGATGCTTGATTTCCATCTGCAACAGGCCGAGGTCGAGCCGCAACTGCAGGATGTGGCGGGAGTTGACCCATAGTTTTCGCACCGTGACCGCAGTGGGGTCAAACGGCCAATGCTTCAGAATCTGGTCGATATCTTCTCGTTCTGCCATCGTCGAATCCCTGTGCGAACAGGTCGGGAGATTCAAATTGCCCGGCATCTAAACTATAGGCCGGGCAGTGAGGAAATCATCGGGAAACTTATGGTGGGAGTTGGGGAAAACAACTTGAATTGCGGGATTTGTCGGTCGCCGGGGCCAAGCGGGGGAAGCACGTCGGCCGGGACATGTGACTACGGAGAAGAAGCCGTCAATCATCCGCTCGACGAGAGCGGAGTTGCTTCTTGCTGGAGAGCATTTTTTTTGATTCCAACCGTCGCCGTTGCGAGCCGGCAGAAGGTTTGGTTGCCTTTCTCTGTTTGGGCGGCTGGGCGACCTTCAGCAACAGTTCGCGGAGTCGCTCGAGGCAGGCGTCGACGTTACTCGCCTGATCGCGATGCTCATGGCTTGTGATCATTACTTCGCCCGCCAGGTTAATGCGAGTTGGAAACCGGGCGCGAAAGCGGGCTTTGACGGCGGCGGGGAGCGAGGGCGAGTCGTCCAAGTGCCAGCGCAGAATCGCCTTGGTGTTCAGCTTATTGACATTTTGCCCACCGGGCCCGGGAGAGCGGGCGTAGGTGAACTTGAACTCCGAGCGAGGGATCGCGATTTGCGGGGTGACTCGAAGCATGGGGCGAATCAAGACAAAAGTAAGGGCAGGACAAAGAGGCCAGACTGTCCGGCCAAACGATCAATACAAGCCAGAATACCACGGCCAACTTTTTCTGGCAGCCATGGGATTCTGAGGGCGGCGGGCTTCAATCTCTCACAGAAGCCCGCAGTCTGCAACGCTACCATCGCAGTCGCCAAGCGGGTTTGGATCGCTCAACTAGGTAACGCTCAAATCGGCCTTGGATCTGGCTGGCAATCTTCAGGCGAGTTTAGACGCCGCCCGTTGTTCCCCGGAGAGTTGTTTTCGCAAGTCCGAAGGGGCAGGATTTTCTTCTGCTGAACCGGGGGCTGGCGCGAAACCCGGATGGTAATGACCGGATGGTAAAGAATTGCCGGACCGAGTAGCGGACGGTTCCAAATTCCAAGGTCCCCAAACTCCAAGGTCCCCAAACTCCAAGGTCCCCATCCCGGTTTAAAGTTGGGAGGGCCAGGTTGCCTGTCGTTGGAGTTGGGGTCTTTCGAGGAAATCGAGCACAGGCTGTAAGACACAGCGATTGACCGCTTGGTTCGGTCCAAAACAGGGCGTCTCGATCTCCCACGGCCCACGATAGCCGCAATTTCTAAACTGATTTAACCAGGCGCGAAAGGGTACACTCCCCTGCCCCAATGAACAGCGCCCATCCAGGGTGCGATTGGCTTGGCGATCGGCGAGTTGTACCACTGCAATTCGAGGCATCACGCGAGGCAGTTGGACCCAAGCTTCGCGATTGGTTCCGAGATGACCGAGGTCCCAAACAAGCCCGACTTGGTCTGCCGGAAATTGTTCGCAAAACTCGAGAGTTGCCGTCAGGCCGTCCAGCATGGTCCAGCAGGAAGCGGGCATTGGTTCCAGAGCGAGACGTACGCCGTAATCGCGGGCCACGGGGAGGAGGAGGCGAAAGGCATCGTCGAGCAACCGCCGAGCGTGTCGCCGAATGTGCCCGTTCAAGGCCCCGGGGTGAACTACAAGACAGCCAGCCCGCAATGCTGCAGCCTGGGCAATCGCCTCCATTGCGTCATCGACCTGTAACTGGAACGAGCTCCCTTCCGAGCCAGTAAATCCACCGCACCAGCTGAGGCTACTGACCGAAAGCTTCATTTCGTGAAGCAAATCACAGGCCTCATCCAAGCCCAGTTCATCGAGCTTGCTTCGCCATATTCCAATCGAATGACAGCCCTTGGCCGCCGAGCGAATGACATCCTGAAAAAACGTCCAACGGAGAGTCGAAAACTGGCTGATTCCGAGGCTGTCGAACACGTGCACTCCCTTTTGTGGACGAGCGGCTGAGGAGCAGGCACCGAGCAAAAGCGGACTTGAGCTCGGAAACCTGTCGCGTTTTCTCAAGGCTTTCGATGAAGCAACACTGAGAGCACTTTGACCAAGGCCTCTGGTTGACCACGCAAGCTAAACGCAGTCCCAGAGCTGACAGAAAAAAAGTATCAGGGTTGGGCTAAAAAAAGTAAACCTGAGTTTGGGCCCCGCTCAAGTTGGTAGCAGGGAGTGCTATCACTTGAGCTGAAGAAATTGCGAACTTTTCAGTTGCAATTCAAGTAATGACGGTATGATGTGGAGGAAGCGACGACTCGACATGGATGGACATCTTTGAAGCTCATAGTTTCGTCGCCCCGCCAGTTTTGTCCTGCCGCAAAAGCCGACTCGTTTTCAGATTGGCTCTCACTGTAGCGAAGAGGATGAGAGCCGCTCCGCTTCGGGCAGCAAGGCTGGCAGCTTTCTTTCAAACTGCATGAGCCCTCTTTGGGCTTGATGGCTGTCACGGGTTCAGGATGTGGAGGAATGGCCGTGGAAAAAACGCGGGGAGCGGCATCACGGGGAGCAGTATCATGTTGAAATGGAACGCCAGTTTTCCTTTTCGCGCGAACTGTTGCCAAATGCCCTGTTTCCATTCACGGTGATGTTATTCACGGTGATGTTATTCACGGTGATTTTATTCAAAGTTTTTTTACGTGGTGGTTTCATTTGCAGGGACGTCTTTGCCTTGATGAGCGAACGCTTTAGAAGGAGCGGTAGATGCGAAAACAGCAAGGTTTGAGTCAGCAACAAGCGGCTGCGGAGTTGAAGTTGCGGGTTGATTATCCGGATGAAGATTTGCGGCGGCGCATTTCCAGTTTTCTCGGCTCGCGCCATTTCCCGGCCTTTCGCCGACTGGAGGTAAAGGTTGCCGCCGGCGCGGTTACCCTTCGGGGGCATGTGGGCTCGTATTATGAAAAACAAGTCGCACTTGATACTTGCCGTCGGGTGGCCGGAGTGCTCTGTACAATCGACCAAGTTGATGTGGACGCCGGCATCGCCGGTCCCGAAACTCAACCTGACTTGGTTGGTCAGGTGCGCGCCGGTTGTGTGGAGCCGGGAGGTTGCGGCAGCCAGATTGAGTTCCCTGCGCACGCCGGCATTGGCGCGTTCTGATTTAGGGAGCGGAAAATCGCAGGCAACTCGGCCGGACTTCGCAGCATGCGCCAGTCCCCATCCGGGGAACATGCGTCAGTCCCCATCCGGGGAAATTACAGAGCTCCGACCAAAGTGTTTGTTGGCGGCGGGCTGGGAGCGATGACAATCGCCTGAAAGTCAGCCGCGTAGAAGGTCCACGTGCTCAGCGGTACTGTCGCAACGAGTTGGCCGGAAGTTGGCGGTCGAGCTCACTGAAGCGAATTTGTTCGGCTACCAATTCGGCTTGAAGCCGTTTGGTTTCAGTTGCCGCGAAATCGATCAAGGACTGCACAACCGTATCGTAAGTTTGTTCGATTAAAGCCTGATTGTAAGTCGCCTGTTGCTCATGGGCTTCATTCAGGCATTCAGCCAGTGCCGGCGTAAACGTTTCGGCCAAATTGGATTGAAAGCGAACTTCCGGTTCCGAGACGGTGCCGCCGATCACGGCCGTTACTTCGATGCTTTGGACAGTTGCCAATTGGCGATTGAGTTTTTCCAAAACGTTTTGTCCACCGGCGATTTCACTCAGGCTGTTTACATAGAGCCCCAATTGGGAATGGAAGCACTTGATTGTGCCTTCCAATTGCTCGCCACGAATCTGCAGCAATCCCTCCGCCTGCATGCGGTGCGGGCTGGCCGTGATTAACACGGAACTGGCTGTACCGACTTCGGAACTGGGGACATTGTTCGGCAGCAGTTGGACCTCCATGGTTTGAATCGCGGTGCCATCTTCGTGGGCGATATTGCCATTGATCTGAAAAGCCCGTTGTCCCTGGCCTTTAACATGGAATTCCAGCGGAGCTGCGGCCAATTCAGGATGATCCGTGAAATTTCGGCAGCTGCCATTAAAGTCGACATGTCCGGAATTGGAGTGAAACGAGCCGGAAAACTCTTGGACTTGGGCAACGAGGCCCGGGATCGGTTTGATTCCCCGGATAGCGATTTGCTTGCCTCGTTCTGTGGAACGTGAGGCGGTTGCCCGAAGTTCTTGCAGGCGGCGGGACAGCAGCAGTGACCAGTCCACCATTTCCTGGGCTGTTTTCAAATCGATCTCAGAAACCAAAAGCGCTTGACTGGCTTTTTGCGTGGCTGCGGCGAAGCGGGTGTGTGGGAGTTGGCCGGCTGGACGCTGCTCCCGGCTGCTGGCCAAATGCAGCAGGGCCTGTTCCTGAACATGCGGCCAGTTGCTCAACCATTCGCGAACTTGTCCCAGTTCATTGTCGAGGTCCTTGAGTCTGTCGAGGCGCGCCTTCTCTTCGGCGGCCACGCGCAAGGGGTTGCCAACGCTCTGGTTGAGTTCTCGCTTGAGCGCTGAAATTTCTTCCCGCAGGGCCGTAGTCCGTTTCTGTTGCCGCTGGAATTCGGTTTCCCATTCCGCGCGGATCGACTTGGACGTGGAAGCAAAGGCAGCAGCCGAAACACCGCTGTCGGTTGGAGGTAAGGATTGAACCTGGTCGAGCCAGCGTTTGGCAGCCGAGTCCAGATCGTAGGCGACCTGTTCTTGATGTTTCTGTCGCCATCCCGGATTGGCCCCATTGAGGAGGTCGCCCGCCAGGTTTGCGCGCGGTGAGCCAAGCACGACATCGCTCCAGCGGGCTTTGCGGATTTCCCATTGTCGAGTCAGCAAAGATTGGGGGTTAAACTCCAACCAGAGCTGATTGGCCTGGACGAGATTTCGCAGCGGGTCTTCGGGATCGGCAATTTGCACGTTGGTTAGTTGGATCCCTTGGCGGCTCCAGTCCAGTTGGCATTGGTCAAAGTCCACGGCGGGGCCAAAGGCCTTTTGCAGACTGACGCGGACCAAAGGTTGAATCCAGCCTGGAGCGGTCAACCAGAGACAAAGCAGTACCAATGCGAGGATGACCAGGCGAATTGGCAAAACCTGAAGTCGAAACATCGAAAGGACTTTCCTTGAGCTGTGAACGAAGCCGAGGGACGAGGGCTTTGGGAAGCTGAACCCTTGCAATTGACCGAGGCTAGGGGCGTGGGGCCGAGCGTTGAACTTGGTCTCGCGAAACTGTCCAGTTCCCGGATGAACCAAAACTCAGCCACTGTTCCAAGCGTGGTTGAATTTGCTTGAACAAGGCGCGAGTTAAAAAGAAGGCTGGGAGCATCAGCAGCAATCCGAGGGCGAGCGTGCCTGTCGTAGCAGCTTCGTGGAAACGGGCATGAGTGAGCACAGGCGTTTCGATCGCCTGGGACAACAAGGGAGAGAGGGCTTCCAGGGACAGTAACTTCTCACCCAAGGGTAAAGCGACAAGGTCGGCCAATGGAATCGCCAGGCATCCGATGACAAAACCGGCAATCAGCGTCGCCAGATTGGCCGTGCTGAGGATTCCCAGTACCGCAAGGCACCAGGGAATCAGGGAGAGTTTGGGAAAGAGGCCGATCCAGATTCCTAAACACAAGCCTGCTGCCAGTCGATTTGGGGAGTCCATTCCCGAGACGTGGAGCAAACCGGAGATAGATTCGAGAGTTGTTTTGGGGTGGCGCATGCCGAGTCCTTTCGCCGCGAGTTAAATGGGCTTATAGCGAAAGCCATCGGGTGGTGTCGACCTGATTTTTGGAGAAATTCCGCACTGGGCCACCTTTCGGGGAGCGGAATGTTGATTCTGGGAGGAATGGGTGATTTGGGTTGTTTTTGGCTGGTGGCTTGAGTTACCGGCTTGATGGCGTCGTAACACTTGGCTCAGGTTAAATTGCGAAGAACCCAGCGAAACCTCGTGTGAAATTGCTTGCCGGTGTTGCTGGGGGGTGTTAGAAATTGGGGTCGCGCGAAACCTTGGGACAGTTGTTGTTCCCGAGTCCGCGAACCGGCGGCAAGCGACCTTCGGACCAGTTGTTCAGATATCATTTCCAGGAGCATGACAGATGGACCAAAATCAGGAAATTTATGCAGACGGCATCGGAGAGATTTCGCTTTCAGGCGGAATGGTGCGAATGGATCTGGTGTCTTTGGTTGGCTCCCAGCAGGATCAGGACAACAAGCCCCGCTTGAAGAACAAGTGTCGAGTCATCCTGCCCCCGGAAGGGTTTCTCCGCAGCTTCAGTGCGATGGAGAACTTGGTAAAGCAACTGATTGATGCTGGTTTGGTCCGGCCTCGGGAAGGTGGCGACGCGGCAGGATCGGCAAATCCGGTGCGTTCGAACCCTCCCAAATCACCTAATTTCTAAGGGAAAAAAACTGGACTGTCGATTTGCTGGCTGACTATAATGGGCTCATTCCACCCGAAAATGTGGCTTTCGGGGTGGGCGACCTCATTGATACCGCGTTGTGGGTTCTTTTCCCCCGAATCCGGCTCGGCCAAACAGGCTTGTTCCCGTTTGGTCGAGAGACGCATCTTTTCGTCAGGAAACCAGCTAAATGGCGAACAATTTTCCCCCGACAGTAACCGTCAAGAACACCAATGTCGAAATTGGTGCGTCTGTCCTTTTCAAGGATTTGTTTGAGGTCAACGACCTCGACGGCAGTCCGATTTCTCGTTACCGCTTCCGTGATAATGGCTCGGCAGCCTACTCCGGCTTCTTTTCGATCAACGGAGCGAAGCAGATTTCGGGCGGTTGGATTGAAGTCACTTCCGCCCAACTGAACTCGGTGTCCTACTCCGCAGCTTTTCTTCTGGATGCGGAATCCATCGGTGTCCAGGTTTACGACGGCAAGTTTTGGAGTTCGGCCGCGTTTGGAGTGATGTCGACGGTACAGGCGAACAACCGGCCGCCGATTGTCACCACCCAGAACGGCGAAATCCTCGAAACCGAGATGCGGTCTATCACCGACTTGATCTCGGTATACGATCCAGATGATTATCCGATTACGAAGTACTATCTGGTGGACCGGGAAAACCATCCGATTAGTGGTTATCTCACGCTGCGGGGAACTCGGCTGACATCGGCTCAGTGGCACTTGATTGATGCCGCGGACCTCTCGGCCATCCGCTATGTTGGCGGTGAATGGGGACCGGAAGACGAAAAAATCGGGGTAATGGCTTACGACGGGAAGAATTGGAGCGAGGTGTCTGAATTCACCATGCTCACCACTCCCAATCTCTTCAAGCCGGTGGTTGGCGTTTACAACCTGCAGGGTGGGATTGGTCGCTTGATTGAAGCCCAGACCATGTTTAACGTCTCGGATGCCGACGGCAACACCATCAAGAAGATTCGTTTTCTGGACACTGGTGTCAATCCGGATAGTGGTTACTTCACCATTAACGGAGTTCGCCAAACCTCGGGAACCTTCTTTGAACTGCCGTTCAACCAACTGTCCACCGTTCGGTATCAGTACGCGTCGGTTGCCGAATTCGAGCAGTACCAGATTCAGGCTTTTGATGGACGTTACTGGAGCGATTTGGCTGTCGGTAACATTTCAGCTGTTGTCGCCCCGAAAATTGAATTCCCCTCGCGGACGGTCGTTCTCGACAACTTGGAAGAGACGCCGGTGTCGACGCTCTTTACCCGGACTGACGGCGGACCTCCTTTTATTCAGTATCAGGTCGCTGACCTCACGCCTGGTAGCCAAACTGCCAAGTACATGCTCAATGGCGTCGACTTGCAGCCCAATACGATTTACTCGCTGTCGGCCGCCGAGTTTGCCAACCTGCGGCTCAAAGGCGCACCCAACGACTTGGGCCGTTTGTACGACACGATGTTGATTCGTGGTTACAACGGCACCTTCTGGACGACATGGGACAAGTTCAATGTCGCCACTGAGCCGGTCGCCGATGAAGCTCTCTATTCCGGTTTCCATGCTCGCGAAGAATGGAATGCCGCGACTGGCAAATGGCGGATCACCTTTGGCTTTGTCGATGGTGGCAGCCCGGTTCAACCTCCCGTTTACTACCCGGATGATGCGGACGAACGGAGTGGCACGCTCGCTCTGTCTGCTTCTCAGCGCGAAATGGTTCGGGCCGTATTCAAGAACTTCGAAAACTACGCGAACCTTGAATTCGTTGAGCGACCCTACAACCTGCTTGGTGATGACATTGACATCGTCATCGGAGCCAACGATCAGGATGGCTCCCAGGCCTACGCTTACCTGCCAGCACCTTGGACCTTGGCCGGCATTCCCTTGGACCGGAACGCGCAATCGGATATCTGGTTCTCGAACTCGGGCCCAACCGACCCACGGAATCCGGACGTCTCTGAAGGTGGCTACGGCAAGCTGACCTTCATCCACGAACTTGGACACGCCTTGGGCTTCAAGCACCCCTTCGAAGGGAACCCATTGTTGCCAATCGCAGTCGACAATCGGGCCAACACGGTCATGAGTTACGCGGCACCTGATAACCATGCCAACGAGCCGGTTACGCCGATGCTGTACGATGTGATGGGACTGCAGACCCTCTACGGCGCGAACACTGGCTATCGGCGCGGTAACGACACGTACGTCTACGAGCTCAACAACTCGCATCAACAAGTCCTCTGGGATGCCGCTGGTGACGACACCTTGAACATGGGCAACCAAACCCGCGGTGGTGTGATTGACCTGCGTGAAGGTCGGTTCTCGGCGCTCAATGGGGTCGCCAACAGTTTGATGATTCCGTTTGGCACTGTGATCGAGAATGCTCGGGGCACCCGCGATTCGGACACCCTGCTGGGCAATGATGTTCGCAACTTGCTGTTCGGCAACGAAGGCAACGACCGTTTGGTCGGCAATGGCGGCGAAGACGTGCTTCGCGGTGGATCGGGCAACGACACTTACGTCTGGTCACTCGGTGATGGCACTGACATTATCCGCGAGGAAACCTCTGGTGGTCGCGAGGTAATTGAGATTAGTGATCCGCTCGGTCGCCTGAATGCACTGGAAGACGACTTTATCTTCCGGCGGTTCGGACGTGACCTCCGCATCGACATCTCGTTTGACCGCGGCGAAAACATCGGCGCTATGGTGATTAAGGACATGGCTTGGGGCGGTTCGCGGGTGGAAACCCTCCGCTTTGTCGATTCTGACGGTAATCGGATTGGCAACGACATTGACCTTAATTCCATCTTTGTCCAATCTACCGACGTCAAGCGACAATTCCAGTTGTCCAGTAGCCAGACGCAATTCGGTTTCATCGCTATCCCGGTTTAGAATTGCCGGGCGGAAATTAAACCATCAGAACCTCGCTGGTTCCCGCCAGCGAGGTTTTTTTATTGCCATTCTCAAGGTTGACCCGCTCCCGCGGCATCGCATCCATTGGGCTGCAGCGCTGTTTGCCACTCTTTATTCAGAGGGAAACACTGCGCAGCTGATGGTCCCAGTCCTGGCCGCGCCTAAGATTGAACCATCCGAATCTGCCGAGCCAACCTCATGAACAATATTGACGACCGCGAAGACCTGGCCGCCGAACCGCAGCGCCGCCCGGAGGTTGACGCAGCGGAATCTGCCGCAGTTGGCCCGCGCTCGGGAGATCGAGCGACCGACAAGTTGTCCACGGGACGGCCACAGTCCCAAACTCCGGATGAGGGTCAGAGCCGGCATACGGCAGTCAAATGTCTTTCCTTGATTGGACGGCACCATGGTCTGGATGTCAGTGCCGATCGGTTGATTCACGATTACTCCCTCGAAAACGAGGAACCCGACCAGCGACGCCTGTTGCGGATGGCCCGGGACGTTGGCTTAAAGGTGCGGCCCGGGAAGCTGACCTGGAAACATCTGGAGAAGATGCAACAGGTCTTCCCGGTAATGGCCAAGTTGAATAATGGCAATTACGTGATCGTGGTCGGCCTTCGCCGCAAAGAGTTGGAAGACGGCACGGTCCTGAATCAGGTGGCGATTTTTGATCCCTTGGCCGACCGCCCCGATTTCATTTACCTCGAGCGGGAAGAGTTCGAGCGCTCTTGGAAGGGCGAAGTGGTTCTGGCAAAGCGGACCTTTACGGTGCTTGATCAGGACCAGCCATTCAGTCTGAGCTGGTTCATTCCGGAAATGTGGAAACAGCGTTCCGCGTTTGTGGATGTGGCGATTGCCGTCTTTTTCATTCACCTGATTTCGCTGGTGGTGCCGCTCTATTTTCAAATCGTGATCGACAAAGTCCTGGTCAACTATGCCTTGTCGACGCTCCAGGTGATTACGGTCGGAATCTGTCTGGCACTCTTGTTTGATGCCGTCCTGGGGTTCCTGCGTGGCTTTCTCCTGTTGCATGCCACTTCCAAAATTGATGTCCGGGTTTCGACGCGGACATTCCAGCATATGCTTGCCTTGCCGATGACGTTTTTCGAGCACATCTCGGCTGGTGTGTTGGCAAAGCACATGCAACAGACCTCCAAAATCCGCGAGTTTCTCACGGGCAGTCTCTTCATGACGCTGCTCGACTCGACGGCCTTGTTTGTCTTTCTGCCAATTCTGTACTTCTACTACAGTTCCTCGCTGACCTTGATTGTGCTTGGCTTTTCCGGGCTTTTGGCCTTAAACATCGGCGTTTTGCTGGGGCCTTACCGTCGTCGCCTTGAAGCGCTTTATTTTGCCGAGGGCAATCGCCAAGCGATGTTGGTCGAGACGATTCATGGTGCCCAGACCGTGAAGGCGCTCAGCATGGAGCCCGTACAGCGAAAGAAGTGGGACCAACGGACGGCGGAATCGGTGGCGATGCATTTCAAGGTCGGCAAGATTTCGACGATCGCCACGACGATTTCCAAGTTGCTGGAAAAGCTGATGACAGTGGCCGTCGTCTGGTTCGGGGCCAACATGGTGTTTGAGAACCAATTGAGTGTCGGGGCCCTGGTTGCCTTTCAGATGATCAGCGGCCGGGTGACAGGGCCTTTGGTGCAATTGGTCTCGCTCGTTCACTCCTATCAGGAAGCGGCACTCAGCGTGCGAATGCTGGGAGCTGTCATGAACCAACCGCGGGAAGCGGGAGTTGGACAAGGCCTGCGTCCCTTGATTCAAGGGGCGGTGGAGTTCGAGAACGTGACGTTTGCCTATGCCCCCACCTCGCCCCCGGCATTGGACCGTGTTTCCATCAAGATTCCGGCGGGAAAAGTCGTCGGAGTTGTGGGGCGCAGTGGTAGCGGCAAGACGACGCTCACACGCTTACTGCAAGGCATGTATCGCGCCCAGGCTGGCGTGCTCCGAATTGATGGGCTCGATATCCGCGAACTTGACATCTCGCATTTGCGGCAGAATATTGGCGTCGTTTTGCAGGACAACTTCTTGTTCCGCGGAACGGTGCGCGAAAATATTGCCATGGCCAAGCCCAATTCCTCGTTTCAGGAAGTGGTATTTGCCGCGAAGATGGCTGGTGCCGACGAGTTCATTGAACGGCTGCCCCAGTCCTACGACACACTGCTCGAAGAAAATGGTTCGAATCTCTCCGGCGGTCAAAAGCAACGCCTCGCAATCGCCCGGGCTTTGCTTACCGACCCGCGCATCCTCGTCTTTGACGAAGCGACCAGCGCCCTCGACCCGGAGAGTGAGGCGATTATTCAGGCCAATCTCGCCCGGATCGCCAAGGGGCGAACCGTGGTCATCGTTTCCCATCGCTTGACGACGTTGACCAGTTGTGACGCCATCGTGGTGCTCAATCGGGCGCAAGTGGACTCCATGGGAACTCACCAGCAATTACTCAACTCCTGCAAGGTTTATCGCGACTTATGGCATCAGCAAGTGGGCCGACATTAAAGGAACGGGTACAGCAGCAACGTGATGCGCGCCGCCGTGCCGTGGTCGATGAACTACGGGCCCGGAGCGGACGTACCGAGAAGTTGCTGAACGAATTCCAGCCAGATGCTGTGGAAATCGAGCAAGCTCGCATTCCCGGCGGCATGCGCTGGACCCTCTACACCGTGGTTGCGATGATCATCGCGATCATCGGCTGGTCCTGTTGGGCCGAAGTCGACAAGATTGTGACGGCACAGGGCAAGCTGACAACAGCTGACAAACAGGTGATCATCCAAACGCCGAATACGGCACCAATCCGGGCCGTGATTGCCCGCTTTGGTGACATTGTCCGGGCTGGCGATGTACTGGCGACTCTCGATCCCACGTTTTCGGCTTCGGATCTTGCTCAGTTGGAACAGAAGCTGCTCAGTCTCGATGCACAAATCTCTCGGCTGAATGCGGAGCGCGACTCCATTCCCTTTGACCTCACCGGTCATGAAACTCATCGGGATTGGTTGATGCAGCAGATGGCTTATGTCGAGCGTAAAAATGAGTACGACTCCAAACTCGCCGAGTTTGAGTCAGAGCTGAGTAAAGTAGAGACCCAGCTCAAGAATAACGAAGTCGAACAGTTGATTGAACGCGAAAAACTGGTCAAGCTTGAAGAAGCCTTGGAGGCCCGCAGCAAACTCAAGCAGCAAGGTTCCGTTTCCGATATCGACGTGATGCGTTGGGAAATCCAGACCATGGATTCGCGCAAAAACATTGACGTCCTCGAGGGTAAAGAAAAGGAACTCGCAGCCGAGAATGAGGCGATCACCAAACGCAGGGCGGCCTACGTCGCAAGTTGGCGGGCTGATGTGGCCAAGCAATTGGTCGAAGCTGCCGAAAAGAAAAACACCAGTGATGAAGAGGTAAAAAAGGCCAAACGGACCAGTGAACTCGTCGAACTGAGGGTGCCAACCGACCAGCCCTACAAAGAGTATTATGTCCAGGAAGTGGCTGACCGGACTGTCGGCTCGGTTGTCCAACCAGGCGAGGCCTTGTTCAAGTTGACACCGCTGGATTCGGAGCTTGAAGTTGAAGTTGAGATTCCCGGCAAGGACATCTCGTATATCAAGATGGGCGATATGGTGCGGGTCAAGCTGTCTGCTTTTCCCTACCAGAAGAACGGGTGGCTGGATGGGACCATTCGCACGATCAGCGAGGGGTCATTCGAGAAGGAAGTTCAATCAGGCGGGCCGCCAATCACGACTTTTCGGGCGCGGGTGACTTTGCTTCCAGAGCAGGTCAATTTTCGTGCGCAGGATTATCGTTTGCTTCCAGGCATGACTGCTGATGCGGATATCAAAGTCGGGAAGCGCCGGGTCATTGAATACATCCTGTACCCGTTGATGGGCGCGGTCGACTCCAGTATCCGCGAGCCCTAATCTGGAGCGCCATTATCAGGAGCAGTTAGCCTGAGGACGACAAACGAGACCCGAGCCTTCGCGTCAGTTGGATATACCAAAGGTAATTGGCAGCGGTCTCGGACCTGATCGTATTCGGCTTGCCGCAGAAGCAGGTAATCCGCACCGAACTGAGCGCCCAACTCTCGCAATTGCTGGTCATCGTAGGCAAACAATCCGAGCTCGAAATCAAGTTGAGGCCGGTAGACTTGGTTTAATCGTTTGGACCATTCGACGATGCCGACCGGGTCTTGGGGCATGTCTTTCCAACATACAACCTCGGCTCTGCCGGCATACCATTTGAAACTCTGCTGCCTCGCTGGGGTGATAAAGACCGCTTCCGGCGGAGTTTCCGCGGCGATCCACTCACAGACTTGGCGCCAGTTGGCGGCCAGTTTGAGTGCCTTCTGAGGCTCGAGGGGAAACTGTTCCAACGCCGCTGCGTCAGCGCCAGCTCGCCCTGCCTGCCAATTTTCGGCGGCCTGTAGCCCTGCGGCGAGAATCAAGACAGCACTGACAACCCGGGAAATAGTCAGCTGGAGCTGTGGGCTACCGGGCCGGGCCCACGCTTCCAAGAGCCAGCCTACCGCCAAGGCAACTGCTAACGGCAAGGCAAAATCGGCAAAGCGAAACCAATAAAAGCGGAGCAAGGAACAGGCCAAATCGGCGCCCGCAGCTGCCTCGGCGACCATTGCCGACAAGCACAGTCCGCCAAGATCGAATAACAGCCCTGCGAGGGCCAGGCGAAACAACAATCCGATCGGACGTGGCCAGAGCACTCGCGTTGCCAGCAGTGCAGAAAACGCAATCAGGACTGAAAAGGCCGCGACCCGTCCAGTCGGGAAGGCGGTAAACCACAAATGGTGACTCAATCGCTGCGTGACTTGAATCAGTGCCGCCTCGCGAAGCAACTCGGGTGTAGCCGCAGTCTGGCTCAGCAGTCCCGGCAGCAGACCTGCCAACGCCAAGAGTACTCCGCCGGCAACTTGCGCTTGGGCCATCCTCGAGCCCTTGGCCAGGCATCCGGAAACCGCCTCCCTGATTCCCGCTGAGCCCAATGAGACAGTTACCAACGCAATCGCCAAGGCTAGCCATCCGCCTGCCAATGCATGCCAGCCGATAGCCGCGCCCAGCCAGAAGCTCATTTGCGGCCAGTTCCCTCGCAACCAGGCGGCCAAGGCCCAAACTCCACAGGCGTACGACAGGGGTTTTCCTTCGAATCCGCCAACCACCCATTCCCCGGCCAAATGAAACCGCAGGTTGAACAGCAGGAAGAGAGTGAAGCTGAACAACGCGAACCAGCCGCGCGGATGAATCTGGCGGCTCAACTGTAGCCAGGCCCACGCGAACAGCATCCAGCTGGCGAGTCGCCCTAGCCAGGCATATGTTTCCAGCGAGACCAGTTTGGTGAGCCAACCGGTTGAGGCAAAAAACAGCCAGTGAGCCTCGGCCGATTCCAGAAACAAGTCACCGAAACACCACTCAGTGGTCCAGAAATGCTTGGCCTTGGTAAGGTAATGAGATTCGTTGACATCAGGTGGAGACTGACCGAAAAAGAGGAGGCAAATGAGCACCAACAAAATCCAGACAAGCCAGTCAGGTGGTGCTTGCCAACGAATTCCGAAAACGGATCTGCCAGTTGGCGAAGTTCCCGAGCGCGGAGGCTGCGCCAAACTGATCATTTTTCAACGACTCCGGAAGAAAGTTGCGGCTGGTCCGCCTTAAGCGTTCGACAGCTCCCTAGTTTAATCAACGACCGAAGGCAGACAGAGTACTTGCCCTTGTTTCAGATGAGCAAGGCACTTTCGAACAAACGAACATAGCGAGCTCAATCAAGCGGCGCGGCGGAGCGGAGTCGGATTCGCCTGGGGAGCTGAAGCAGTGGAAGTCGATGCCTGCTTGGCCGCCAACTCCTTGCGGGTTTGCTCCAGCTTCTGCTCAATTCGCGTCAATTCTTCCTTCTTTTCCTCAAACTGGTCCTCCAGATTGGCAAGATAGTTGTCGAGGTCCAGGCGTTGAACCCGATCCAGCAACTCCAGCGCGACAATGGCCCGCCACCAGCGAGCATACAGACCGCGAGTCCGATACGCTCGGACCGTTTTACTTAAATCCTTGAGCCGAGCGAGTCGCCCCAGGCGAGCGGTCCGAAGGAATGCGAGCATTGGCAAGGCAATCACAAGAATCTCCAGCCAATGCTTCAACACATATTTCATCTTTTTCGGTGTGACGGAGATCATCAAGATGAACTCAAGTGTAAACGCCACCCAGATCACTGCCGTCAGAACTTCGAGGCCCCGCCGAGCGAGTAAATTCTCTTCGAGGACCTCACCGGCCAAGAGTTCGACGGCGACGATCGGGACCACCAGGATCGCAATCACAACCATGGGCCAGCGAAAAAATACAGCCAAGTATTTTTCCAAATCGGAATCGACTTTTCTCCAGCCCGAAAGCGGAAGCCAAATGTACTCTGCCGCCTCGTGATCGCGGGCTCCCGAGCGAAACATTGGCAGGAGTGCACCGAGCCAATGCCCGGGTGTCAGGCGATCGCCCCGCAGCCAGTAGAGAGCTGCTTCTGCCGGGAATATCCAGTAGATCGATGCCGCCAGCCGCGCGAACTCCCAGCGCCATTCCCCTGAGTCTTGCGGATCGAGTTCCAGATGAAGCATCAGACTGAAGAAGACCATGAACAAAATCGAGGCCCAGAACATCAAAGGCCCGGTTGTCCGGTCGAGACCAGCTGGTTGCCAGCCCGCGGATGCTGCTGCAGAGATTCGAGGGTAGGGGCAGGCGGACATGGCGGCGAGTGGAGAGAAGCGAGGGGCGAGTAGTGGGACTTGGTCCCCTTTCCGATGTCTGAATTATTTCAGGAGAAGTCGTCGAATTTCCGCAGCGGTACGGCTGAACCTCCGGGAGGACGAATCACCGGGCCGGTTCCCGTCTTAAGGATGGACTCCGGAGCGGGCTCGGGCATTGTGTCGGCACGGAATCGCAGGTGAGGAGCCGATCCGGCGGTTCCAGCAGGTGTCCCGGCGAAATCGATCTCGCCAAGGTATTTCAGTTTGACTTCTTCGTGAGAGACGATTTCATCGGTCGTGCCGCTGACCAGGATTTTCCCTTCGCTGACGACGTAGGTCCGATCAGTGATTTGCAGGATCTCGCGCGCGGCATGGTCGGTAATCAGGATGGAAATTCCATTCTCGGCCAATTCCTGAATGATGAGCTGGATGTTCTGGACCGTGACCGGATCGATGCCCGCAAAGGGTTCGTCCAGCATGATGATCTCCGGTTCGGAGATCAGGCAACGAGCAATCTCCAATCGGCGGCGCTCACCGCCAGACAGTCGCCCCGCGTGCGTGTGCCGAACATGTGAGATTTTGAACTGGTCGAGCAATTCCTGAATTCGGGCCTTTTGGCGTTTGCGCGAAAAACCGAGCAGTTGCATGATTCCGCGGAGATTGTCCTCAGCCGACAGTTTGGCAAAAACGCTTGACTGCTGAGGCAGATAACCCATCCCTCCCTGCTTGGCCCGCTGGTACATCGGCCAGTGAGTGACGTTCGTGTTTTTGAGAAATACTTCGCCAGAATCGGGTTGGGTCAGCCCGCACATCATTCGAAATGTGGTTGATTTCCCGGCCCCGTTAGGGCCCAGAATTCCGACGATTTCCCCCTGCTCAACTTCGATCGAGACTCCGTCGACGACGGTGCGCCGACCGAAGACTTTCACCAAGCCGGTGGCTTGCAGAATCGTCATGCTTCCTCCTTGAAGCGGGGACAAAAACGGCCTGAATGGAATGAGGCTTCGACTATCGAATCGGGCCCATCCGCGGGAAGTTGGGGAAATAAGGGATCGGTTTATTCAAACTGTGTGGCCAGTAAATAAACAATGCCCGGCCCAGAAGCAAGGCTTCTTCCACGTAGGGAGCCCCGGGCCAGACCCGAGCATCCAAGCTAGCAGGGCTGTTATCGCCCATGGGCATGTATTGCCCTTCGCCCAAGCGAAACATCGGTTCATCGGGGCGATAGCGACCGGCAAGTGCCGAGCGAACTCGGTTGGAACCCCAGTTTTTAGGGTCGCGGGAAATTGCCAGCAATTCCGGCGGAGGCACAGTCCCTTCGTCAAACCGTTGTTCGCGTTGCGTGACCGAGATGTAGTAAATGTCCCGCCACACCCGCAACCGGTCGACTTTCAATGCGGCTCCGGAGGAGCCAACGCCGAGCGGCTCGGCGTCGCCTGCATCGGTCTCTGACCAGCTGGGGAAGACGCGTCCCTCTCGCGTGTACAGGTCGGTCGTGAATTCGACCAACTGGTCATTGATCCACAAACGTACCTGGTCATCGGCGTTGACGAACTTGACCAGATAGCGACCGGGCCCCCGCAGCGAAGTGTCTCCAGTCGGTTCCTTGATCGGTTCGCCACTGGGCGATTGAAACCGGACACCAGGGTCTGAGCAGGAAAGAGTTGCCTTTCCCGAGGCAAGATCGATGGCGCATTGGAAATGGGCTCCGCCTTCAACCACATCCAGCAGCAGTTGGCCCGAATTTCCCTGAACGTCGACGACGGCCTCCAAGCCGATATCGCCGACGAAATTGGCTCCCCAGCTCTTGTTGCGGCGGTTGTTGTTCACTTCCGCGTCGTTGTAGGCGTAGTAGTCTCCGATCCAGCGCCCCAAGTCGTTCTGTAAACGGGCTACTTGTCGCCCCTCTGAGATCAATTCCCAATCTTCCGGATTGGGAAGCAAGTGGCGGTATCGCAGCCACTGCGGAGTTGCCGCACTTTCAGCGGTCACTTGGTAGATTGGCTTGCCGCCGGACTCGACGACCGTCCA
>Ga0164292_10001551_pt1 | contig 18668 bp, 22 predicted proteins | sample GEODES117metaG_FD_111486 | JGI IMG/M metagenome (GOLD analysis project Ga0164292, IMG submission 111486) | Eutrophic lake water microbial communities from Lake Mendota, Wisconsin, USA - GEODES117 metaG | ecosystem: Environmental > Aquatic > Freshwater > Lake | place: USA: Lake Mendota...
ATGGCTTGCCAGTCGATGTTCCTTCTGGGCGGATTGGCATTTGCTAATCTCCTCAAGTCATTAGGGCCCGGGCCGAGAGTGGCTTTCGGGTCGCAATAGATGAATTACACGCGTGTAATCCCTTCCTGTCAACTCCCTATATGGCTTTGAGGGGCGCTTTTTGGTGTTTATTCCTGATAATTGAGCGTGATTTTAGTAAAAAATCGACAAATACCCAGTTAAAAAATAATTGAGAGATTCTCGCTTGCAGAGATGTATCTATCAATATGGGTGGCACCTTCTTCAACCACAGCCGCCGTTGCTAGAAAGGTTCGTGTCAGGTGTGCACCTGGTTTAACAACGGCGCGGGCAGAGACGATGCAATCATCGAGAATAGCTCCAGCGCCAATCTGTGCACCAGCACATATTGATGTCCCACCAGTGAGCACTGCGCTGGAATCTACTTCTGCAGAGGGTGAAATCAGAAAGTCGGCTGCGACTAAATCTCGAGAACCTTTAAAGAGCGCTCCTGGATTTCCAATATCGAGCCAGTAGGCAGCTTCTTTATATCCAAAAATTCGACGCTTATCGCTGATGAGCCCGGGAAATGTCTCGCGCTCGACAGATACAACAGTATCCCGTGGAATTGAATCAATAACCGCGCGGTTAAACACATAACAACCCGCGTTGATCCAATTAGTTACCGGATTTTCCATCTTCTCCAAGAATGCTTCAACTTGTCCATCTGCTGCAGTCGGGACACAACCAAAAGCGCGAGCATCTTCAACCTGAATTAAGTGAAGCGTGACATCTGCATCAGAGTTCTTATGAAATTTAATTTGAGCGGTGAGATTATGTTGGCTGAGAACATCACCATTGAAAACAACGACTGCTTCATCGGATGGACCTTGATCTAGGTGGGCCGCAGCATTGGCAATCGCCCCCCCGGTTCCAAGAGGCTCTTTCTCGACTGCATAGCGAAGATCTATCCCCCACTTGCTTCCATCTCCAAAGTAGGGGATGAAAACTTCTGAGAGATATGATGTTGCAAGAACTAAGGTAGTAATTCCTGCGCGTTGTGCTGCAAGAATTTGGTGCTCAGTCACAGGCTTACATGCAACCGGAAGCATAGGTTTTGGAACTTCTGAGGTAATAGGTGCCAGGCGAGTACCCCGGCCCCCGACCAGTAAAATTCCAACGGTCATGCTTTATGCACCAATCGCAGCCATAATCCGTGCGGCTGCATCCTTAATCGCTATATCGGTGGCAGTCATGGCGACACGAATATGGTGGCTGCCATCAGGGCCGTAAAAAGTCCCTGGGGTAGCAAGAATTCCAATCTCTGCCAGCCAATCAACTGACTTCCATGCATCTTCGTTTCGTGTGCACCATATGTAAAGTCCGGCAAGACTCTCATCAATTCGAAATCCTGCAGCTTCTAAAGCTGGCTTAAGGATGGCGCGACGAGAGTTGTAACGCGCGCGAGCGACTGCAACATGTTCATCATCGCCAAGGGCAGCAGTCATCGCCTTTTGAACAGGGAGTGCAACCATCATGCCAGCATGTTTTCTAATCTCGCGAATAGTGGCGATGAGTGCTGGATCCCCCACCATAAATGCGGCTCGATAGCCCGCTAGCGAGGAACGTTTCGATAGTGAATGGACAGCAAGTAAATTTGAATTATCGCCATCGCTAAAAGCAAAAATCGATGTAGGAGTTATGCCATCACCAAATTCCAAGTAGCACTCATCTGAAATAACCACCGCTTTATTTGTACGCGACCATTGAATAATGGCTCGAAGCTCAGCTTCTGAGTGCACGCGACCTGTGGGATTTGCTGGTGAATTGACCCATGCTAAATCTGCTTGCGGCCACTGCGCAGCGTCAATATCTACTGCGATTTCATTAGATTGCGCCAACATCGCGCCCACGAGATATGTCGGATATGCAATCTTTGGATAAAGCACTGTTTGGGATTGCAAAAATGTTGGAAGCCACGCTACTAATTCCTTTGAACCGATAACCGGCAGAACATCAAAATCACCAGTAATGCCGAGATGACTTGTTGCCCATCTGCGAATTGCTTGCTGCAACTCGGGCGTACCCGCAGTGGTTGGGTAACTTGGAGAGTTTGCATTCTCGGCCAAAACCTTTTGAATGAATTCAGGTGTTGGGTCTACGGGAGTTCCTTGCGAGAGATCAATAATCCCTCCTGGGTGATTACGCGCCTTTACCCCATAGGGAGCAAGTGCATCCCAGGGAAAATCAGGAAGTTTTTTTCTCAACGGCGAGCACATCTGCATGGTCATGATCTGTAAGACCGACCTTTGCAGCTCCACCTGGGGAGCCAAGTTCTATGAAAAACTCGGTATTAACTTTTGGATACTCTTTCCATTCGCCCGGAACATCATCCTCATAATAGATAGCCTCAACTGGGCAGACAGGCTCACAGGCACCACAATCCACGCACTCATCAGGTTGGATGTAGAGCATGCGGTTACCTTCATATATGCAATCCACTGGGCACTCTTCGATGCAGGACTTATCTTTCACATCGATACATGGCTGGGCAATCACATATGTCACGAGCAACCTCCGAAGGGTAACGAATGGGTAAGGCTTAGCTAGAGCCTAATTCTAACCATGCAACATCGTATGTGCAGGGTTAATGTGAGCCAATGAACGCGGGATCTGTCGACCTTGACCTAGCACTGATCGGCCAGCGCCTTACTTTACGCCTGCACGATCCCGTTGGTGGCTACCGAGATCTCGTTGGAGTACTTGAATCGGCCACAACAATAAGAAAACGTTCTGGTGAGATTGTTGAGTTTGACCCGCGTCAGATCGCAATTGTTCATCCCATAAAGGATCTCCCACAAAGAGCTGGGAGCGGTGCACCTCTCTCGCTTCGTATCGCCGAACTTGAAGCTCTCTCAACTCGCACATGGCCACCTCGTGAGATCAAAGAAATTGGAAAATGGCAGATTCGAATTTCAGATGGCGTGACATACAGGGCTAACTCGGTTCTAGTTTCTGGAACTCCACCATTTGGTGAACCTGGAATTGAATTGGATCAGGCAATCGAGCAAGTAGAGAAAATCTATGCAGCTTCACAATTACCGGCAGTCTTTCATCTCATCACACCACCATTTCAGGAGTTTGCAGATTATTTGATTAGCAAAGGGTGGCAGGAGAAAGTCGGAGCGGCTTTTATGATCTGTGACATCACCGACTCACCAGATATCACTAACACTCTGCTGAAGAAAAATCTAACTTTACTCAATGAAGATTCACCGACTCCAGAATTTCTAGCACTTCACAATGATGAGATTCTTGAGACCATTATGAATTCTTATCCAGCTCGGTATCTCTCGATATGCAGTGATGGCATCACTATTGCAACGGCGCGAATGGCAATCTCAAACTCTTGGGCAATAGTCACAAGACTTATTGTTTCCGAATCCCATCGTCGTCAAGGGCTTGCAGAGTTACTGATGCAGGCTTGCCTTGGGCACTCGCGAGCTGAAGGAGTCCATAAAATGTGTCTCCAGGTAGATCGTTCAAATATTGGCGCTCAAGCACTCTATGAAAAGTTGGGATTTCGCGTCCACCACACATATAGTTTTGTCGAACGCGAGAATAGGGATGAGTGTGCATGTTAAAACTCTATGAGACACGCATGCGCGAAGTTCTTCCGATCGAGGGTCGTGACGGAGCACTCAAGGTTTACTGCTGCGGACCTACTGTCTATCGCGATGCACATGTGGGCAATCTGCGCACTTTTTTGCTTTCCGACCTCATCTGTAGAGCTGCAGCCCTTTCGGGGTTGAAAGTCACACTCATACAGAACATTACTGATGTGGGCCATATGGCAAATGACCTCGAAGATAAAATCCTCGCACAATCAAAGAGTGAATCACTTGATCCATTTATTATTGCGCGAAAATACGAAGAGAGATTCCATCTAGATCTGCAGAGACTCAATATCGAGCCTGCTGATTTCTACCCTCGTGCAAGTGAAAATATAGGACTGATGATTTCTGCAATCGAAAAGCTCATTGCAGATGGATTCGCCTATGTTGCCACCGACGGCAATGTCTACTTTGATGCTCAAGCATTTCCAACTTACGGCGCAATCAGTGGAAACCGCCTTGATTCATTAAAACCGGGCCATCGCTATGAGTATTCAGAAGATGGCGCAAAGCGTTTCCATGCAGATTGGGCGCTCTGGAAATTAGCTAGAGATCGCACAGAGATGATTTGGCCAACTCCGTGGGGCGATGGATATCCTGGCTGGCACATTGAGTGCAGCGCAATGTCTATTGAGTTTTTGGGTCAGCATATAGATCTCCATGTCGGTGGAATAGATCTACGCTTTCCTCATCACGAAAATGAACGTGCGCAATCTAATGCAATCACAGGAAGTGAAACTGTCACACATTGGATTCATGGGGAGCATTTACTCTTCGAAGGACGGAAGATGTCAAAGAGCGCTGGGAATGTTCTCTTGCTACAAGACATCATCGACCGTGGACTAGACCCACTGGCCGCTCGGCTCGCATTCCTTGAAAATCGATATCGATCACAGATGGATTTAACGTGGGCATCCCTCGATGCTGCGCATGTAACTCTGCGTAGATGGCGCATGCTTGTGCAATCTGGCCAACCTCATGCAGAACTGATTCCTGATCAGGATTTTCTGACTGCTATCTATGCAGACCTTGATACCCCTCGTGCGCTACAAAGGTTGCGGGCAGTTGAGAAGAACACAGCCCTCACACCCGAAGAAAAAGCTGGAATATTCGGCTTTGCAGATCAAATTCTCGGGCTAGATCTTGAAAGAGTCCCAGAAAAACGCGAGCTGACAGAGCTGCAGAGCGAGCTTTTGAGTCAACGAGAGATTGCCCGTGGAGAGAAAAATTTTGCTGAGAGTGATCGCTTGCGAGCACTGCTTGAAGAGAGTGGGCTAGAGATTCAGGATGGCCCTCAAGGGCAGAGCTGGAATTAATCCTTAACAGGCAGCAAGATTGAAACTACAACGATCGTAAGAGCACTTGCTAAGAACGTCATTCCGGCTCGATCTCCTTGAACTAAGAGCTCTCCCCCATCTCCATAAGTCGTTGCATCATTAATCACAATGAGCCAGCCAAGAAGTGCTGCAACTTTGAAGCGACGCTTTCCGTAATGTCTACCGATCGACCAGAACGTTGCCGCAGATCCTGCAAGTGCCAGAATTAATCCGGTTGGTGGATATGAGAGATGAAGAAAGACGCCTGCGGCAGCGGTAAGTCCGCCGACAAGAACACTCAATAAATAATTCATTTAGAAATCTATTCCTGAGAGAAGATCTGTCTCTCGTCCATCTTTATCAAATGGTTCATGAGCATGACCATGAACGAGGGTGTAATACTCATTTCCCCAGACTTGCAATCCAATGTTATTAGAGAGTGCGAAGAATGGGCCATCTAGGGCAATCTGAGTCTTATGTGCTGCCATCGCATCCATCTTGGCTTGAACATATTCGTTGCCGTCAATAAGAGTGGTTACAGATTCATCATCTTTTGCAAAAGGAAGATCATCGGCTGAATCAGCGCCAAAGAAATCAGAGCCCAACGCTTTCATCTTTTCAATCCCGTCGGCTATGACAGATTTCGGCATTGTGTTCCAGTAAATTTTCGGGATCTGCCATACAGATTTCTTCGATGCCTCCATGGCAACACGATGGGCTTGAATGTGATCTGGATGGCCGTATCCTCCAATTTCATCGTAGGTGATCATTACATGGGGCTTAATCTCATCAATCACATCTATGAGGAACTTGCTTGCTTGCTGTAGATCCGCCTGCCAGAAAACATCGGGACGATTATTAGGTGGGGTGTCCATCATGCCGCTATCGCGATAAGAAATATCTGGCGCACCTAAGAAGCGAAAATCTGTCACTCCAAGAGCTTTCATCGCATCCGACAATTCAATTTCCCGGTGTGCGCCTAATTCATCTCGATCTGATGCAGCGATATGGGCAAGCTCGGGAACTAGAACCTCGCCCTCTTCGCCTCGCGTACAGGTGATGAGAGTTACTTGTGCACCAAGGGCTGCATACTTTGCCATCGTTGCACCGTTATTAATCGTCTCGTCATCGGGATGTGCATGAACTAAAAGGATGCGTGCCCCTTGAAAACTTTTTTGCATTAATAAACCGGCAGAGTGGTATCGATCTGCTTAGCCCAAGCAATGACGCCACCGGAAACATGTGTGGCATCTTTAAAGCCAGCAGATTTGATGATCGCTAGACATTCAGCCGAACGAACTCCACTCTTGCAGTGGACAATTATTGGTTTATCTTGTGGAAGCTCCGCCAGAGCTGTTCCATCGATAAATCCTTGCTTTGGAATCAGATGCGATCCCGGGATTCGAACAATTTCGAATTCACTTGGTTCGCGGACATCGATAAGGTAGAAATCAACTCCCTGATCGATTTTCTCTTTTAGTGTTGTTACAGAGATAGTCGAATCAGTTACCGCATCTTGCGCTTCGGACGAGAGAACTCCGCAGAATGCCTCATAATCTGGAAGAAGTGCTTTCTGAGTTGCTTTATCAGAACAGAGCGGACAGTTTGGATCTTTGCGAATTTTGACTTTCCTGAATTCCATTTCGAGGGCGTCATAGATCATGAGTTCGCCAATAAGTGGTTCACCCACACCGGTAATAACCTTGATGGCCTCGGTGGTTTGGATTGAACCGATAGTTGCACAAAGAACTCCGAGTACTCCACCTTCGGCACACGATGGGACCATTCCTGGAGGTGGTGGTTCTGGATATAGGCATCGGTAGCACGGACCAAATTCGGCCCAGAAAACACTTGCCTGACCATCAAAGCGATAAATCGAACCCCATACATAAGGTTTCTTAAGAAGTACGCACGCATCATTTACAAGATAGCGCGTTGCAAAATTATCGGTACCGTCAACGATGATGTCGTATTGAGCAAAGATATCCATCACGTTATCTACATCTAGTCGGAGTTCATGGGTAATTACATTGACGTAAGGGTTAATCTCTAAAATCTTCTCTTTTGCCGACTGGGCTTTACTCTTACCGATATCAGATTGGCCATGAATGATTTGACGTTGCAAATTCGATTCATCAACGGTATCAAATTCAACAATTCCAATAGTTCCAACACCTGCTGCCGCTAAATACATTAGTGCGGGTGAACCTAAACCGCCGGCACCAACGCAGAGAACCTTTGCATTCATTAATCGTTGCTGACCTGCCATTGCTACATCGGGGATGATCAAGTGGCGGCTATATCTGCGCACCTCATCAACGGTCAGAGCTGGGCCAGGTGATACGAGTGGAGGTCTCTTCATAATTGGTAATTCTGCCTCAGACTATGAAAGCGTGCCACTTTGCGTCTACGATTAGGGAGATGAGTACTCCAGAGAAGCAAACGATTGGCGATAAGGCGCGTCTACCGCGTGATGAACGTCGGGCTATCTTGCTTACTGCTGCACTTGAGGTCTTTACGGCGGCTGGATATCACTCGGCTGCAATGGATGAGATCGCAGATCGAGCAGGTGTCAGCAAACCTGTTCTCTACCAGCATTTTCCTTCTAAGTTAGATCTTTATCTCGCAGTGCTGGATCTGCACATCGACTCACTCGTTTTTGAAATTCAAAAGGCAATTTCATCAACTCCAGATAACGCGCAAAGAGTGCGTGCAACAGTTGTTGCATACTTTACTTTTATTGAAAATGAAGGAGAAGCGTTTCGCCTTCTCTTTGAAAGCGATATGAGTGTTGAACCACAAGTTCGTGAGCGCCTCAATCGCATGACATATGACTGTGCCGCAGCGGTAAGTGGTGTGATCTCAAATGACACCGGATTGCCTAAAGAGGTTGCCATGATGCTCGGTGTTGGATTGATTGGGTATGCACAAGTGACTGCTCGCCATTGGCTTGATCGCGATAGCAAATTAACCCGTCAACAAGCCGTCGATCTTGTAGAAAACTTGATGTGGAGAGGAATTTCGGGCTTCCCACGTACTGAATAGCACCGAATAGCAGTAGACCAGCTTTGCATCTAGGATGAGCACATGAGTACAAAGAAATCAGAGGGCGCTCATGCAGCTCTCATCAGAATTGCTGTTGCAGATATTTCAAGTGAACTAGCCTTTGAGTGCGAGTTAAGTCCAGCTGACATTAAGAAAGCTGTTGCTCAAGCTCTGGCAGATAACACTCCCCTGATCCTTATCGATATCCGTGGCCACGAAATTATCGTGCCAGCTGCGCGCATTGGTTATGTCGAGATTGGCCAACCGACCGAACGTCGCGTCGGTTTTGGCGCGTTGTAAGTGACTCTGACATTCGCAGACCTTCCACTTCGTAAAGAGACGATCGCTGCTCTCAACGAACATGGCTACACAGCACCATTTCCTATTCAGGAGCAGGTTCTCTCCATCGCACTTGCAGATGGAGATGTCATCGGACAAGCCAAGACCGGTACGGGAAAAACACTTGCATTTGGAATTCCGCTAGTTGATCGTGTGATTGCACCTGCCGATGAAGAGTGGAAGAGTTTTGAGTATCAAGATTCACCACAAGTTCTTGTAGTAGTTCCTACTCGCGAACTCTGCGTACAGGTAACAAAGGATCTTGAAGAGATTACCCAGAGCCGAAAAATTAGAGTTTTGGCCGTCTACGGTGGACGCGCCTTTGAGCCACAGATTGAAGCTCTTCAAATGGGCGTAGAAATTATTGTGGGTACACCAGGTCGCTTGCTTGATCTCTATCGTCAAGGTCAGGTCAAACTTGCTAGCGTCACTCGGGTTGTTCTTGATGAAGCAGATGAGATGCTCGATCTCGGCTTCCTTCCAGATGTAGAGAAGATCTTTGCCAGTACCCCTAATCGCACACAGACAATGCTCTTTTCAGCGACAATGCCTGGAGACATCATCGCTCTGGCTCGTAAGTTCATGAATCAGCCCGTACACATTCGTACACAAGATTCTCAAGATGAGGGCAATGTTGTCTCGCGCATTGAACAACACGTTGTACGGGCACACGCCATGGATAAAATTGAAATGCTTGCTCGTATATTGCAGGCAGAAGGTCGTGGCCCAACAATTGTTTTCTGTCGCACAAAGAGAGCTTGTCAAAAGACTTCTGATGATTTAATCGAACGCGGTTTTCGTGCTGCAACACTGCACGGTGACATGGGACAAGCTGCACGCGAAAAAGCGCTCAATGAGTTTAAGGGTGGCAAGTCAGATGTGCTGATTGCAACCGATGTCGCTGCGCGCGGAATTGATATCGATGGCATTACCCATGTTATTAACTATCAATGTCCAGAGGATGAGAAAACGTATGTACACCGTATTGGTCGTACTGCTCGTGCGGGCGCTTATGGTATTGCTCTTACCTTTGTTGATTGGGATGATCTTGCACGATGGAAAATGATCGATATGGCACTTAAGCTCGGACTCCCTGAGCCTGTTGAGACATACTCTTCATCTGAACATCTCTTTGAAATAATGAAAATTCCTGCTGGATCAACTGGTCGTATGGATAAGCCTCGTAAGGCTGCACCGACACGTGAGAAAAGCGAAAAGAGTGAGACAGCTGCTCCTGCCCGTCAAAAGCGCGAGCGGGTAAGAACAAAGAAGTTTTCTTCTTAATCTAAACCGAGAACCTCAAGCACGCTATAGGCGCACTCTCTCAATTGGCCAGCAACAATCGAGTTCTTGGCATGAGATAAAACACTAGTAGTTGTTTGCGCCGCGGCTTCAATCTCTTTGGCAATACTGCACGAACCATCCAAATGTTCCCATTGTGAGAATTCTTTATTTGGCTTGGTGTTTTTACCAATCACTAGAAGTTTGATTGGAGTATCAGCAGATAGTTTAGAAATTTGAGTCACGCCCCGAAGATGATGCACGGTGTTTGAATATGGGGCAAGAACTAGATCAGCAATATCAAGGGCAGCTTTCAAGCTGGAATTCACATCACTCGGCGTATCGATGATTACAAGATCGTAACTCTTAGGCAATTTCTCAATAAGTGCAGTCATACCCTGCGCGGTAAAGCCATTTCCCACACGAGAATCGGCAGAGATAAAATCAAAACGTTCTGAATGCGAGTCTAGATCCTCGTTTCGAATCGATGTTCCTGAGAGAAAATCTGCCAAAGTGAGTCGAGTACCTTCGCGACCTACTCGAAAAGTCAGTGATGCCTTTGGATCGCAATCAATAAGCAAAGTCTTCTTGCCATATTCAACCGATGCGACAGAGAGTGCATGCGCAATAGTTGTTTTTGCACTTCCTCCTGCAGTATTTGCAACAACGACTACCTTGGGGCTCATACGCTCACCGATTGGCTCTGCCAACGTCGCACACCTTCATGAAAAATTGGAGGCGCAATGAACATAGGGGGAATCAGCGAGAGGGATTTGCGGGTTGCAAGAAGTGAGAGATTAGTTGCTAATTCTTGTGCGGGAAGAGTAGGCCATCCATAAAGGTCGCGAGCCCATCGCGGCAAACTTGCAGCAGCTAGTGAACTAAGTGCAGCCCATGCAGGTGCTGCTGGAGTCGCAAAGCGAATGACTGTTGGAAGCGGAGGCAAGGTAAGAAAAATAGCCGCCCGCTTTGCATCATCTGTTGCTTCAAGTTCTGGCGCAATAGTTTTGAAATATTCTTTCAGCTGATCGAGTGTTGTGGGAACATCGCTTCTAGGAATTCCAACGAGAGCGGCAAAATCAACCATTTCAGAGATATACGTATCTTTATCTTCGACGCTCAAGGACGCTCCAGAACGAAATGCAACATCAAGAAAAGAATCAACCATCGCCATGTGAACCCAGAGCAGCTCATGCGGATCATCTAAACCCAATTTTGTATGCACTCTGCGAACACGAGCTGTGAGTTCAAGTGCTTGTTCTGCGCTGCCAAAAGTAAGAGTGGTTACATAATCACCGGTGCGTTGCAGCCTCCCCCAGGCATCTTCACGAAAATTAGAATGGGTAGCAACACCTGCCATTGCTACTGGGTGAAGTGCCTGTTGAAAGAGAGCTCGGACTCCACCGATAAGCATGGAAGGGTCGCTGTGAACTTTCCAGACAACGCTCTCAGGACTGTAAATACCGCGTGGATCGTAAGACATAGCTTTATGCAGAGAGAATCTTTATCGCGTCCGCGAGCATTTGGACAGCAATGGCAGCCAACAAGAGACCTGCAATTCGCGCCACTAGAGTGACACCAGAATCCTTAATGACGCTCAAAATTTTGGTAGATGCCATGAGGGCGAGGGCAATAATCAAATGAACGGCAACGATTGCAGCAATGAGACCAAGAGCAAGAGGCGTTGAGTCAACTTGCTTCACAAAGATCATCGTCGCAACAATTGCACCAGGCCCGGCAAGCAGTGGAGTTCCTAGCGGAACGAGAGCGACATTTTTATTTGTCGAAGCATCAATTTCATCAATTCTTCCGGTCAACAGTTGAAGCGAGACGTAGAGAAGAAGAAGTCCTCCGGCAGCTTGCAGGGCTTCCATAGAGACATTCATATACTCAAGGACGAATTGACCAAAGAGAGCAAATGATGTGATTACGACAAGTGAGATTGCAGCAGCCTGCCACGCTAAACGAATACGCTCTTTTTGAGTCTTTTCAGAGACAAGGGCTAGAAATATTGGAGTCGCACCTGGTGGATCCATAATCACCAATAAGGTGACAAAAGATTGCACTGCAAATGTCAGCGCACTTACTTCAGTCAGATTCATTCTGTAACGACCCTTCGAGCATCTGCCATTGATTCCAGGCGAGCCCATTCTGCAGGATCGGTATGGTTTTCGCCTATTGAGTTGAGCTTTCCCGTGCCGTGATAATCACTTGCGCCCGTAATAACGAGTCCTAAATCACGTGCAATCTCACGTAATTGCGCACGTTCGTCCTGAGAGTGATCACGATGATCTACTTCGACACCATTAAGTCCGGCGGCAATAAGTGAAGGAAAACTCATCGCAGAAAGTGTCTGGCCACGACGTGTTGCAAATGGATGTGCGATTACTGCCACACCTCCGGCTTTTCTAATAACTCTAATCGCATCTTCCGGCGTCGGTGCAATATGTGTGACGTAGTACTTTGAACCATTATGCAGAAGAGTTGCGAATGCTTCATCACGGCTTGCGATATGCCCCTTCGCGACAAGGGCATCTGCCAAATGAGGGCGACCCAGCGTTGCTCCGTCGGGCATCGCGGCAAATACTTCATCAAGGGATATTTCGATTCCATCAGCAGTCAATAATTCAGTCATGCGCCGCATACGAGGAAGGCGTGAATCGCGAGATTCTTCAAGCATCCTCTGCATCGCGGCACTTTCACCATCAAAGAGAAGTCCAAGCATGTGAACCGCAACGTCATCATCAGTTAGACACGAAATTTCTGCGCCAAGGACAAGAGCGAGATTTGCGCGTCGCGCCGCAATCGCATCATTCCACCCTGATGTGGTGTCATGATCGGTAATTCCAAGGACTGTAATTCCTGCCGAAAGTGCTTTATTAATTAGTGCATGAGGAGTATCAGTACCGTCGCTGTTGTTAGTGTGAGTGTGTAAATCAATCATTCGTCAATCATCACCTCACTCGGCCGAGTTCGTAGGACTACAAGTATGCACCCTGTAAGGATCACAATCATTCCTGGAATTAGGGCAATCGGTGGCTTCTGATCGAGCCACCAAATTGCAAGCAGAGTGCTCACTGGAACTTCAAAGAAAACGATAAGTGAAACTATTGCAGGTGAGACTCGTTTGAGCGCTGCATTAAACATTGAGTGACCCAAAATCTGTGCACCTGCAATGAGGCCCAACAGAATTAGCCACTCTTGCTTTTCAAAGTGAATGGTTTCTAGGCCCATTACAAGTGCCATAGGTAGCGCCGTCACCGCACAAACGAAGTAGCAGATCGTGGTGTAACTGTGCGTTCCGATCTCTTTCTGCGCTTTGGAACCGAGCAAGATATATACAGCAGCAAGTGCTGCAGAAATAATTGCCGCAACATCACCTTTGAAGGCAAGCCATGAGATAGAAAGATCAACACCAGAGATCATCAAGACTCCAAGAAATGAAACTCCCATCCCTAGCCATGCTCGTGAGGGAATGTATCCACCGAGTGCTCTTACAAAGAGTGCAGCAAATATCGGTTGTAGGGCTACGAGCGCTGTACCGGCAGCAACTGTTGTCCAGCGCATTGCAATAAAGAAACCAATGAAGTGGAGTGCAAGAACAACTCCCGAGAGTGCCGAAAGGGCTATAGCTTTTCGGTGATGTCTATCTTTAGTGATTAGATCCCGCAAGGCGAATGGGAGTGTGAAGAGAGCTCCACCAAGATTTCTCCAAAAAATCAGCGTCACCACGGGCATTGCACTCATTGCAATCAGAGGTCCAGATGTGCCGATACCGATTATTCCCAGACCCAATCGAATGAGATCTGGACGCTCAGGTATCTGAGTGTGGTTCTCAATCGAAGACATAGGGCAACGGTATCTGATGTGTGAGAGCCAGATACAATTTGCCTATGAGCGCAAACATCTCCAGTCGAGTGTTTCTCGCCAGATTAGCTGGAACAGCAGTATTTGATCCCAATGGTGATCCAGTTGGTAAGGTCAGAGACGCTGTTGCGACCCTGCGCGCAAATAACCAACCGCCCCGAATCCTCGGTCTCATTGTTGAAGTTCCACTACGTCGACGTGTCTTTGTTCCAATTACTCGAGTTACTTCAATTGAATCAGGAACTGTAGTGATCACTGGACTTGTAAATATGCGACGCTTTGAATCTCGCGCCGGTGAAATTCTAGTTTTGGGCGATATGTTAGATCGTTCGATCACACTTATTGAAAGTAATGAGCCAGTTCTGGTCGAAGACCTCGGAATGGAGCAAAATCGCATCGGTGATTGGCTAATGACTCGTGTGCACATCATGAAGCGTGGTCGAGGCATTCGCCGTAAAGGCGCAACTTCAACGGTGGCTTGGGAAGAAGTGCAAGGATTTGCAACTGCCGAAAGCGAGCAGGGAACTTCAAATTTACTATCAACACTCAGTAATTTGCGCGCAGCAGATTTGGCTGCTGTCATTCAAGATTTAGCTCCCAAACGCCGCGTTGAGGTAGCGCGTGCACTCGATGACGAGAGATTGGCAGATGTCCTCGAAGAGATGGATGAAGCAGAGCGCGTAGCTCTCCTCAGCGAACTCGAAGGTGAACGTGCTGCAGATGTTCTCGGTGAAATGGATCCAGATGATGCTGCAGATTTGCTTCGCGAAGTAGGTGAAGTGCGCGCGCAAGAACTCATCGATTTGATGGAGCCTGAAGATGCTGAAGATGTCATTCGTTTGATGACATATGAGGATTATTCAGCCGGTGGAATGATGACAACCGAACCGCTAATCATGAGCGCTGACTACACCGTTGCAGATGCACTTGCTGTCGTTCGCAAGAGTGAAATTTCACCAGCGCTTGCATCGCAAGTATTTGTCACCAGACAACCATTGGAAACTCCAACCGGTCGCTTTATTGGAATGGTTCACTATCAACGCCTGCTTCGCGAACCACCAGCTACGCTTTTAGGATCACTCGTTGATACAGATACGCAAGGGCTAAGCCCAGATGCAACACTCAATGAGGTCTCCTCGTATCTTGCAAGCTATAACTTGCTCAGTGTTCCAGTAGTAGACGGTAATGAACGTTTGTTAGGAGCAGTCACTGTTGATGACGTACTCGATCACTTGTTGCCAGATAATTGGCGCGTGGATCATCGCGATCACACTCGTACTGATTTAGAGAATTTAACTCAAAAAGTTGAAGGGCAGGTGTAAAGATGGCTCGCAAGAATGGATTAGATACTCCTCGCGAAACTCGACGCACACTGCGTCCAAATATTGATGCCGAGGCTTTTGGTCGTCTTTCCGAGAAATTTGCACGCTTTCTAGGAACTGCCCGGTTCTTGGTCTATATGAGCGGCTTTGTACTCTCCTGGGTTCTCTGGAACACATTAGCTCCAGCCGATATTCGCTTCGATAAATTTCCATTTATTTTTCTTACGCTAATACTTTCTCTGCAAGCATCATATGCAGCACCCCTGATTCTTCTAGCTCAGAATCGACAGACTGATCGAGATCGAATTGCTTTAGCGGAAGATCGTGCCCGTAATGATCGCAGCATGGCCGATACTGAATATCTCACCAGAGAACTTGCCAGTCTTCGCATTGCGCTAGGTGAAGTTGCAACTCGCGACTTCCTTAAAGATCAGTTGGAAGATATCGCGCAGGAGATTGTCGAAGAGTTACGAAGAGATTCCGAGCCTGACACCAAGAAGTGATTTATCTCGAATCACTAACTTATCGGCAATCGTTGTAATCGCTTGTGCGGTGAGGCTATCAGGAAGCGCATGAACAATCGGCGCACCCGAATCTCCACCAGTTCGCAATTCAGGAGCAAACGGAATTTTTCCAAGAAGCGGAACATCTGCACCAACAAGAGTAGATAGGCGAGCGGAAGTTTCTTCTCCCCCACCTTCACCAAACAGCGCCGTTGACTCCCCGCATGCTGGGCAGATGAATGCTGACATATTTTCAATGACACCAATAACTCTTTGGTGCATTTGGTGAGCAATACGTCCTGCACGCTCTGCCACTTCTGCAGCAGCAATTTGAGGTGTAGTGACAACCAAAATCTCCGAGGTTGGAATGAGTTGGCCAAGTGAAATTGCTAAGTCACCAGTTCCTGGCGGAAGATCAAGTAGTAAGAGATCCAAATCGCCCCAGTAAGCATCTGAAAGAAGTTGCTCGAGGACTTTGTGAAGAAGTGGTCCACGATATGCAACGGCATCGGCCCGCTCTGGCTTAAACATCTCCATCGAAACAGTCTTCACGCCATAGCTTTCTGGTGGAATAAACATCTGATCAATCACTGTTGGGCGCACGCCAACCAGACCCATTAAACGAGGAATGGAGTGGCCGTAAACGTCAGCATCGAGAATTCCAACTCGTAAACCTTTCTTGGCGGCAGCAACGGCAAGGTTGGCTGTAACCGAAGACTTACCCACACCGCCTTTTCCAGATGCAACTCCGATTACGCGAGTCAAAGAATCTGGTTGAGCAAAGGGAATGAATTTCTCACGTCCGCCTCTGACCAAGAGCTTTACCTTGTTCCGTCCTTCTTCAGTCATGACTCCAAAATTGATACGTACTTCCTTTACGCCATCGACAGCTCCGACTGCAGCTGTAATGTCATTTGTCAGGCGATCTTTCATCGGACACCCTGAAATTGTCAGCAAGATTGTGAGATCCACAATGCCAGATAACTCACTGACACTTTCCACCATTCCGAGTTCTGGAAGTGCGTGGTGCAGCTCAGGATCTTGCACAGTTGCAAGAGCAGCGTTGATACTCTCAATAATCGTCATAGAAGATCTGGATCGATTTGAGGTTTGAAGGCTGGCCCACTGTTTTTTCTTTGACTTTCTTTCTCATCTTCATCTTCAAGAACTGAAGCAACTTGTCGCTTGATAAAAGTCTTAGGATTAAGATCTGCTGGCTTTAAGTCTTCAAAACCTGGTCCTAGGTTGTCGCGAATCTCAGCAGTAGCCGAATTGGTTAATGAACGTACCTTCCTGATCATTTTTGCCAGATCAGAAGCCACTCGCGGCATGCGTTCAGGGCCCACAAGGATGAGAGCAAGTACTACTAATCCAATCATCTCGCCAAAACCAAAATCAAACATCACTTGCCTGCTGTCAGAGTGAGGGATGTGGTGAGAGTCTTCCCAGATCGAACGTATTCAATCTCGACCTTATCTCCCACATTCTTGGATCGAATGGCCACAATGAGCTCTTCAGGAGTTGTAATTGCTCGTCCATCGAATCTAATAATCAAATCTCCTGCGCGCAGGCCAGCTTTTGATGCAGGGCCACCCGGAAGAATTGCATTTGAAGTATCTGCGATCCGTGCTCCATCACCTGCATATTGCATATCAACAGATACTCCTACGACTGGGTAAGTCGCTTTCCCGTCTTTAATAAGCTGTTCTGCAGTCTTTCGTGCTTGGTTGATTGGAATCGCAAATCCGAGTCCGATAGAGCCTGATTGCGACGAAAGAGAAGATGAGCCCAGGGTTGCAATAGCAGAGTTAACTCCGATGACCGCACCTGCTGAGTTAACAAGAGGACCACCTGAATTTCCCGGATTAATTGCTGCATCGGTCTGAATAGCGTTGATAAAGGAGCTATCTCCGGCCGACTCTCCTGCTGTCACGGCGCGATCTTTAGCGCTGACAATTCCAAGGGTTACTGTTCCGCTGAGACCAAGCGGAGAACCGATTGCGATAACAGAATCACCAACTGCAACTTGATCGCTATCACCAAAAGTCAACGCTGTGAGTCCCGTGCGATCCACTTTGAGTACCGCAAGATCATAGGACGAGTCCCGACCAACTACCGTTGCATTAAGTGTTGTGCCGTCGTTGAGCTGAACTTCAATCGAACCTCTACCGTCGGCAGCATCAGCAATAACATGGTTATTTGTCAGAATATAGCCACTGCTATCAATGACAAATCCCGTACCTGTTCCCCCACCGGATGCGGTCTCTGCAGAGATTGATACAACAGATGGAAGTACTCGTTGAGCAATATCTGCAACTGATCCGGGTGGACGTTCAATAGATGAACTTACTGAGGTTAATTTGATTTGATGACCAAAGAGTGAGCCTGAAGAACTTGCTCCGAAGACAGCACCAACCAAACCAGCAATACCTGCCATCAATAGAGCATTAGATCGTGTAACAAACTTCGCCTTACCGTGAGATGAAGACGGCACCCACCAAGGACCTGTTCCCATTGGTTCGCTCATGTCTCTATCCTTCTACAACTTCGTGGCAAGTAACAAGCCATCCCCTAGAGGAATCAGTGAAGTCACCCACTTTTCAGTCTCACCTTTAAGCAGTTTCCCAGCATCACGGAGCGCAATGGTCTTTGGATCACGCATCGCTGGGTCATTAACCTTTGCGCCACCAAAGAAATTATCGATAACAAATACTCCCCCGCTTCGCAAAATACGGTGTGCTTCAACTATCGCATCGTGTAAATCTTCTGCATTGTCTCTAAAAATCACAAGATCGTAGGCGCGATCGGCAAGCTTTGCCATGACTTCGATAGCAGGATTTGTAATGAGACGAAACCGTGACTGAGCAATCTGCGCATCTTGTAGTGCAATCTTTGCAATCGCTGAATGCTCTTGCTCACCATCAATTGATGTCAGAGTTCCACTTGGCAACATTCCTTCAAGCACCCAGAGCGCTCCAACTCCAGAACCTGTTCCTATTTCAACTACTGATTGAGCATCGAGAATATGTGCAAGATGTCTTAGATATGAACCAACTCCTGGGGTGACATCGATTGCGCCAACTTCGCTTCCACGAGATCGGGCTTGAGCTTTATCAACGCTCTCGACAATGAAGCTTTCGGCGTAGGAGTGAGGGTCAATCTGGTTGATCATGAGAGGGATGTTAGCCACTCCACGAGTAAACGCACGCCGAAACCGGTGCCGCCTTTAGGGTTTTCTCCAGAATCGCTCTCGCTTCGTGCAGTGCCTGCGATATCAAGGTGCACCCACTGGCGATCGCCGACGAATTGTTCAAGAAATAGCGC
>Ga0164292_10001552_pt1 | contig 18665 bp, 9 predicted proteins | sample GEODES117metaG_FD_111486 | JGI IMG/M metagenome (GOLD analysis project Ga0164292, IMG submission 111486) | Eutrophic lake water microbial communities from Lake Mendota, Wisconsin, USA - GEODES117 metaG | ecosystem: Environmental > Aquatic > Freshwater > Lake | place: USA: Lake Mendota, Wisconsin...
CCTCACCACTCACCGGGTCGACGATCACCAACTCGCTCTGCCACGCCGCGCGGCCACAATTCACGAGCGTCGCGGACTTCGGCGAACCTTCGGGGACGACACGAACCCGACCCTGTCCGAGCGCCGCGCGATCGATTTCGATCGTCTGCAGCCGTCCCGGCCCGTCCCCCCCCGCCGCTAGCAGCGTCGATTCCGCCAAACCGTAACAGGGGTAAAAAATATCGTCACTTAATCCTGCCCCCGCCAAACGTTGGGCGAAGCGGTTCAGCGAGGTGGCCGAAATCGGCTCCGCGCCACAGAACAACAACCGCAGCGGAGAGAGGTCCAACGCCGCGATCTCGGTCGGGGTCAACCGGTCCGCACAAAGGTCGAACGCGAAATTCGGAGCCCCCGTGACCATGGCACGATATCGAGAGACCGTTTCGAGCCACCGGAGCGGTTGGCGAATGAAGGATTGAGGGCTCAGCAAGACGGTACGGCCACCGATGTAGAGTGGCGCCAAAATGCCGCCGATCAAACCCATGTCATGATAGTGGGGTAACCAAAACACCCCCGCCAGCGGTTCCTCTTGGTGGGAGGCCTCGTGCGAATCCTCCTGGAACTCAAAGCCAAAACCCCTCCGGATCGCTTCCAAATTCGTCATCAAGTTCTGGTGGGTGATCACCACACCCTTGGGCTCGCTCGTACTGCCAGAGGTGTATTGCAACAAGGCGACCGTCTCAGGGGTCAAGCCGGTCAACTCGAAGCCACGATAATCGACCGCCCGGTCCTCCCGACTGTCGATCGCGATGCAAGGCAGCTTCGCGACCGCCGTCGACTTTGACCGATCCAAACCCGCCAAGCTTTGCGAGTCGGTCAACACGACGGTCGCTGCACAATTCACGCTACTGGCATCAAGCCGGGGGTGTGCGCGGTGTGGCTTCGGATAACTGGTCGGTACCGGCACCCACCCGGCGATCTGTGTCCCGACAAAAGCGGTCACAAAGTCGATCCCGGCAGGGAAGAGCAACATCGCCCGAGGGCCAGCCGACACCCCCGAAGGTAGGGTCTGCCTCTCCCCCGATAACTGGGTCAACTTCCAAGCGACGCGGACGGCGCGGTCCCATAACTGGCCATAGGTCAACTCTGCCGAGACGCCTCGGTCATCCAGAAACGTGACCGCCGGACGGTTCGGGTGTGCTACCGCCCGCCGATGCAACATCGCTGGAAAGGTTGCCTGATCATTCATGGCCACGAAACGATCCGCTGACTCGAAAAAATGGCATACACGATGATTAATCCTCGGAATAGAACGGCTTAAAGATAGTCATCACCTCACACCGTCTCAAATACTGTGCACAAAACGAATAAGCGGTAGGGTCGGGGAACCTCCAATCCCCCTAATCGGACGAGCAGGGATCTAATCGAAATACACCGCGACCCAACCTTCACCCCAATCCCCCCTTTCGGCACAAACGGTAACCTGCCCTGCAAACCTCGAAATTTACCAGAACTAACGTCTTGATCGTTGAATGGGCGAAACTAACTTTGACCTCAGGTGTTGATTGTCCCTCTTGGCCATCAACGCCGATCATTGGAAATAAGGGAAGTTCTGGCGCTGCCGGATCGGGCCCAAGGGTTAGCATTTGTACCGAAGCATTGAGGAATCTTCATTGAATCGTCTACTTGCCGCTGTGATGGCTTTTAGTTCGCTGGCCACTATCGGCTGCGGCCAAAGTGGAAATGCCACGGTTACCGGTACGGTAAGCATCAAAGGCCAGCCTGCCCCAGAGGGGGTTGGCATCACCTTTTCGCCCGTCCCGGGATCGCCGGCAGAGCAGTTGCTCGCGACCGGGCGGATCGACACCCAAGGCAAGTACACCCTCTTCTCAGGGAATGAGGGGACGCCAGGCGCCCGCCCTGGCAAGTACAAGGTTTTTCTCTCTCCCAAACCTTCGGATGGGGCCTACATGGAATCGGGTAAAGGTTCCCAGCCCCCCAAGATCGACCTAGGCCCGATCCCGAAGGAATACACCCTTCCGGAAACCTCGCCGAAAGAGGTCGAAGTGAAAGGTGGGGAGAACGCCATCGACATCCAGATCTGATTTTCCGATTTCTAATCTGCCGTCCCGATCCACAGTCCCTGTGGTCTTTTTCGCTCGTCGTTTTCGTTCGTTCTTTTTGGGCACTCGAGGTTTGATACATATGAGTTTTAATCACCACCCCCGACGCGCAGCCTTCACGCTCGTCGAATTGCTGGTCGTCATCGCCATCATCGGCGTGATGGTCGGCCTGCTCCTGCCGGCGGTTCAAGCCGCCCGTGAAGCGGCACGCCGTATGAGTTGCGGAAATAACCTGAAGCAGCTCGGTCTGGCTTGCTTGAATTACGAAAGTACCTACAAGACGTTGCCGTTCAATTCCGACACCGGCGACGATGAAGCCCATCCTAACAACAGTGGCCGCAGGAGCGTAGTCAATCGCTGGCGCCAATTCTCGTGGTTGACCTTGTCGCTCCCGTTCGTCGAACAGCAACCGCTGTACGATCAGATCAACTGGAACACGGCGATGTCGCTGCGCGATCCCGTGAACGCGACGCTCGCACGTACGGTAGTCAACACGTTCCTCTGCCCATCGAACGCCCAAGAAACGATCCGCACCGGACAGGTCGAAGGGTATAAGCATAACGGCGGCGGGAGCGGCGCGGGGACCGACTACGTAGGGAACATGGGTCACATTTGGGGTGGTTGGAAGGATTGCGCCGCGGTCCCCGATTTCCCCGGTCCGGCCAACAACCCCAGCCTGTTCGTCAAGGGTGCCAACCCCGGAACACCCTGGGTCAATGGCGACTACCTGAACGAGCAGGTCAACTGCAACGGTCTGTTCCGTTACTACGGCTCGACCAAGCTGGCCCAAATCACCGACGGTACCACCGCCACGATCATGGTCTTCGAAGACATGCACTACCGTGGTGGGAATACCCCCGGGCAATTCGACCGCCGCGCCGGTGACGACTCGGCTTGGATGAGCCCCCTGGCCGCGGTCAACCCGCTCCGTAACCCGCTCAACAACCGCAACCCGGCGTGGCTGCAAGGGAACGGCGACCGCCGCTGCCATGGCTGGTCGAGTGAACATCCGGGCGGGGCACAAGCGGCACTGGCGGACGGTAGTGTCCGGTTCTTCAGCAACAGCCTCGAAAACCTTGTCAGGTATGCGTTGGCAGTTCGCAATGACGGGCTGAACGTCCAGATCCCGGAATAAACTGACTTCCGGCCATCACCGGACAAAGACGTCCGGTTCGGATAAAATCGCAAGGGCGGCGACCATTCGGTCGCCGCCTTTTTCCATCTACCGGAATAGGTTTTCAGGGTGGGCACGAGGCCGAACCATTGCCGTCGACCATGGCGATCGGTCGATCCGAGTCCCCGCAGGATCGGTTCCCGGCCACCTCAACACATCGGTCGATCGCAGTCAGAAATGTCACCCGCGCGAGCATCCGGCCCCTGTCGGCCCAACCCCTTTCCGCACTGGGCCTGGGGCCTTCTCTTTCTGGCCACCGCTGTGGCGGTGGGATGTGATCGGAACGCACCGCAGGACCCTGCCGTTCAGGTCGCCGACCGCCGCCAGGCCGAACCCCCGGCGAAGCCGCTCTTTGACATCAAGCCATCGACGTCCCGCGGCAACGGCCCTTCCGATGCCGTGTCGCAAGGGAGTGCTCCGCCATCGAGCCAACTCGCCAGCTCGACCTTCAGCAATGTCGCGGCGCGCGCCGGGCTCGATTTCACCTATCAGACGGGGGCCCGTGGCGAGTCGCTGATGGTCGAGACGATGGGTGGCGGCTGCGGCGTTCTCGACTTCGATAACGACGGCCACCCCGACCTTTTCCTTTGCCAAGGTGGTGACCCGACCGCCCCGGCCGATGCCAAAGGCCAACCGACGGACAGGCTCTTTCGTGGCGGCGCCCCTGGAAAACCGTTTGTCGACGTCGCCGGTCAGGCGCTCCCCGACTCCGGCCACCACTACAGCCAAGGTGTCGCGATCGGTGACTACGATGATGACGGCTTCGACGACATCTACATCACCAACGTGGGACGCAACACGCTGCTCCACAACCAAGGGGATGGGACATTCGTCGATGTGACCGATGCCGCGGGGGTCGGGGATGCGAGGTGGAGCACTTCGGCGGCTTTTGCCGACCTCACCGGCGACGGTTTGCTCGATCTCTACGTTTGCAACTACGTCGATTACGACCCGCGTGACCCGAAGGACTGTCGCACCCCGGCGGGCGAACGCCGCATCTGCCACCCCCAGTCGGTCGATGCGGTGGCCGACGAATGCTACGTCAACCAAGGGGATGGGACGTTCAAAGCGGAGGCGAAGCAGCGGGGCCTCTTCGGCGAAGGGAACAAAGCGCTCGGCGTCTCCGTCACCGACTTCAACCTCGACGGGCGGCCAGACCTCTATGTCGCTAACGACACGACCGCGAATTTTATGTTCATCAATCAGGGCCAAGGCCAGTTCAAAGAGCAGGCGTTGCTCTTGGGGTGTGCCGTCGACCGCATGGGGGCCGCGCAGGCGAGCATGGGCCTTGCCGTCGGCGATTATGACAACGACGGCCTAGTCGACATTTACAGCACGCATTTTTATGACGAGTCCAACACCCTCTACCGCAACCTGGGCGAACGCGGTTTCCAAGACGTCACGGGCTTCGTGGGCCTTCACGAGCTGACGTTGCCGCGGCTCGGGTTCGGTACCGCGATGCAAGACTTCAATCAGGACGGGCATCAAGAAATTTTCGTCACCAACGGTCACATCGAAAATTACCCGAACAACCCGCTGCACAAAATGCGTCCGCAACTCTTCGCTTACGCGGGGCCCCGCTGGCAGGACTGCTCGGATCGTGCCGGCGAGTTTTTTACCGGATCGTATGTGGGACGCGGTGTCGCCGTCTGTGATTACAACCTGGACGGCGCTCCTGACCTTATCGTCGTCCATCAGGACACCCCCACGGCCCTCTTGGAAAACACCTCCGACCGCGGCCATTGGCTGAAGCTTTCCTTCCGGGGCCGTGCGAGCAACCGCCGAGGGATCGGCTGCCAGGTGAACCTGAGGGCAGGCCAACGAAAGATTCACCAACAACTTTCCGCCGGTGGCAGCTACGCCTGTTCCCACGAACCGGCGATCTTTTTTGGCTTGGCAGATCATGCCGGCCCCGTCGAAATCGACGTCCTCTGGCCGTCAGGAAATCGCCAAACGCTTCGCGACGTCCCCATCGACCAAACCCTGGTGATCCAAGAACCGACGGCAAGGACGGTCGATCCGAAACCCGAATGATCAACGGCGAGCGGCCGACCGTGAATCGATTTGGTCAAGGATTCCTCGGTGACGCTCCGCCGCCGCGGCATCGCCGAACTGCTCATAACCGCGGATCAGCCACTGCCTTAAGGAACGATCGCCGGGGTTGGACCGCAATGCCCGCTCCGCGACTTCGATCGCCTTTCGACGGTCGCCCAGATTCCATTCCACATCGACTAGCCGCGAATTCCAATCGGTATCGTCGGGGACAATCCGCAGGACCCGCTCGAGCCAATCCTTTCCCCCCAGCAGGTTGCGGCGCCCCAGTTCGATAAACGCCAAACCGCTGAGCGCGACCTCGTGCTCCGGGCTCAACCCCTGCAGCCTCCTCCATGCCGCATAAGCATTCTCCGTCTCGCCACTCATCAGGTAACTGGCCCCCAACTCGGCGAGCGCCGCATGATCATCACCTAGCGATCGAATCACGACGTTCGGATCTTTCTCGCTGAGGCCTCGCGGGATCAGCAGGCGGCGTGCCTCCGCGGCTAGCTTCGGGTCTCGGCGTTGCCAAGCTTCCGTCATTTTGGATATCCCCCGCGCGCGGGCCACCTCCCACGCCGGCAACCGAAGCTCGGCACCATCGAAGACGGCGAGTTGCTCGCCGGGTAGTGGGGAAGGAGAAGCATCGGCTCCTCGACGGTGGTCCCGAATGATCCGATGGTCCGTCTGTGCCGTGTGGGGCACATCGGAACCGCCCAACGATGGCATGTGGCAGTGGATGCAAGAGCCATTGGCCGGGGGAGCCGTTTGCTCCTCCAAGCCCAGCGAACAGGATTGATCGGCGTGGCAGCGGGCGCATTGATCGCGATACCAAGCGTCCCGGGTTTCCGGTTCTGGTTCGAAATGGGGGTCGTGGCAAGAGGTGCACCCCAGAGCCTGCTCCGATCCGACGTAACAGCGGCTGGATCGCATCTGTTCGACATGGCTGACAACCTGGTGCCGCCCTCGCTCGTCGACCCGATCATTTCCCGTCAAGACGACAAAGACGTCCTCCAAACGATCACCCGGTCGAAAGTCAAAAAAGCTTCGCCCCGCACGACGGATCACGTGCTTCCCTTGCAGGTGGCATTGGTTGCAGACATCTTCGCGGGGACCGGTATCCAGCTTGGCGGGATTGACGATCGGATCATCCGTCACCGGCATCTCGCTGGCGACGCCGTCGGATGGCCGCCGCTGGTGCAGCGAGACGTGGCCACCACCCGGCCCATGGCAACGCTCGCACCCGATCGAGGCCTCCGCAAATGCGGGCTCCTCGTAACGGTCTTCGCCCACGCTCCGGACACGCCCCGCATGACAATAAAGACAGCCGTCCCCGACACGTCTCGAAAATCGCGGGTGATTTCCCGGTTCATATCCGGGCGAAAGGTCCCAACGGTCGGCCCCCGAATACCACCCCAAGGGCGATTGAAAAAAGACTTCACCCTCACGGATCAGGTACGCACGTCCCTGGCGGCCCGACCCGATGGCGACGGCGACCCGCTCCCCCTGGTCATAAATCAATTCGCCCGACTGATCGCGCAGCAATTCGTGATGGAAGACTGCCCCGTCGGTCGCAGTGACTTGGTACTCACACGCCCCGCCGGGGGCGATCGGGCCCGACGGAACGGTCTCGATCGAACTGGCCAGCGACAAAGGGTTCAGGGACCGCGACATCGGGTGCGAGGCATACCGCGCGGAAATCTCGGCGTGGCACGGGACACACGATTCGCTCCCGACATAATCGGACGGACGCGGCGATGGGGGGCTTCGATCGACAACGGCGACCTCGGCCCGGGGCGGTTCGCCAGATGCCGGTAACCGTGCCGGCAATTTCGCCACCCGGGCCTTCGCCGCTAGGCGGGCCGCATCCGCTTCGTCGCCACCGCCACAACCGACCGAGCCGACGACCACGATCGTGACCAGCAGCGCAAAGGCGGACATCGAGTCGCGCCCCGCCGACCCAGCGTCAAGGATCCCCGTTCGTTTCCCGAAGCTTCTCACTTCCGATGCAATCCCCGTCAACCTGCCCAAGGGAAAACTGCCCTGATTCGACCTGCCAAGCGGCATCCCCAGACCTGACCGTCACCCGACGCCTTGTGCGAACTTTCCAGTGTAGCTCAATCGGCTGTCCTGACGCCCAATCGCGTCATGAATCATCCGCCGATGTGGGCCGCCGCGGAAATGATGGCCTATAATTCACCCACGTGACCTGATCGTAACGATCCGCCCGAATCCAACCCGCGCACCCTCGATGGCCAGCAAACCGAAGCGACGCCCAATTCGCCCCACCGAGGCGGTCGATCCGCAAGCCAGTGAGGCCAAGCAAGCCGCGACCGTCGCTGCTCCAGCGTCCCCGGCCCGCCTGCTCGGGAAGCCGGCTTTCGGGAAAAAATCCAAGATCGCGCTGATCGTGTTGCTCGTATTGACCGCGCCACTTGCCTACCGGTCCTATCGGATTTATCTGCTGCGAAAACTCGCCTGGGACGCCAGCGAGGCCCGCAATGCTGGCGACTGGGCGAAACTCGAAGCGGTCGCCGTACACTGGGGCGGGGCCGACAAAAGATCGGCGATGCCATGGGCCTTGGCCGCAGAGGCAGCCGAAAAACGGGGGGCCTCCGACCGGGCCGCCGCACACCTGGAAAAAATGCCGCCGGACGACGCCCGGACCCCACCCGTCTTGATGGAACTCGCGACGCTCTATTTCGGACCCCTCAACCGCCCCCTCGAAGGGGTCGCGGCCTACAACAAAGCGATCGAAATCGATCCCGGCTTCGCGGAAGCCCACCGCAGGCTCGTGTTCTATTACGGCATCACCGTCCAACGGGGCAAAATGGTCGAACAAGCCCGCGAAGCCCTCCGGCTCGGGTGCGAAAGCCCCGAGACCTACGTTTACCTGATCGGCGCGGATTGGCTCGTCTTCTCCAATGCCTACGAGTTCAACCAAAAATGGCTCCAGTCGGGTGCCGATAACGAGACGTTCGAGGTGGCCCAAACGATCCACTGGTCAGGGGCGACCGGTTATGACGACTTCGGCCGTGCCGCCGAACATGAAAAACGGCTCGCAGACTGCTTTGCCAAGTACCCCAACAACCCCGAGCTGATCGCCTATTTCCTGAGCCAAAAGGCCGCCCGTGGCGATCGGGAAGGGGTCGCCGAACTCCTCGCCAAGGTCCCTGCCGAGGCAGGCAATGACAACCGATTCTGGCACTTTAAGGGGTGGCTTGACGCCGCTAACGGCGATTGGGCGAGCGCGGAAACGGCCTTGCAGGAAGCCTTGAAACGGAACCCGTACGCATGGCAAACGCACCTCGAATTGGCCGGGGTCTATCGCCAGCGACAGCGATTTGACGAAGTCGAAAGGCTGGTCGCGCTGTCGATGAAGGGGAAAGAACTGAGAAAAACGATCCTGCAACTTCCGGACGTTCAGTCCGTTTCCCCGAAACTGTTAAAGGAAATGCAGCTTTACGCCCAGGAATGTGGCGATGAAGAGGTCGCCCAACGGCTGGCCAAGCGGATGGAACAGTGGGGTGGCACCCTCTGACCCCACCCGCTTCGCCTCATCGACGGGAAGGCGTTTTAGCGGTAAAATGCGGGTCCTCTTCGGTTGAGACCGATCGGCCGTTTTCCGCCTTAGCGAATAGCAATTTTTCATGAGTGACGCACCCGCGCCCCCAGAGAATTCAGTTCAGGCTTACGTCGCGAAAGCCGCCAATGCCGAATACACCGATAAAGACCTTCTCCATCTGTCGGACTTGGAGCACGTCCGTGAGCGCCCGGGGATGTACATCGGCGACACCTCGACCCGGGGCCTGCATCACCTGATTTACGAAGTCGTCGACAATTCGATCGACGAAGCGATGGCCGGCTTTGCCACCGCGGTCTCCGTGACCCTGCACACCGACGGCAGCGTCACTGTCGAAGATGACGGCCGCGGCATCCCCGTCTCACGCCACGAACAGCTTTCCAAGGAGATGGAGCGGGACGTCAGCACGCTGGAAGGGGTGATGACCGTCTTGAAGTTCGGCGGAAAATTCCAAAAAGGGGCCTACCAAACCAGCGGTGGCCTTCACGGCGTTGGCGTGACGGTCGTCAATTTCCTCTCCCAATGGTGTGAGGTCGAAGTGAGCCGCGACGGCTCCACCTGGACCCAGGGTTACGAACGCGGTGTCCCCACCGGGCCAGTTAAGCCGGGACGGCCGACCAAAAAGACAGGCACCAAAACGACCTTCAAGTCAGACGGGCAGATCTTTCAACAGACGAAGTACTCGTTCGATACGATCTACAAACGTCTCCAGGAACTCGCCTTCCTCAATTCCGGGGTCCACATCCGGTTCCTCGATGAACGGAACGGCGAAGGGGGAGATTTCAAGTACGAACGGGGCATCGTCGAATTCGTCGAACACCTCAACCGGGCCAGCGACGTGCTGCACTCGGACGTCATCCATTTCATCGGCGAAAAAGACGGCGTGGAGTACTCGATCGCGCTGCAATACAGCACCGAGTTCACCGAAAACACGCAGTCCTACGTCAACAACATCCACACAATCGAAGGGGGGACCCACGTCAGCGGCTTCCGCTCGGCTCTCACCCGCACGATCAACAACTATGGCAAGAAAGAGGAGATCTTCAAAACGACCACCCCCGGCGGTGACGACTTCCGCGAAGGGTTGACCGCGGTGATCAGCGTCCGCGTCCCACACCCCCAATTCGAAGGCCAAACCAAGACCAAACTGGGGAACAGCGACGTCGAAGGGATCATCAACGCGGGGGTCGGCGAACAACTCGCCAAGTACCTCGAAGAGAACCCCAAGACCGCCAAGACGATCGCTCGCAAGGCGCTCCTGGCGTACGAGGCCCGCGAGGCCGCCCGCAAAGCCAAAGACCTGCTCCGTAAACGCAAGGACGCCCTGGGCGGGGGAGGCCTTCCCGGGAAACTCCGCGATTGCATCAGCAAAAACATGGAGGAGTGCGAACTCTATCTCGTCGAAGGGGACTCCGCCGGCGGCTCCGCAGAAGGGGGCCGGATGCGAGACTTCCAAGCGATCCTCCCGCTCCGCGGCAAAATCATCAACGCCTACAAAAGCCGCGAAGACAAAGTCCTCGCCAACGAAGAAGTCCAGTCGATGATCCAGGCGATCGGGACCGGTATCGGCGAAGATCAAGACCTCGGCAAACGTCGCTACAACAAGGTCGTCATCATGACCGACGCCGACGTCGACGGGAGCCACATCCGGACGCTGCTGCTCTGTTTCTTTTACCGCCAGATGTACCAACTCGTCGCCGGTGGTCACGTTTACGTCGCGCAGCCCCCACTGTTCCGCGTCGTTAGGGGTAAGGAGAGGTACTACGTCCAGACGGACGAAGAAATGAAGACGCAGATGCTCCAGCGTGGCCTCGCGGGGACCAAGCTGATTTGCGAAGACGGTCGATCGGCAGAAGGTCCCGCGATGGAAAAACTCTGCATCGCCTTGGCGACGATCGAAGAGGCGATCATCGCGATGGAACGCCGCGGCGTCAGCCTCCGCTCCCACTCGATGCGATTCGACTCCCAACGGGGCAAACTCCCGACGCTGCACCTCTTTGTGGGCACCGAAGATCACTGGTTCTACGACATGGAACAGGTCGTCGAGTTCATTACCCGACGCGGCCTCACCCTCGACACCGACCAGGAACCGACCGAGGCGATCAAGGAGGGTGAAGCCCCGACCCCGAAACCGGCCGGCAAACCAAATTCGAAGGTCGCGCACCTGATCGAACTCCACGAAGTTCGAACGATCAACGCCGGCCTCAAAGATCTCGAATCGGTCGGTTTCGGCATCGATGACCTCGTCCCCACCGACCGCACCGGCTCGACCACCTCCAGATTCGAACTGATCAAAGAAGAAAGCGGCCGCGGGCTCGAAGACCTCCGCAGCCTGCTCGGCGAAATCCGCGCCGCCGGCGAAAAAGGGTTGCAACTGACCCGTTTCAAGGGGTTAGGCGAAATGAACGCGGAAGAGCTCCGCGAAACGACCCTCGACCCCGCCAACCGTACCCTCGTCCAAGTCAACTTGACCGACGCCAGCGCGGCCGACGAGATGTTCCGGCTGTTGATGGGCGATAAGGTCGAACCCCGTAGGGAATTCATCGAGAAACACGCCCTTGATGTCCGCAACCTCGACGTCTGATCGCCCTGGACGCGTCCCCCAAATGCGACCATCTCGCCCCCGGCCAAGATCCCAACCGGCCCGCCGGATCATCCTCCTACGGATTTGCCTGCTGCTCCTTTGCGGCTCGCCCGCCGCGGGTGCCGCGGCAGGTGATGCGGCACCCCCGCGGCGGCCTAACATCCTGATCGCCTTTGCCGACGATTGGGGACGCTTCGCCAGCCGCTATGCCAAAATCGATGGGCCCGGGACGCCAAACGACCTGATCCACACGCCGAACTTCGATCGCCTCGCCGACCAAGGGGTCGTCTTTCGACAAGCCTTCGTCTCGGCCCCCAGTTGCACGCCGTGCCGCAGCGCCTTGCTCTCCGGTCAACACTTCTGGCGGACCGGTCGCTCCGCGATCCTCAACGGCGCGGTCTGGCAATTCGATCACCCCGCCTTCCCGTTGATGCTTCGCGACCAGGCAGGCTATCGGCTCGGTAAATCGTACAAGGTATGGAGCCCCGGTTCGCCAGCCGACGCCCCCATCGGGGGCAAGGCCCACGCCTTCGAAAAACGTGGGCGCCGTTTCAACCAGTTCTCGCAAAATGTCACTCGCATGACCCGCGAGGGCGTCCCACTCGACCAAGCCAAACAGCGGCTCTACGACGAGGTCCTAGGTAATTTCGATGACTTCCTCGGTGCGGGACAGGACGGACAACCCTTCTGTTTCTGGTTCGGGCCGACGAATGTCCATCGCTCCTGGGAACGCGGTTCGGGCAAGGCGTTGTGGGGGCTCGACCCTGATCGCTTGCAGGGGAACCTGCCACCCTTCCTACCGGATGTCCCAGAGGTCCGCGAAGACTTCGCCGATTATCTCGGCGAAGCGATGGCTTTCGACACGATGCTGGGACTGCTGGTCGATCGGCTGAAAGCGACCGGCCAGTGGGACGATACCGTCCTGATCGTCAGTGGTGACCACGGGCCGCCAGGGTTCCCGCATGGCAAATGCAACCTCTATGACTTTGGCGTCCGCGTGTCGCTGATGATCTGCTGGGGCAAAAACGTCTCGTTCGGGACACGAGGTCGCGTCATTGATGACTTGGTCAGCCTGACTGACATCGCCCCCACCTTGCTCGAACTGGCCCGACTCACCCCCGACCCGAAAATGACAGGCCGAAGCCTGACCGGAATCCTCCGCTCCGATCGTTCGGGCTCGGTCGAAGGACGGGAAGCCGTTTTCTTCGGACGCGAAAGGCACGTGGCCAACGCCCGCGAAGGATTCTTACCCTACCCGCAACGCGCCATCCGCACCCCCGACCACCTGTTGATCATCAATTTCCACCCCGAACGCTGGCCCTTGGGCGAACCCTATCGGCTCGATGGCGATCCCCCACCGTCAACTGCTGAAGTCACCGAGCGGACCCGAGTCACCCTCCCCGATGAAGACGCCGGGCCGACCAAGGCTTGGCTGGTTGGGGTCCGCAACGACCCCAGCTGGCAACCGCTCTACCAACTCGCTTACGACCGACGGCCACGCGAAGAGCTCTACGACCTGAAGTCGGACCCGCATCAGGTCCGTAACGTCGCCCAGGACCCCGCCTACGCGGACGTCCGAGATCGGCTGCGCCAGCGGTTGCTCGATGAGCTCCGAAGCACCGATGATCCGCGGATGATCAACGACGGTGAGTTCTTCGAAACCCCGCCAATGGCAGGCGCCCCCACGAACACCAGCGGCGAAGAAACGGTTTCTCCCGATCGCCTGCGTTCTGGCAAATGAGCATGAGCAGGGCCGATCGCCCGTCGGACCGCTATACCCCTTCAAGACTTTAACGAAAGTCTCGACTGGGTACGGACCATCCGTCCAACTCACCGACCAGATCCTCGACATGACCGACGATCACGTGGATCACCCCCTGGCGGTTTTCGAGCTTCCCTTCGACCAACCAGGCATGACTCGTTTTGGTGATCCGATAGAACCTCTGCCACACCGCCAGGAAAAGGACCAAGTTGATCGAACCGGTCTCGTCCTCCAGCGTCACGAAGGTGATCCCGTTGGAGGTACTGGGCCGCTGGCGTAAGACGACTAGGCCGCCGACCTTGACGGACCTTCCGTCGCGTAGCTCCGGCAACTCCGACGCGGTCACACACCCTCGCCCCCGCAGGTGATCCCTCACGAAAGAGACCGGGTGTGCCTTGAGGCTCAAACCCGTCGCCCGGTAGTCGGCCTGAACCTCCTCCATCAGCGGCATCGAACCCAATTGGGACGGGAGGTCATCGTCTTGATCGAGCTGGCCCGCGAATAGCGGCTGATGGCAAGCCGTCTTCTCCTGCGCGAGCGACTGCCAGATCGCCGCGCGGCGGTCCCGCGTCAACGACCCAAGGGCATCGGCATCGGCCAGCGTCGTGATCACCCCTTGGGTCAAACCGGCCCGAGACTTCAGGTCAGCGATGTCCCGATACGATCCCCCGCGGGCACGCTCTGCAACGATCCGCTGGGCCGCATCCGCCTGCAGCCCGCGAAGCATCCTCAAGCCTAAAATCAGCTCGGGCCGATCATCGCGGGTCCGCGTCTTCCCACGCAACGTGCAGCCCCAGTCGCTCTGGTTGACATCGGCAGGAATAACGACCACCCCGTGCCGCTGGGCATCGGCGACCAACTGTGAAGGGGAGTAAAAACCCATCGGCTGGCTGTTCAAAAGCGCCGCGCAAAAAGCAGCCGGGTAATGTCGCTTCAGGTAACAGGAGACGTACACCAAGAGCGCGAAACTCGCCGCATGGGACTCGGGAAATCCATACTCGCCGAAGCCGCGAATCTGTCGAAACACCTGCTCGGCGAATTCGCCAGACAGGCCATTTTTCGCCATCCCTTCAATCAATTTCATCCGAAATCGGTCGATCACACCCGGCCGGCGCCAGGCCGCCATCGCCCGTCGAAGCTGGTCCGCTTCGCCGGGCGTGAAGCCGGCAGCGACCACAGCCAATCGCATCGCCTGCTCCTGAAAGAGCGGCACCCCCAGCGTCTTCTCGAGGACGCCGCGGATCGCCTCGTTCGGATAACGAACCGAACCGGGATCCTGACGAGCCGCTAGGAAAGGATGGACCATCTGCCCTTGAATCGGGCCCGGCCTGACGATCGCAACTTCGATCACCAAATCATAAAAACATCGTGGCCGCAGCCGTGGCAACATGCTCATCTGCGCCCGGCTCTCGATCTGAAAGACCCCCACGGTGTCAGCCTCACAGATCATGTCGTACGTCGCCGGGTCTTCCGGGGGGACCGTCGACAGGGACCAATGATCGCCATGATGCGAATCGACAAGTTCGAAACAGCGACGGATCGCCGACAGCATCCCCAACGATAAGACATCGACCTTCAAGATCCCCAACTCGTCGAGATCATTTTTATCCCACTGGATCACGGTCCGACCCGGCATCGCGGCATTCTCGATCGGACACAACTCGCAAAGGCTCCCGGCCGTCATCACCATCCCGCCGACGTGCTGTGAAAGGTGACGCGGAAAACCGACAAGCGTTTCGACCAATCGGACGTATCGCCTTCCCGTCGGTGATTCGGGGTCGATCCCCACATCTTCGCAACGCCGAGCCAATTCCGGTTCGGTCGAATAGCCACTCACCAGTTTTGCCAAGGCTTCGATCCGATCGGGCGAGATCCCCAGTGCCTTGCCGACTTCGCGGATCGCACCTCGGATCCGATACGTCGTCACCGCCGCCGTCATCCCCGCCGAATCGCGTCCATACTTCTGGTACAGGTACTGCAACACCTCCTCGCGTCGTTGATGCTCGAAATCGACATCGATGTCGGGCGCCTCGTTCCTTTCGCGGCTGATGAAACGCTCGAAGAGCAAATCGCCCCGGGCAGGGTCGACGCCGGTGATCCCCAAGCAATAACAGACGACCGAATTCGCGGCACTGCCGCGGCCCTGACAAAGGATCCCCCGCTCCCGCGCGAATCGGACCATGTCCCAAACCGTGAGGAAGTAAGCCTCATAGCGAAGGTCGGCGATCAAACCGATTTCGTGCTTGAGCGTCTGAATGACCTTCGCCGGCACACCGCCTGGCCAACGCTGCTTCGCCCCCTCCCATGTCAAACGCTTCAAATGCTCCAGCGGCGAAACCCCTGGAGGGGCAAGCTCCTCCGGGTACTCATATCGCAACTGCTCCAATCGGAATCGACACCGCTGTGCGATCTCGACGGTCTTTGCGACCGCCTCCGGGTAATCTCGATAAGACCAAGCGATCTCATCGAGCGACCGTAGGTGCCGCTGGGCGTTGACGAACCGCTCCGCCTGGACGTCGCGAATCGTCATCCCACAACGGATCGCGGTAACGCAGTCATGAAGGATCGCCCGATCGGCGATGTGATAATGCACATCCCCCGACGCGACCATCGGGACCCCGGTGGCCCGCGCGAGACCCGCACAAGCCGAGACCGCGGCCCGATCGTCGACACCGAGCTGGATTTCGCAAAGCAGGTAGCCCCGGTCCTCAAAAGCATCTCGGAACGGACCAGCCAAGAACCGCGGATCGGTTTCGCGCGACACGACCACTCCGGCTAACAACCCGTCCCGCAATTCGACGATATCGTCCCAAAACAACTCGCAAGCCCCTTTGTCGCATCGCATCCGACCGCGGCTCAGCAATCGGCACAAACGCCCGTAACTCGACCGGTCGCTAGGCCACAGGACCATCGCGGGGCCATCCTGGGGATGGACTTCGGCGCCGACGAAGTATTCGATCCCTGACTCCTTGGCAGGGGACCAACCACGCACCACCCCGGCCAACGAATGGCGATCGGTCAACGCGATCCCCTCATAGCCAAGCGCAGCGGCACGCTCGACCAGTTCGTCCGGATGGGAAGCCCCCTCCAGGAACGAGAAATTGCTTTTGCAATGCAACTCGACGTATCGCGTTTTCATCGGCACAACCACGTTTCAGAAATCGGCCCGCACCCAGTCGCCCCAGCCCGGGCACGATCACTTCTCCCGCAACCCTGCCTCGAGTTTGTGGGCGGGCCGCCAATGCGAGTGCATCGCCGCCATGCCACGCGCCATTCGCGTGACCCTGTATTGGGCACCATCGGACAAACGCATGACATACAGGTCCCGTACGCCGTCGCGTCGGGAACCGTACAGCAACCAGCGGCCATCCGGCGAAGGACGCGGGTGGTAATGCGTGACCTCGCCCGCCGCACGACGACCCTGCGGATGCGTCAATTGACGCGGTTCGCCCCCAGGCACAACCCGAAACAACTCGACGTGTTCCCCGACTTGGCCTGTGAAAAAAATCGAATCGCCCGATACGTCCCAAACCGGCACGTCACTGCTGCCGTCGTGAAAGTCCGCGACGTCCAGGAACTGCGTCACACCGCGATACCCCCCACGGTCACCGACCTTCAGCAACCCCGTCCCGTCCGCTTTGACGACGTGCGGGTGGCAATCGTAATGCTCGCCCGACAAGAACAGCAACCATTTCCCGTCGGGCGACCAAGTCGGGGCAAAAACGAACGGATGCCCGGTGCGAACATGCATCCGGTTCGAGCCATCCGCGTCCGCGAGGTAAACCTGATAGTCCTGATGATAGGAAATCCGCTTCCCGTCGGGCGAACCGCTGAACCCGTAAGCGAATCCTTGCGAATCACCCGACAGGTCCGTTTTGCCGCGACCATCAGGCCCCATGCGAAACGGTTTGGACTGGCCATCGATCAGTGCCGTAAACCCCAAACGACCCGACTCGCCTGGCCAAAAGAATAAACCCGTGTTGTAAAAGCTCACCCGCTCGACCGCCGTCAGGTTCTCCGCCGACCCCGATGCCAAGTCGACCAAAATCATGTCATAGGACCAACCCTCGGGGGTGAAGCGGAACGTCCGGTTGTCTTCTTCCCACCGCGCGTTTTCTGCGCTCTCCCAACCGAGCCCGATGATCGCCCGATCCCCTCGAGGCGACCATCCGGCAAACTGCGTCCACGACCCGGGGCGCGACAGCAACCCTTCGCCCAGCGATCGCCGCCCCGTCCCATCCGCAAGGATGACCACCGCACGGTTTGTCCTCACATTCGCTTGCCTCCCCCCAGGCAGATCGGTTCGGTGCTCGCTGTACCCGATCATCCACGACCCAAGTTCAGGCGGGATCACGTCCGATCCGCTCGATCGATCCGGCCCCCATCCCGACAGCAACAAACAGCTCGTCAACAACACTCGGGCAATCACGCGGCGGCACATCCGACCTCACTCCCCACAAACGAACCCGCAACACCCACGCCCGGGACACATCCCGCCACCGGACGTCCGTCCGCATCCGATATCAGCATGACACAAGCGTGTTCGCGCGAACACCACCCCAGCGGCGATCAGCTGCGGTTTTCCGATCGGCGAGTTATCATCAGGGCTTCCACCCCAACCGAAGCCGAGGAACCGCTCGTGAATCGCTGGATAGTGACCTTTGCCGCCACGTCGCTCCTGTTTGTCGATGCCGCCGCTGCGGATGACGGGGCGGAGTTCTTCGAAGCCAAGGTTAGGCCACTCCTCGCCGATCACTGCTACCCGTGCCACGCAGGGGACAAGGCCCGCGGGGGACTACTGCTCGACTCGGCTGAAACGCTTCGAAAGGGAGGTGACTCGGGCCCCTCCCTCGTCCCAGGGAAACCCGACGAATCGCTTTTGGTCCGCGCCATCCGACGTGAAGACGACGTCGCGGCGATGCCCCCGGAAGAAGACGAACCGCTGTCGGCGGACGAGGTCGCGATCCTGGTCGAATGGGTCCGACGGGGCGCCCCCGACCCTCGCCAAACACCCGTCAAGCTGGGCGGGATGACCGAACAGGAAGCTCGCTCCTGGTGGTCCTTCGGCCCGCTCAAGGAGGTACCGCCGCCCGAGCCGCAAACGGCTGATCCCGGCCAAGCGGGGAATCCCATCGACCGCTTCCTTCTCTCCGCATTTAATTCGGCGGGGATCAAGCCGTCCCCCGAGGTCGACCGACGGACTTGGATCCGCCGCGTGACCTACGACCTGACGGGGCTCCCGCCGACACCAGAGGAAGTCACAGCATTCATCGCCGACCCCTCTGCTGAGGCCCGCGCACGGGTCGTCGATCGGTTGCTCGAATCCCCACAGTATGGGGAACACTGGGCCCGTCATTGGTTCGATGTCGTTCGCTACGCCGACACCGCTGGCGAAAACACCGACCGCCCGTTGCCGGAGATGTGGC
>Ga0164292_10001554_pt1 | contig 18650 bp, 17 predicted proteins | sample GEODES117metaG_FD_111486 | JGI IMG/M metagenome (GOLD analysis project Ga0164292, IMG submission 111486) | Eutrophic lake water microbial communities from Lake Mendota, Wisconsin, USA - GEODES117 metaG | ecosystem: Environmental > Aquatic > Freshwater > Lake | place: USA: Lake Mendota...
CCCAGACCGGTTTTGATCGCCGTTGCCGCAACATCCAGTTACGGTTTCGCCACCCCGATCGGCTACCAAACAAACCTGATGGTACTTGGACCAGGCGGCTATCGAATGTCGGATTATCTCAAGGTCGGAATCCCGCTCGACATCATCTGTTGGACACTTACGGTCCTGGTCGTGGCGTCCGTGTGGGAACTGTAACACAAGCCCCCGAATAGCGATCGCTTCATCCGGACCTTCTGCCGAGCGTCGCGGAAGGCAACTCGCCAAATCGGTCCGCGTAGGACTTCGCGAAAGCCCCAAGCCGAGTGAATCCGTAGGATCGAGCGATCGAGGCAACCGTTTCCGATCCTGAAGCGTCACGCAAGTGACGCTGCACTGAATCCAACCGGCGGTCGCGGAGCCACCGCATTGGCGAGCAGCCAAATCGCTTCTGAAATGCGACTTGCAAACCACGAGCGCTCAACCCGCTGACACGCTCAAGGGTCGCAAGGGTGGTCGGACGCTGCAGGTTGTTTTCCATGTACTGACAGACGGCATCAACCGGTCGGCGGGTGCGTCCCCCTGCTGGCTCGGCGACACAACGTCGAAGGAGGCCCTCCGGTTGAAGCATCAGCGCCAAGTTTCGATAGAGCAGTTGGTCAAGTCCGAGGACTTCCAAATCCACAGACTGGCCCGAGTAGCTGTCGATCAAGGCGCAGATCCGATGCAACACCGTCTCAAACGAAAAACCGCCGAATCGAAGGTTCAACACACGATCCTCAGCCAGATCGAAGTCGACCATGAATTCCCCCCCCGTACCGAACATCATTGCTGCCGCCACCGACAACTCCTGGGGGCGAAGTCGAATCGCCAAGAAGGCCCCCTCGGAATGAGAAACCGTGCGGACGGCCGACGGGACCGCGAGTAACGCTTGCCCTGGAAGACACCGGGACAGCCCCGTTGCCGAGCGGAAATGAATCTCACCAACGAAAGGAATAAAAATCCACAAATGACTCGATCGAGGGACATTAAAACAAGCCGCTTGTGCCGCTAACGATAGCAGCGAAAGGGTATTCAGAGCGAATCCAGAGCACTTGTGTCGGAAAGCCGAGGGAAAGACAGGGGTGTATTCCGAGACTTCCGGTAGGAGGGTCAGAAGTTGCTCCCTAAGCGAATCAAGATCAGACCGAAGGGGTGATAATCCGTCGCTAAAGGCAAGAGTCAGAAGCGGACGACCCGAAACATCTTTGCAAAAAATATCAGCCTCATTAGGGCCTCCACTGCCATTGGATGAGTCCAAGCGAAGATCCACAGTCGCGAATTCCTGCATTCCCATAGGATCTTTGCGTCGCGCAGTGACTTTTGAGGGGCCCGGCCTAACCACGTAACAGTCTGAGACTGCGGCGGAATGGACGAATGGGACGTACTGCTCTATAAATGCGAATTGGGGTACCAATTCTTACACCTGTTTGCAAAAAAAAGTGGACAATCTATGCGGCGATCCGCGGGGATAATCCCCTCACTCGACCGCCACTGCCGATCACAGCTTGGAAGCCATACCAAAGCCATGGCTAGCGTATGGACCGAGTCAACCACCCCTGCATCCGGTTCTTGGGGTGGCAATCGGCCTCGCATCTCGGGCAATTGAGGGGTCGACTTGCCGCGATCGCCAGCCCCACGAATGGAACTTTTTCTAATGTTAAAACCAAAATTCACCAGCAAACAGGAAATTTCGACACCATTGCGCTCGACCACAAAACTGCCGACCCCGCTTTCAAAATCGTCATCCGCTTCCCAGACGATCGAATCGCCATGCACCCGAACTTTGGCCGGCGAGCTAGGAGGCGTCAGATCCTCGACACCCTCTTTGACTAAGTATTGGAGGTAGGTCTTGGCTATGGCCTGGCTTTGGAAGCCCCGCCGGGCGAGTGCACCCTGGGCACGTGGGACTTCAAAGAAACTCCGATCCTTCTCCCAAACACCCACAAAACGCCCTTCTTTAAGCGTCACTCCGCGAGTCGATCGACGGAAAATGCCGGCCTGTCGTTACAGGCCTAGCGATACCCGAAGCCTGAGCGCGATGGGACCGTATCAGTTAAAACAACGGTCTGATAGGAAATGGACGATGATCGAATTAAGGAGGACCGGGATCCCGCTGGCGGTCGAGAAAGGAATCTTTACGGGCGACGCGGAACCCGCCCACCCGCTTCAGATGCTGACGTAACCTCCGCCGGCAGCGGTTCGCGAACTCGATCACCTCCGGGGTGCGGTAATCGGGGTACGTCCAGCGGTGATCGATCCAGCGTTTGCCCGTGTACGTCAGTGTCACTTCACCAAAAATGCCTTTTCCTAGGTAAAGTCGATGGTCACGATCCTTGACCGTGGCCAGCACTAACTTAGCCTGGGTGATATAACCCGGATCAAGATTTAACGGACGGGCAACCCCCCCACGAAACTCTCTTGCGGCCTCCCATTCCCAGGCATTCGTCTGGACTTTCCAGTCAGCCAACCCACCCGGGTCACAGGGTTCACCGAGGGCGACCAGCGTTTTCCTTAAATCAGGGCCCATTTCGGCGGTGTAATACCCGCCAGCAATAAATGGGAAGGGCTCCGTCTTATCGACCGATTCGCCCCACTGATGACAAATCTGGCGGATCGCCCATGCCTCGATGTCCGGGGCCCCGGCGATGATCGCGATAAAACGGATGACCGGTTCGATGGGACGGGTTTTCGCCAACGGTTTACTCCACGACAATGGCTATCGTTTTTAATCACCACCTATGCATCAGCAGACCAACATGTCCGAGAGCTGGCTAGCAGAACGAACTCACGCCTTCGAATCGAGCGGGATTCGCAAGGTCTTTGATCTTGCCGCTTCGATGAAGGATCCGATCAATTTATCGATCGGACAACCCCATTTCGATGTGCCGGATGAGATCCAGAACGCCTGCATCGAAGCGATCCGTTCGCGCAAAAACGCGTATTCGCAAACCCAAGGGATCGGGCCCCTCCGGCAGAAGCTGTCTGAGCGGATTCGGTCGGACTTCCCAAACCAAGACCGGGACGTCCTGATAACCAGCGGCACCAGTGGCGGGTTGGTGCTGGCGATGCTTGCCATGGTCAACCCGGGCGATGAAGTGATCTTCTTTGACCCCTATTTCGTCATGTACCCCGCCTTGGTGAAGCTCGCGGGAGGTGTACCGGTGATTATCGATACGTATCCCGATTTCCGAATCGATATCCAGCGAGTCGCTGACACGATCGGGCCACGTACCAAGGCAGTACTCCTGAACAGCCCGGCGAACCCCACCGGCACGAACGCCAGCGACAACGAACTGAGGGAATTAGCGGAATTGTGTAACCGTCGAGGGGTAGCGCTGATCTCCGACGAAATATACAGTCGCTTTCAATATGACGAACCCTTCGTTTCACCCGCGAAGTATAACGAACAAACGATCGTGATCGACGGCTTCAGCAAGAGCCATGCGATGACGGGATGGCGGGTGGGCTTTGTCCATGGCCCCCCGGAGCTGATCGCTGCCATGACGAAAATGCAACAGTTCACATTCGTCTGCGCCCCGCAACCCGCACAATGGGGAGCACTCGCCGCGATGGATGTCGACTTGGGCCATCTGATCGACGAATACAGGCAGAAGCGAGATAGGGTCGTCGAAGGACTCAAGAACCACTACGAATTGGTGCGACCCCGAGGGGCTTTTTATGCATTCCCCAAAGTCCCTCACGGGACCGCCGATAGCTTCGTCCGCAAGGCGATCGAAAACCAATTGCTGATCATCCCTGGCAACATCTTCAGCGCCCGCGATTCCCATTTCCGCATCAGCTACGCCGCGGAAGACCAGACTCTGGAGCGAGGGCTCGAAGTGCTCCGTCGGTTGGCCCACTAAACCGAACAGGCCTTCCTGTCCCTGTCTCTCGCACCCACCAAAGTTTTCTTTCTCGTCCAGAACAGGGATTCCAGGCGATGTTCCAAAGATCGGGTTTGACCATCGCCGCAGCCGCTGCGGCGTTGCTGCTGGCAGGAATGATTTTCGGGGCCTCCTTGTGGCTGCTCGCAGCTTACTCGGGACTCCTGACTTTGGCGGTCTGTTTTTGGCTTTCCTCGCACTGGGATAGGTCCGCCGTAGCTGTCAGGCACCAGCTACCGGAAGGGCTAGAGATCAACGAATCTTTCGAGGTGCTGGTCGATATCACCAACCGATCGCGGTTACCGATCGGTTGGGTTCTGGCGGAAGACCTTTTGCCAAGGTCGGCCACTCACCTTCGGCCTCCGGGATTGGAGGTTCTCGGCCCCCGACTGGCGGTCTTTTTCCTTGGCTCGGGCCAAACCCATCAATTGCGGTATCAGGTGACATGTCGACGCCGAGGCTACTATCAAATCGGCCCAACGGTGCTTGAAACCGGCGACTGGATGGGCCTGACCCGGCGTTTCCGGGTCGTGGCACCACCCCAAGCAGTACTCGTTTACCCTCGCCAGATCCCCTTAGCCGGATACGATGTCGGATCACCTCGGCCGATCGGAGAGATCCGGATCCGGGAGATGACGATCCGCGACCCGACGCGGATCCGGGGAATCCGCAAATGGGAAGTCGGTGATCCGCTGAGGAGCGTCCATTGGGCAGCCACTGCTCGAACGGGGACCTTACACAGCAAGGTTTATGAACCGAGTTCGATCGCCGGAGCGACGGTCGTTCTCGACTTACATAAGCTAACCAATCCCCTCCACCACGAGCCTGTCCGAAGCGACTTAGCGGTGTCGCTAGCCTGTTCGATCGCCGCAGCTTTGTATGAGTTGCAACAACCGTTCGGCTTTCTGAGCAACGGCAGAGACGCCGCGGACAGGATTCGACTAACCGGATTGGAAAGCAGTTTCCAAAACCGTGGTGAAGCATGGTCCGGGGCATCGATGCGAGATTCAGATGACCGTCTACACGCCGTTAGTGTCCCTGCCGGACGAGGACCTGCCCACTTCGAAGAGGTCCGTCGTACACTGGCCCGTGTCGAATTATCCGATGGCCTGCCGATCGGAGATACGATCCTCGAAAACCAGCAGCGAATGGCCCGCAACACCACACTGATCGTGATCCTTCCGAATTGTGATCCCCAGACCGCGAGCTTGCTTATCGACATGCGCCGCCGCGGCTGGGTGATCTCTACGGTTATCAATACCGCCGATATGAACGTTTATCTGGACAGTGCCGGACCGCTGATCGAGGCCGGCATCGACACCATCCAGCTAACCGACGAAGCCACCTTACCCATGGCAACCCGCCGAGTTGCGACCCGAGGTTCGAACTCATGAAACTCTCGTTTGGGCCTTCTCGCAGCCGAAACCCGGAGTTCGGTAATTCTTTTCGATCAGGAGCGGGCCTCCGGGGAATGGCATCAAGTGATGACGGACGCCAAAATACTACTCAGCAGTTTCAGTCCCCCGGATTACGCAGGCTAACTCTACCGGACCGATCGATGACACGGACATCCAGCAGCATTTCCGATCAACGACCTGAAATCTTCTATCCCGTCGTTGGCGCGGCGTCCTGGTCGTTTCGGATCTTTTTTATCCTGGCAATCTTCCTGGCCATCAGCGTGGCATCGCACTGCGCTGCTCAACAAGAATTGACGAAACGGCCAAGCCTCGCGACAGAAACTGGCGATCAACGGGCAACCGAACCGATCTCGCTGGGCGGGGGCGGGAGATTTGCAATCCCTTCCCCTGGCGGATCCGGCCATAGGACTTCCATCGGGGAAGGTGATCACCGCTTTCCGGTCGTGGTCGTTCGCGGCACTCCCTATCAAATGGGCTGGCAACTAGGCCGACTTATCCGCGAAGAAATGCAAAGCTTTATCCCCGCCGCCGTGGATGGCTTGGCCAAACAGACCGGAATGCCCGAGGACGTCCTGGTAGAGGCCTGGACCCGCTCCTCGGCTTACGCCGATGATCGCCTGGAGCAAGAACTGCTGGGGCTCGCGGACTCCTCCGGCGTGCCGCTTAGAAGCCTTCAGGCGATGCACGCATTACCCCTACTCATGCCCTACTCTTGCAGCAGCATCGCGGTCTGGGGCGACGCCACCAAAGACGGCCATCTCTATCAGACTCGAAACCTTGATTGGAGCCTCGAAGTAGGCGCGCATAATTTTCCGGTGATCGTGGTGTACATCCCCGACCAGGGCCAGTCCCATGTGATCCCGACGTTTGCCGGAATGATCGGTGCCCACACCGGAATGAATGCCCGCGGGATCGCCCTGGCCGAAATGGGCGACGCTTCCGGAAGAGAGGCCCCGTACCAGGTGCATGCACCCCACTTCACAACTTTTTTTAGGACGATGCTTTACGACGCCGAATCCCTGACGACAGCACTGGACATCTTTCAAGCCCAGATACCGACCAAACGCTATCACTACGTCTTCGGTGACGGCGGCAATGAAATGCGGGCGGTGAAGATTTTGGCCCACGCCCCAGAACCTGAGGATCGCAGGATCAGGATTTGGAAGGATAACGACCCGACGGATGAATTCGCCCCGAACGTCTTACGCTGTACGGTTTACAACGACGAAGGACGCGGGGCCTTCCCCTCTCTCAAAAAAGATCACGGCCAATTCGATGCGAACCGACTAATCGAATTGGCGAATCGAATACCCATCCGCGGCGGTAATGTCGAAAATGTAGTTTACGATGCGACCGGCCTAAAGCTCTGGGTCTCTTACGCCAAAGGGGAAGTCGAAGCCTTTCGCCGGCCTTACGCCATGTTGGATCTCAAAACACTCGATGCGGATGCCGATGGCCAAGCTGACCTCCGATAGCACTGCCAAAGCTTTTACTAACAGATCTTTAATCACCTCCACACCAACATCCATTCGATGCTTACACTATCGATCGCGGTCGCTTTTCGGGCTTTTTTTGTCGCCCTCAGCGACAAGCGACGTGCGGCAGCCATCCGACAAGCCCTCGAAACCCCGACCGAGGTGCGATCTCAATCCGACAGGATCGATGCGCAGATCGCCGCAGAGCCTGCCAGAATAGAGGCCCCCAAAGGGGATGTTTCGACTAGTCGCAGTGAGGCTTTAACGCTTCTATCGATGCTGCAACGGGAGTCGAGGTTAGTGGACCTGATTCAAGAACCCTTGGACCAGTATTCGGATTCGCAAGTCGGTGCAGCAGCCCGCCCTTGCCTGATCCAGTGTCGCACTACGCTCGAAAGGGCATTTGATCTGACGCCAATCATCGACGCACGGGAAGGGGCAATCGTAACGGTTCCTGATTCGGCATCTCCGCTGAGCTATCAATGGATCGGCAGTGGCCAAAATGGATCGGCAGGCGGAAGGTTGGTCCACCCAGGGTGGCAAGCGAAACGTTGCGAAGTGGCAAAGTGGACGGGCAAGCCGGAGGACTCCCTGGTGATTTCCCCCGCCCAGTTGGAAAACTGAGTGTTCATCTCAGGCATAAACGCGCCCCTCAAGCGGGTATCTGCCGTGGCGAGCAATCGCATCGTGTTCATCGGTGACGATCGAATTCCAGACGCCAACCGCGGCCAGCACGGCATCCAGCGCATCCCCGCCCGGGTTCGCGAGGATGGTCCTTCGATGTCGAGGGGAGATTTCGACAAGACGATTCAGGCCGGCAAGGATTTCCCGACGCACCTCCCGATGGGATTCGGTGGGAGGCTTCCCTCCAGATTGCTTATAAAGCCGGTGGGGAAGGCTAAGTCGCTTCAAAGTAGAAGACGGACAAGCCTCGACAACCAACGATCGGGGTGAGGCCTTACTCGACGTGATGCGAGCGAATTGAAACGGGAGGACGCATACTCTGACGTCGCGTGAGAGCGGACACAGGATGTCCCTCATACCATAAAACGTCTGATGAATGATTCGGTAATGGTAACAATCAAAAGGGGTTTTGGCTTCGCGATCCGTTAAACGTCGGATATGCAATGATCCGTTAACTTCTCGCGAGCGGCGAACTAATAACCTGCCGTAGTCTTGGGCCTGGCCGACGAACTCGGCCACATGGGCGAGTTGCTCTTTCCAGCGACCAAGGCCCAGTTCGACGGGCAATCCGAATGGAAAATCGAAACCCCACAGCGCCCGTTCGCATCCACGAACGCTAGCGACCAAATAGCGATTTACGGCATCGCGGTCGTCGTTACCCGCGAGCGTGCCAAGGGGATCGAGTTCGAGCAATCGTAGACGCGGCAAGATCGGAGCATCACCTTCCGCAGGTTGATCTACCTGCGTTACGGCCAGCCAAGCCGTCAGTCCGCTGAGACGCGCGCCGCTGAAATCGACGCCGTAAACTTGGTGAATTTCGGGTATTCTTGCTCTCATCGGTTAATCTTAGGCCCTTTGGACGGTCTCCAACAATAGCCGAATCGACACGGATTTATTCGACCACGCAGAAAAAAATGGCCTCGGCCAGGAAAAAGGGATCAAGTTGACCCATTTCGGATCCCCAGCGACAATAGTAGATCCGCCGGATGATTTGACATCGCGGCCGCATTCACCCGTTACCCCGTAATGACTCCTATGAGCACCGTATCGGCCCCTCCGTTTGCCTCGGCCTCGGTTCCTGATTCGAATGGCCGATTCGGGGACTTCGGGGGCAGGTTCGTCCCCGAGACGCTGACTCATGCCCTCGACCAATTGGCGGAGGAGTATGACCGCGCCCGTCGTGACCCCGAATTCCGTCGGGAACTTGACGAATTATTGAAAACCTTCGTTGGCCGACCAAGTCCGCTGTACCATGCGAAGCGCCTCAGCGACTTGGCCGGGGGTGCGCGGATTTGGCTCAAGCGTGAGGACCTGAACCACACCGGTGCCCACAAAATCAACAACACCGTCGGCCAGGCCCTGCTCACCCTTCGCATGGGCAAAACGCGGGTCATCGCGGAAACAGGCGCCGGACAACACGGCGTCGCTACCGCTACCGCCTGCGCCCACTTCGGACTTCCCTGCACCGTTTATATGGGCGCCGAGGACATTCGGCGACAGAAGCCGAACGTCTTCAGTATGAGGCTACTCGGCGCCAAGATCGAACCAGTCGAGAGCGGTTCAAAAACGCTCCGAGATGCGGTTAACGAGGCGATGAGAGATTGGATGTCGTCCGTAGAAACGACCCATTACATCATCGGCAGCGTCATTGGTCCTCACCCCTTCCCGATGATGGTGCGTGACTTTCAGTCGGTTATCGGCCGAGAGACCCGGGCCCAGTGCATTGATGCCTTCGGCAAGCTCCCCGACTGTGTGGTGGCCTGCGTAGGAGGAGGCAGCAACGCCGCGGGGATGTTCTATCCGTTCGTAGAAGACGATAAGGTTCGGCTGGTTGGAGTTGAGGCGGGAGGCAGAGGTAATAACCCTGGCGATCATGCCTCACCTCTATCTTTCGGATCCCCTGGGGTACTGCACGGCAGTTACAGCTACGTCATGCAGGATGAGGATGGTCAGACATGTGACGTCCATTCGATGAGCGCCGGACTGGACTACCCAGGGGTAGGCCCCGAACACAGCTACTGGAAGGACACCTGTCGAGTCGATTACCTTGACTGCAAGGATGGTGACGCGTTGGCAGCTTTCGACACATTGGCGCGAAACGAAGGGATCCTAGCCGCCCTGGAGACGTCTCACGCGATCGCGAAAGCAATCCCTCTCGCCTCCGAAATGCGTCGTGATCAGAACCTTGTCGTTTGTTTGTCTGGCCGGGGCGATAAGGACGCCATGGAACTGGCCCGACTGCGAGGCCAATCGTGGGAGTAAGTTACCGATGGCGATCCGTTTAACTTGGCTCGGTCATGCGTCCTGGCTAATCGAAGCCGGGTCCGATCGCATCATTCTCGACCCGTTCCTAACCGGAAACCCTGCGGCAAAGTGTCGACCGAGCGACTTGGGCAAAGTGACCCACGTTCTGGTTTCACACGCCCATCACGATCATGTCGCGGATGTTCATAACTTCACCGCTTCTGGAGAAGCGATGCTAATAGCCAACTTCGAGATAACGCAGTGGTTCGAAAGGCACCACGGCGTCAAACGCTCCGTCGGAATGAACACAGGCGGTAAGGTCGCCATCGCGTCGGGCGAGATCCTGATGACGCCGGCTTTCCATAGCAGCAGTTTTTCCGACGGCAGCTATGGCGGCTGTCCAGGCGGATTCGTTCTGAAGGCGTCCGGCAAGCGGATTTACTTTGCCTGTGACACGGGTTTCTTCAGCGATATGGCTCATTACGCCCTGGGCGCAGATCTCGCCGTGCTGCCGATAGGCGATTTGTTCACCATGGGGATCGATGAGTCGATCCGAGCTATCAGGACGATACGACCTGCAAAGGCACTACCAACCCATTACGGGACTTGGCCACCCATCGAGCAGGACCCGCACGCCTGGGCCGATAAGGTGCGCGCGGAGTCAGACGCCGAGCCGATCGTCTTGAAGGTTGGTGAATCGATATCGCTTTGACGCAGTTCGCGGAGATCGCCGGGGGACGCATTTCTCGCCGGTGACGAGACGAAAACGAGCCGGCCGATCGTTTAACCAACCGCGGGATTGACTCGTTGAACAATCAAGCCGCGGTTGCATAGGCATAAGTGCACTCTTGGCGATCAACCTCTTGGGCCGATCGCACCATCGGCGAGCGCTTCATCTGCCGTGACATCACGATCGATGCCAGTACCTTCGCGATGGGAAGGGTGTGTCTCATCCCCCGCGGCGGTTAAGTGGACCGCGGTGTATCCGCCTTGCGACCTGAAGTAGGCAATCAGCCCCAAATAACACAACAGCATGAACGCCGGAAAGACGACCACTTTGGCCAAGGCACCTTGCTTGGCCGCCTTAATGATCTCGCCCGCTTGCTTACCCTGCTCACCCTCAAGGCCGGCCAATTTCTCCTCATCCACCGCGGTGTAGTCGCCGAGGAAATAAGTGCTGGCCCGCTGGATCTGCTCGTAAACACCGGGCATCTTCGCCGTGACAGCGTCCTTCGCCGAGTCCTCCTGCATTTTTCCGATCAGCGGCCCTCCGACGATCCCAACGGTGAGCATCCCGATGCCGGCAATTGCGTTGAGCGTCACGGCCCCACCCTTGGGGAATTGTTCGGAAACGACACCTAACATCGTCGGCCAAAAGTAAGTCTTAGCCACCCCATAAAGGGTCGCGGCCATGAAGATGCTCGCGAAAGTTGTCACCCAGCTTAGGCAATACAGCCCGACGATCGCCAAAGCGGCACAACAGGCCAAAAGGCCCAACGGGGAAATTCGATGCACGATCGGGCCGGCAAAAAAGCGAAGAACCATCATGATCGCTGAGGTGTAAATCAACACCCACAGCGGGTTGAAGCCAGCTGCCTTCATCGGCTCTTCCATGATCCCGGTGATCGCCCCGTCGGTTCCCAATTCGGTGATCGCTAAAGGCATCATGATGAGACACAGGAAAATCATCATCGGTCGACCTAACGATTGACAATACAGGCCGTAAGCGGCTACGGCCGCCACGATCAAGACCCAGACCAGCCACGCGGGCATAGAAAAGACATCCCCCAACTGCCGGAAAATCAGGTACGACGCGATCGCCGCCCCGACCACCCCGAATTCGGCGAGCATCTCTTTGTATGTCGCCCCAGTGCTTACCCGTTCGGATACGGGGAACTCAAGAAAAAATAAGATCCCGACATAAATCAATGCCGGTATCGCGATGATGTAAATCAACAGCCGCCAATCGTCAGTTGCGGCACTTCCCAATCCCAACGTGATCAGCCCGCCGAGCACCAACCCGCCCGGCCAACCCGCGTGGAGGATATTCAACCACTGCGTCTTATTACGACTGAACATCGTCGCCACGACAGGGTTGATGAAGGCCTCGACCGTCCCGTTACCCAAACCCAGGATGATCGAGCCCACCTTCAATAGCCAAAACCCTTTGGCCTGGGCGGCGACCAAAGAATCACCGGCCAACCCGTCGGCCTTAACAGTCGAATAGGCAAGGAGGGCTAGCGCGGCATAAACCGCATAACATAAAAAGCTAAAAATCATCGCGACCCGGTAGCCGACCTTATCGATCACTAGGCTGAACAAGATAATGCTGATAGCGAACGGCCAGATGCCGGCACCGAATAATTCCTGGGCCTGAACCTTGTCCAATCCGAAATCCCGAGGCCACATGGATGCGTTGTTGATCATGAAGGTCCGCGTGACGAACGCGAACGCGGTCGTGATGAGCGCGATGAAGCAACCCCAAAACATCAATTGCGCGGACTTCTGTGTCGAATCGTTCATGAGCCGGGTCGATTTGTAGGAGGGAATGGGGCACGCCAGGACGCGCCGTGGGATGAGTGACACGTGTCGCCGATTCACCACCAATGCAGGGGGCATCGGCCCGTAATCATGCGCAAAACGTTTGGCCGAATGCTGGCATCTAGCAGAGGCCGCGTCAAGCAGATCAGCATAATCAACGGGCACTTTTCCGTGGTCCTTCGCCCCCAGAAAGTCCCCACCATGGTGGAAAATCGTGATTCCCGTCTGACTTCAGTGGCAAAGCATCCGTCGAGACGACACATCTTAGCGAAAGTGGGCTGAAAAGGTGGGGGAACAGAAGGCCTCCCCGGGACGGCTCCCAGCGCAAGCTTTCCCCAAGGCAAGCGGCATCCACACCAATCAGCAGCAAGTCTGATTGGCCCACGAAATGCAACCGCAAGGTCCCCTCTACCTGATCCTGTGCCGACAGATGAATGAACCCATCTCGCTCGTCGACTAGCGAACCATGGAACTCCCCCCGCACGACGGCAAGCTCCCACAGATTTCGCGGAACGATCTTGTAAATCCGCATGACAAAGCCCCTGTGCCGTAAACACGAAAAACCTGCTGAACGGGGGGTCACCAAGGATCTTCACGCCAAGACCGGACTTCGATACCCGACTCGCCAAGACGCACCCGGATCGCGCCATCCCGAGCCGTCACTCGAACCCCGCTTCCCCTCACGCCTAAGGCGTCTAAAACCTCTGGCCTCTGAGCCCGCGATCCGCCGCTGACGATCACTTCCCGGGGCCGAGACCAGTCTAAAATCATTCGATTGTCGACCGTCAAACTACCATGATGTGGGGCCATCAGCACTCCCCCTGGGGATGGCCTTGGTTGCTCTAAAACGTGTGCGAGCCCCGGCGGTTCCAAGTCTCCTGGGAGCAATAAGCTCCTTCCTAAATGATCAAAACGAATCACAAGGCTGTTCGCGTTATCGTTCCCGGCGATTCGCCACGGCGGTGGATGCATGATCTCGATCGATTCACCGAATGCGTGCCGATCGCCCTCCCAACGAGAGACTTCGCGGACCTTGATATCGTTCTTCTCGACGACATCTCGAATCGGAATCAGGCCAGGTTTCTCCGAATCGAACATCCCTTTCGGAACGACCAACTCGTCGACCCGAAACCTACGTAACAACCCTGGCAAGGCGTTGTAATGATCCGCGTCGGCATGTGACAGAAAAACCGTGTTCAACCGGGTAAGCCCCATCGCCCATAACGGCTCCTGGATTCCCCGCGCCGAACCTTGCTGATTCCCCAAAGAACCGCAGTCATAGAGCATCGTCCGTGAATCGGGAAGTTGCAGGATAACGCTGGTCCCATGTCCGACATCTAAAAAAATGCCAGTCAGGTGGCGGTCGTCCGAACGGGAACGACCAATGGCCAAAAACAGCCCTACAAGGAACCAAAGGCACGAACAGGCGATGAAACCAAACTTACCAATCGGAACCCCGCCGCCTCGCAGGATCAGGCCAACCGACAGGGCCAGATAATATCCAACCACCCAAATAGCCGGCGGCGATGGCAACCAGAAGTGCCCCCAGGGGACATCCGCCGCTACCCCCACACACCATTGAATGATGGAGAGAGATCCGAAGCATAGCCATACGGCGGGTGCCGCCAACCAGGGACTGATCCAGCCGATGCAAACAGCCACCAGACCGCTTATCAGACCGACCGTTAGGGGAAGACTCAGCAGGACATTCGCCACGACAGCGATCGGGGAAACGATATTAAAGTGCAACCATACCAGTGGGGTTGTTGTAAGCGTCACACAAAGGCTGAACCAAAGGGCGTCCCGCAATCGGTCCGCAGCTAAACCGATACGTCTACGCCAGGGGCCATAGGTCGATCGGAGCATACGGTTGACTTCTTCTTCGACACGCAATTCATTCCGAATCGGATCTGACCTTTGCCCGGCCACGAAAAGTGTTGCGACGGCCAGAAATGACAACTGAACCCCCACTTGGAATAAATTGGTCGGGTTGATGATCATCAGCAAAAAAGCGGCCGCCGACAGTGAATTCAGAGGCGAATCGACACGATTCGAAGCGTACGCGAGAAGCATCACACCAACGAGCGTCGCGGCCCTAATCACAGGCGGCTGTGCCCCGGTCACGGCCGCAAAAACGACGCAGGAAATCGCTACGAAACCCCATTGCCAGTGCCGTCGAAGCCGCAGCATGATCGCTAGGTACCTCAGCGATAAGGCCAGAATCCCCAAATGAAGACCGCTGACCGAAAGCATGTGGACCGTTCCGGTTTCGAGAAGCTGATCTTGCAGTTCGACATCGAGCGAATACCGTCGGCCAACAACCAAGGCGGATGCCAGCGCGCCGGTATTCGCCCCCAAACACGCATTCAGCGTCTGTTCGCCACTACGCGAGAGACGGTCAGCGATCGCCAACAGCGACCATCTGGGGCGGTCCAACATCTCAACTTGTGTTCGCGAACGCACCAGGAGGCGAGCGTGTTGATGCCGGTTACGGTCGGCCAAAGACCGGTCGCTGACACCAGGGTTGGAGGGCATCCTGAATTCATCTAGCCGCCCTGCAATCCGCAAGCGGTCGCCCCCCCTTATCTCAGGAATGTCTTCATCAATGCTTACCGCCAGTCCGCCGGCACATTGGATCCAGCGATCTCGATGGCGGGCCTGGTCGACTTGCAAAGTGAATCGCGTTTGCCACGCGTCCGCCCCAGACCTACCATCCATCCCTGGCTTTGGATACCGGTAGACCAAGCCCGAAACTCGGCCAACAACCAGCGCCGGCCAGGCTTCATCGCCGACTTGCCAGAAAACGCTTGACGAACGGTAACGGGTTTCGTCCGCCTGCCAACGGATCGCCATCGCTGCCATGACTAGTCCGAGAATGCACCCCCACCGAAGTAGTCCCGATGTCAGCGCGGATGCGATCAACATGAACCCTACAAACCCGACCCAAAGCCAAATCGAAGTTCCGGCATACCTTTGCAGCACCAGCCCCATACCCGAAGCAATCGCAACCGTTATCATCGGTTGATGCCTCAGGCTAAGCGGTCTCATCCGTGATCGATACCACCTCGCCTCGCTCGGATTCGACTTCGAAACGGATGTCATGTTGAGAGGTGGGAATGAAGAATATCGGCCTCAAACGTCGACGCCACCGCCAGTTTAAGTGTACATCCGATGCTATTTCAACAGCCCGCCGAATCACCGTACGACCTGCGATTCGAATGCTTCGGATTCCCCACCCGGATCGCATGGAGTTTCTGGCTGATCGCGGTCGTCCTCGGCTATGACCAATCCCGCTGGTTGGACCAGCAATTCGGGGTAGCAAGCCCGGGTTCGATCCCGCTACTCATGATCTGGGGCGGTTGCATTTTGGTGTCAATCCTGATCCATGAGCTAGGTCATGCTTTTGCATTTCGTCGCTTCGGGATCGAATCCTCGATCTTGCTCTATCATTTCGGCGGACTAGCGATCCCGTCGAGCCTTCGTCGCGGCGGACGAGGGATCGGGTTTGCGGGACGGTTGACCCCGAGCCAAGAACTTATCATCGCCCTGGCCGGCCCAGCCCTACAAATCGGAGTGGCTATTTTAGTTTGCGTGCTGGTGCGACAACTCGGCTATCGGGTCGAGATGATGGGTTTTTTGCCGACCCCACTGGGACAACTTTCAGGCGAAGGGGATGGAGAACCCTTGGAGAGCGCCGCGCTCTTTGCCGGTGTCAATTTCTTCGTGCTGCCGAGCATCATGTGGGGCTTGATGAATCTCGTCCCCGTCTTACCGCTTGACGGCGGCAAGATCGCCCAATCGGCGATCGCGATTTTCGGTGGTAACGCGCAGCAGGCCTATTGGCTCAGCGTAATCACCGCAGCAATCATCGCTCTCTACGCCTTCAACACCGGACAGACTTTTCTAGGCATCTTCTTCATCTGGATGGCCATCGATAACTACCAAGCCACGCAGATGGGTCGTTGGAACTGACGATCGAGCGCCGAACGATACCCGAAATAGGAAAAAAAATTCTTTCCAGGGGTCATTTTTTGGTGGAAATCATGTTGCTTAATTATTGCTATCGCGTAAAGTTATCGGCAGTTTACGGACCGAATCGATCGATGTTCCGATCACGTGGATGTGCTCGGCGATACGGTTCGGTTCATTTTTCAGGGTGGTGGTTCGTGGCCGGTGATTCCTGATCGCAAGATCATGAATCACTTGAACCCGCCATCCGACTTCCTTTTCGCGGAGGAATAACGTGGCCAAGAAAGCAGCAGTGAAGAAAGCCGCTACCAAGAAGGCGGCACCCAAGAAAGCGGCAAAGAAGGCAGTGAAGAAGGCCGCCAAGAAGGCAGTGAAGAAGGCTGCCCCGAAGAAGGCCGCTCCGAAGAAGGCCGCCAAGAAGGCTGCTAAGAAGGCTTCGGTCAAGAAGGCCTCGGTCAAGACCCCTTGATCAGGTCTACACCGCCGATGTCCTCTACCGAGGAAAGCCAGGCACGGCCCTAGCAGCTTTGTCTGAGCGTCGGAAGAAAACGAAAGCCGCGTCAGTCGATCTGACGTGGCTTTCTTTTTGGAGACACCATGACGCTTACTCCCTATCACCGCCCGATCTTCGAACCGAATCGGTGTCGGTTGGTCAAAGCGTCGGCAATTTCGGGCGACTCGGTTCGGCTTGCTTGCGGCTCGCCAAACCCCTAACCAACGCTCGCGCGATCGCGTCGAACGGGGCTCGTGCTCGTTCATCTTGCCCGATCACGTCAGCCAATCGTCCTTCATCACCAGCTACCCGAAGGGTGATATCGATCGGCAGCGTCCCTAAGAAGGGCTCCCCTAACTCTTGCGCCTTCTCCCGCGTACCACCCCTGCCGAAGATATCGAAAACTTTACCGCAATCCGGACAGGCGAATCCGCTCATGTTCTCGACCATTCCAAGAATCGGTATGTCAACTTTTCTGAACATGCTGACGGCCTTAATCGCATCCAGCAAAGCGACCTCCTGGGGGGTGCACACAACTACCGCCCCGGAAATCGGAATCGCCTGCGATAAGGTCAGGGCGACGTCGCCGGTACCCGGAGGCATATCGACAATCAGGTAATCCAATTCACCCCATTGGGTATCGCCGAGGAACTGGGTAATCGATCCGTGCAGCATCGGACCACGCCAAATCACCGCCTGATCTTTCTCGATCAGGAAGCCCATCGACATCACGGGAAAATCATCCCCCAACCGAATGGGCTCGATCTTCTTTTGGGTATTGATCGCCGGACGGCCACTTAGTCCGAGCAACTGAGGGATACTCGGCCCGTAGACATCAGCATCCATCAAGCCGACAACCGAACCCAACCTACGCAAGCTGAGCGCAATCCCGGCAGCGACCGTACTCTTGCCAACGCCCCCCTTTCCGCTGCCTACCAAAATGACGCTTTTAATTCTCAATCCGGCCTGGCCAAGCCGGGCCGGGGGGCGGGGATGATGGGCAACATCGACACGGACCGACAAACCGGGATGAGAAGCGACGATCCGGTCTCGCAGCAATTCGGAAAACTCCTCACACAGCGGCATGCTGTATGTGGTTAATCCGATCGTAACTCGGGCATCCTTGTCGCCGAGGGCGATATCAAGGATTTGCCCCATCGCCCCGAGGCCGCGTCCGGTCTCCGGGTCAGGAATGTCGGCGATCGCCTGACGTATGCTCTCCACCGTAACGTCGTTCATCTCGAGGAATACCTTTTACTTGGTTCATAGGTCGCTGGATCCACGTGAATTATCAGCGCCCGTCCACCCCGCCTGGGAAAGACGGCCCATGATGAATCGTGGCGACCAAAGGTCAGACAACAGCATCGAAACACCGGCCTCCTGGACCGCCAGGGAAACTTCGTACCAGATCCTGGCATCCCACCGGGCTATCTCCGGAACCGCGAGTTGGATAAGACAACTCCCGCAGCGGCTCAGGTCCATGATCGAATCGAGGGTTGTGGCTAGCCGATGGGCACAGATCGGCACTTCCCAAAGGACAACTCGGATAGAACATTCGGGCCGATCCAGGGCACCCAGCAATTCGGCATGCTGGCCACATGCCCAGCGTTTGACTGTGACAACATCCGACGCAGAAGAGGAAAAGACCTTGATCGCGTGATACCATCGCTCCCCCGACTCGATCACGTGCCAGTCTTGGTTCTCCCGGCCGGAAGCTTTATGTCGGCTCATGACCCCCCTCTCCCCCGGGAGTCTCGGTCGATCCCTTCAAGCCTGCGGATCAACCTCGTTCGGCTTATCCCGAGTCGGCGGGCTGCCTCGCTGCGATTACCAGAACAAAGCTCCATCGCCTCTTGAATCAGACCGAGTTCATAATTAGCCATCGCCACATCTAGCCTCTCGCTGACAATCGGCCGACTCCGAG
>Ga0164292_10001557_pt1 | contig 18628 bp, 23 predicted proteins | sample GEODES117metaG_FD_111486 | JGI IMG/M metagenome (GOLD analysis project Ga0164292, IMG submission 111486) | Eutrophic lake water microbial communities from Lake Mendota, Wisconsin, USA - GEODES117 metaG | ecosystem: Environmental > Aquatic > Freshwater > Lake | place: USA: Lake Mendota...
TCATTATATATTTTGTTTTTTTCTTCGTAGGTTTCGGCGATTAAAAACATTCTAACCGCCGTCTCCTCTCTCTCATCAAAATAATTATTGGCTTTTGGTTTTCTACCTTTCTTTTTCTTTTCAACTAAATTCTCAGTTTCATTACTCGTCATTAAATTTCTTCGGGGACATATTTTATATCTCTCTCTGTTGTGAAGAAATATTCTTTTTTAGCTGTATCAATCCAGAATTTAGCTTCATTTTGATCTATTTTGTCTTCACCGTTTTTATAGTTCCAAAAGATAGACCCTTCTCTCAAGTTAATGTGTTTGTAACCAATACGTGGAATGGTCATAATCTTAACTGAGTTATGGGTAAGACGTAAGAATAATTCATAACCGAAAGTTAATTTAAGGTTAGATTTCATTCCCCCAATTTCTTGGTATTTCGCTTTGTTAAATACCATTCCGGATGTTTGGAAATTTTGGAACGTCTGAAGTACTTCGTTAGTTAAAATCCCCATATCTGATGAAATGTTTGCCGCAAATGTTGCTTCATTTGTGAATCCCGCAAATACCAATTTTTCGTCAACATCAACAACTATTGGTAAAAAGGCATCAACCTCCTTATAGATATTCATGTAATTAAGTGCGTTCTTAAACCAAATATTTGAATACTCGTCGTCAAATTCTAAAATGGAACACCAATTAGATTTTGCTAACTCAACCCCTTTATTCACTTGTTTTGCGAAGTTAGGTTCATCAACCCATGATTCCATATTTACGGTAATACCGCTAAAATCGAATTCATTTAAAAAGTTTGTTAAGTATTCTTCAGCTCCATGTACGATAACTAACTCATTAACGTACTCACCCTGATTTTTAACTGATTGGATACATCTCTCAAAGAAATCTTGGAATCCTATTGCCTTACCAGATTTAATTGGTAATACTACTGATATTGTGTTTTTATTTTTCATATTATATAGTTTCTAATTTAGAAAGTTGATCTTCAAATGAAGTAATTCGTAATTCAAACATCCTTGAGAAAAGGTTAATGGTGTCAACCCCAAATTTATCAACAGTACTAATTGACTCCATAGTTTTATCCATGTTGGCAAATAACTCGGGATTTAAATTATCCTCTAACCAATTCTGAATAAAGTCAGATAATACGTCAACAATGATAGTTTTATTATTAACCCAAAGACCGTTATCTTCATTCATCCAAGTTGGGATGGTATCAGGTACCAACCCTAAAACAGGAATACCCATTTTCATAGATTCCAACGGGAATGTACCAAATGAACTTGTTTGGTCGATCCAAATTGAAATGAAGCTGTCTTTCATTGCTTCGGCAAATTCAGTTTCTGTTAACCCTCTTAAATCTCTAAATGTAATCCATCTGTATTGTGGGAATTTAGCGTAAAATGTTTTGATTAGGTTTGTTGTGTCTCTGTGATCTCTTGTGTGAATGTTCACAATAGTTTTAGGTGGGAATTCGTTCTTAACAAAAACATCTGAAATTGCTGGTTCTACCACATCCACAGAAACACTTCTCATGACAGATTCAATCAATTCTTTTTGTTTGTTTGATGTTGTGATACATTTATAAAACCCTAATTGTGACCATGTTTGACCTGGCTGTAACGTTTCAAATACGTGATCAAATGCTTGGCTCAACACAACTTTACCACAAGGTAATTTAGTGATTTGATCCATAATGAATCCGTAGATTTCAGGGATGATAATTAAATCATCTGGTGAAACTTCTAAACTAGTTCCCTCAATTGCTCTATGTTCTAATGTCATGTATTCCTCACCCAACCATTCTGAAACACCATAATATTCTGGTTTCTCATGTAGTATAATTGAGTTATATCCATCTTTTTTCAGTGCCATCGCCATTTGGTAGATGTATCGAACGGATGCTTTTGCGTTTCCTTTTGTGTCCTGAGTAATGAAGTAGATTCTTGATTTTTTCTCCTTCATGTTATTTATGGACTTTTCTAATTTTTCAATTTGTTCTGTGTTCATAATTGTATTATAGTTTATTTATTATGTTTTTCATTAATAATGAGTTAAACGATATTTTGAATGGGATTGAGATTTCATTACTTTTCATACCCATATTTTCATCAACAATCTCATCTTCGGTTAATACCGTTTCTACCATGTGTTTTATCATCTCATATTTAACTAAATGGATTTGAGATTCTCCACTTGGGTTTTTTAGTTCTACTTCTTTGTCAATTTTATCTAAATCAATATAGTAGTTTTCACCGAATACTGTAAACATTATATTATTGTTTTTATAATTTCACCGAACTCTGAAAGTGATGAAATTTCATATTCAGATTCGATATGTTTATTGTAGGGTGTGTTAAATTTAATAACAGTTTTACCTACGGGTTTTTCTAATAATAGATTAGGATCTGCAGTAAGTAAAATGTCTATTTGATTCCACATGTTATTTTTAGTTATATCACTAAAAAATAATACCTTTTCTAATAAACATCCAAACTTAGAAATGAAGAATAATGATGCGGGTTTTGATTTACCGATTTCACTTGAAACGATCAATAATTCATTATCATCTCTTAATTCATAATATAAGTCATTCAACATATTAAATGTTGTCATTTCTGTTGAGGGTGCGTGACCAAATAACTCCATCGCATATTCCTCATACATAAAGTTAAATAATTCTTCCTTACTCTTAAATGAGAAGTGTTTGTCAAGTTCCAAAGAATCAACGTCAGATATTTTTTTATATTCAAACGATTCTGATTCTAATTCAATAAGTTCAGTATTACCAGACATGTCTAACTCATAGGTATTACCCGCAAATGGTTCGTCTGATGACTCAATTAAATGTTTTTCATATAACTGATCAAACTTACCAATTGTATCCCTTAACACACCATTAATATCAATTCCTATCTTCTTCATATCGTTGTAATATTTTGGTAATTATTGGGTTTCTAACACCATCTTTATCTCCAAACTCAAAAATACCAACACCGGTAACCCCATTAAATCTTGTTAAAGCATCATAAAGACCTGAGTGTGTTTTATCTTTGTATCTGTCTGTTTGTTCAATATCACCAGAAATAAAGAATTTAGTATTACTACCAATTCTTGTCAATAGTAATTTCATTTGTTTTGGTGTAGCATTTTGAGCTTCCTCAAAAATAAGTATTGAATTATCTATTGTCATACCTCTCATGTACGCTAAAGCAAATACCTCAATAACCTCAGCACTTTTTAATTTCTCTCTGGCTTCCTTACCAATTATTTTATTAAGTAAATAATAAGAAGGGAAAATATAAGGGTCTAATTTTTCCTCTACGTTTCCTGGTAACGCCCCTAACTTTTCTTCCGCCTCAACCGCTGGTCTAACAATAATAATCTTGTCATATCCATTTCCTTCGTCTAATAAAAGATCTACCGCTGTTTTCATGGCAATATAACTTTTACCAACACCCGCCGGTCCTGAACAAATTGTGATTTGATTATTTAGTAAAGTTTCAGAATAGATTTTTTGGTTATCGGTTAAAAATTTTCCTTTATTTCTTTTTTTGATAACTTGAGAAATAATATCTCTTTTAGAATTTAGAGGGACGGTTGTCTCCTCTGTTGTTTGTGGTTTTCGTCTTGTCATATTATTTTACAAATCTTTTATTGGATTCCTGCTCATAAATCCTTTCTCTTAAATTAGTCGTTGAAAAGTCGTGATCCCTTTTGTTATACACTAATTTAATTCCTCTTTTCTGACAAATTTCTTTACCAGTGAATTTTTTATCTTTATATTCTTCACCTAATATTCGTACATCAATATCTAAAGATGCAAATATTGTTTCTAATTCTTTTTCGTTGTTGTAAGGTATAATTTTGTCTACGTATTGTACCGCATCCAACTGAATAAACCTTTCAACTAATGATTGTATGGGTTTGTTTTTTTCGGATCTATCTAACGATGGATCTACTTGCAACGCACATATCAAATAATCACAATATTTTTTACACTCCTCCAGCATGATTATGTGTCCCGCATGTAGAAGGTCAAAAGTCGAACAAGTAATACCTACAAGTTTTTTATTTTTTTCCATAATATTCTAACCAATAATTTATCATTTCATCTAACATACTTTCGAATGTGTATTCAGGTTTCCATGACAATTCCTCTCTTAATTTTGTGGAATCTCCTTTTAAATTTTCTAATTCTTCAGGTCTAAAATGTTTTTCATCAATAACAATAAAATCTTGATAATCCAAACCTAATGAACTAAACACATAACTACATAGATCACCAACAGAATGTGATACCCCTGTTGAACACACATAGTCATCTGGCTTGTCAGATTGTAACATTAACCACATTGCATAAACATAATCTTTTGCGTGACCCCAATCTCTTGTTGCCGATAAATTACCTATGTGTAATTTATCTTGTAATCCTAAACTAATTCTAACCGCCGCTTTCACGACTTTATTGGTAACAAAATTAGTACCTCGTCTTGGTGATTCATGGTTAAAAAGAATACCATTCCATATCTTCATATTATATGAATTTCTATAGTTTCTACAAATGTTATATGAAAAAACTTTTGCACATCCATAAGGCGATACTGGATTTAATTGGGTCGTTTCCCTTTGAAATCCGTCAGAGTCAATCGTATTCCCAAACATCTCTGATGATGACGCTTGGTATATTTTGATTGTTGGGTCAATTAGTTTAACTGCTTCTAAAATATTAAGAGTACCTAAACCCGTAACATTTGCTGTGTATAATGGTTGATCGAATGAAATTCTTACGTGAGATTGTGCCGCCAAGTTATACACTTCTTGAGGTCTTATTTCACTAATAACCCTAATCAACGATGATAGGTCAGTAAGATCTGCGTAGTGTAAAATAAGTTTATCAAAAACGTTGTCTAATCTTGATGTTTGATTTTCGGACACGGAGTTTCTTTTTAGAGTCCCGTGGACCTCATATCCTTTTTCTAATAATAACTCGGCAAGGTATGAACCATCTTGCCCATTTATACCGGTAATAAGGGCTACTTTCTTATTCATTTATAATATCTGTTATTAGTTTAATTTGGTCTTCAGACAAATCTTGATGGTTGGGTATATAAAACCCAAACTCATTTATTCTTTCACAATTTGGTAAACTAACTTTACCATATACTTCATACCACATAGGTTTTTTTGACATATCACCAGCAATTAAAGGTCTAACCTCAATACCTTCAGATGTTAATCTATCAACAATTCTCCTCTTATTTTTAGATACTATTGGTAAGGCGAAATTTGAAACAAAATCACCATCATTTTGTAATAAATTTAATTCATTAACGTTAATTAATTCGTTATATCTTTTAAAGTTACTATTTCTTAATGTTGAATACTTGTCAAGTTTATCTATTGCTCTTATACCAATAAATGCTTGTAGATCTGTGGATCTTAAATTAAACCCCGGCACATAAAAATTATATAAAGAATCAAATTCAGACACCCCATATTTTGATCTTAACTCTTCTTGTTTTTCTTTTGGTAAATCTCTATCCCAACCGTGACTTCTCATCATCAAAAGAAGGTGATAAAAATCCTCATCATCGGTATTGATAAACCCACCTTCAATCGTACTCAAGTGATGACCAAAATACATTGAGAAGAATGAAGCAAAACCAAAAGTACCTAAGTATTTTCCTTGATATTTTGATCCCATACTTTCACACACATCCTCAAAAAGTACTACATCATATTTTTCACATAAAGACACCACTTTTTCCATGTTTGGGACTAACCCTAATGGTGATACAAGTATCATACTTGACGGTGAATGTTCTATAAATAAGTTTTCAAGGTGATTTAAATCACAAGATAGGTCATCCAAATTACAATCACACATGATAGGTTCCATACCTAACAACATTGGTGAACTAACATCTGTTGCCCAACTTAAACTTGGAATGATGATTTTCTTATTTTTTAACTTATCTGATTGGAGTAACGCCGCGAGCGCTAATAAGATTGCTGAAGACCCTGAGTTTAAATAAATAGAATATTTTGTCCCTATTTTTTCTGCCCATTTTTTTTCTAATTCCCAAGTTAGATCTCCCTTTGTTAATCTTGGTATTTCATCTTGACTTAACCATTCGATAAGAGAGTTTATGTCTTCTCTATCTATGGTGTCACTTACTAATTTTATCATAATAACTATTGTAAACCAATTTAATTCCTTCAGACAATTTTAGGGGTGAAAAGTTAGGTAGTAAAGATTTAAGTTTTTCTGTTGACACATCTTTTCTGTACTGCCCGTTTGGTTTAGTTTTATCCCATAAAATTTCTAAATTATTTGATTCACAAGAATTAGCTGCGATTTTCGCCATTTCTTTAATTGTTAGATTTTCATCTCCAGCGACATTGAATGATTCGTATATATCGTTTGTGATGACCTCATATATTACTTTAGCGAAATCATCCGCAAACATAAATTGACGTAGAGGTGTTCCATCACCATATAAAGTAATTGAATCTTCGTTGTTTTGTTTCGCGTCAAAAATCTTTTTCACCAATGCGGTTATAAAATGACTATTTGCTTCGTGATCTTTATCCCCAACACCATACAAATTACAAGGTGTTAGATATTGATATTTGGTACCGTATTGTTTGTTGTACGCATCTATTTGAACAGCCAAACTTCTTTTAGCGTACCCATATGAAAAATTAGTAATGGTTGGTGGACCTAAATGTAAATCCTCTTCTTTCATCGGGTATGTCTCCATTACATCGGGGAATATACATGTACTCAAAACACCAACAAATCTTTTAACCCCAAGTTTATGTGCGTAGTCAACTAATAAAGTGTTCATTAAAACATTTTCAGTATAATACTCCGCAGGTTTATTAATGTTATCTATAATACCACCAACTTTTGCGGCCAAATGTATCACAATGTTAGGTCTATGTTTTAAGTACATATCCCTAACACCAACTTCAGTTGTTAAATCAAAATCTTTTGATGATAGATAAGTTGCGTTTGGTAAATATTTTTTTAGATATTTTCCTACTAAACCTGAACCACCTGTCACTACTATATTACTCATTTTATTATTTTTTTAATTCCATTATAATACTATCTACTTGTATTCCGTCTCTAATAATTTTATCTTCGGAAACACCAATATCAATGAAACCTAATTTATAGTATAAATTTTTTGCCCTAACATTTGTGGACAATACTTCTAATTTTAAAGAACTTATATTAAATTCACTATAGATTCTATCTATAAATTTTAAGTAAGATAAATACCCCAAACCTAAACCTCTAAAATCAGGGTGTATGTCACAACCAATATATGGGGAATTACCATCCCAATTAGATGTTCTAAAATATCCTATCATTACATCGCCCAATTCTATCACATAAAATATTGGGTTAGTTTTTTTAAACCATTCGGTTGACTGTTCTAATGTGAAGGTTGAGTTATCGTGTAAAAACTCTTTGGATAAATTTCTTATGTCTAAAAAATATGGTAGGTCGTCTACCAACATTTCTCTAATATTTAACCTTAAATTAAAAATTTGATGAGGAATAAAAATACTTTCAGAAGTATCCGTCCTACCATATTCTATTACGTAAGTCCCAAAATAAGGTACTCTGTATTTCTTAGATATGTCTTTGAAGTGTAAATTAGATTCCCATATTAATTTTGAAAAATTCATTTGACACATGTACCCTTCTCGATCATTAATCTTTTGTATTGGGTTAGGGAATATATCATATATTTTAGACATACTATTGGTGCTTATTATACCATTTGATATACTAGCACCCCCAACGGGGTCAGTTGGGGTTGGTCCACAATATGAACACAAGAACCCATTTACTTTTTGGTTTACAAATTCATCTACCAATATTTTATCAAAATGATCTATGTCAACCATATAATCATCCTCAACAAAAATGTAATAATCAAATTCATTTTTATATGTCTCATAAGCATGGAAAAATTGACCATATGATTGACCCATATTATCATATTTTTCCAATACCTTAACATCACAATTAAATTTGTTGATTAGGGTGTCTATTTCATAATAGGACATATTACAACCCTCAACGATAGGTTTAACTATTGTTATTTGTGATAAGTTATGTTTTAGTGTTAATAAATTTATTAAATGATTTTTTAAATAACTAAGGTTTGGTTCCCTTCTCGGTCCCGACCAAGTCGTAATTACATAATTAACTTTTGTGTTCATAATTTTATCTACCAACCTTTTTTAATACATTCCACAATGTATTCTCTCTCTTCTTTACTTACCCACCAACCAACAGGAATTGCCGTCAAATTAGGTCTAATTTTATCTAAGTTTGGTAGATGTGATCTATAATCGGATAAACATGTGTGAATGTCATTTCTTTCGTGAACTTGACTAGTTGCAATACCACACTTTTTCATGTGTTCGGCAAAAGCATCTCTATTCTCAACTAACAAAGAATAAATCCAGTAAGAAGATTCCATTCTTGAGTCCCGTTCCAATAAAGTAACACCTTTAATTCCTTTAAGTGCTTCATCGTAGTACTTACCATTTTCAATATGTTTATCGATAACATTTTTTTGAGTTTCTTTTAAATTAGCAAGTCCTATCGATGCGTTTACATCATTCATATGAAATTTAAAACCCCATTCTGTAATATCTGCCTCACATCTGAAATCTTTTCTATCGGAATCTCTATCAATTCCATACCATCTCATAAGTCTTGCTCTTTGATATAGTTCTTTATGTGGTAATACAAGTACACCACCATCTACTGATGTTAAATGTTTAATTGCTTGGAAACTAAAAGTACAAATATTGCCATGAGTACCTATTGGTTTTCCATTGAATTTACTACCTAAAGAGTGAGCACAATCCTCAATAACCACAGGTTTAAAACCAAAATTATTAAATGCTGTTTGTTGTATTTGGGCTAGTTTTTCTAAATCCATAGGATAACCTCCCCAGTGAACTAAAAAGATTACTTTTGTTTTTTTAGTAATTTTTCTCGCCAAATCATCCAAATCCATATTCAAAGTTTTTGGGTCGATATCAACCCATTTGATATTTAAATTATTGGCTAAAATTGGGAAATTAGTTGCCGTACAAGTTAATGGTGTTGCTAAAACCTCATCACCATCTTCTAAACCTAACCACGTATTATTAAGTCTATTTTTATGTAATGATGGTTTTTTTAACATATGTAACGCTAAGTGTTCAGCTGAAGTTGCTGAGTTTACCGTAACAACGTAATCGTTCTGAAAAAAATTTCTCAAATGTTTTTCGAATTCATCAACCACAGGTCCTTGACCAATAAAACCTGATTTTAATACTTCAGTTGCCGCCTTTGGGGCTTCCTCTGACATATACACTTTAAAAAGGGGAATATTATAACTCATAAATTTATTTATTTAATTCTGTTTATTAAATTTGGGTAGTCCTCAATATTTTTACTACCTGGTTCTATATTATGTTTACGTAGTACATAAACACGTTCTTCATTTTTTATATTAGAAGACAATGTGTTTGACACACTCTCATTTCTCATTCTTTGAACTATTTCTTGTTTTGGTAAGAGTACTGGTATACCATACTTTAAATAAAGCCTATAATAAAACTCAACATCATTTAACCAACAAAGATCTTCGTCAAAATAGTTATCATCGTTTTTAAAAAACATTACGCTAGGTCCACTAACGGTATTTCTACCTGATAAAATATTTTTCTCGTCTCCCCATCTTGGCGAAAACGGTCGATCTAATTTATCGGTTTGATTTTCATTGCAATGCCAAGTACCAACAAATCCCCAAGCTTCATCACCTAAATTATCAATAATATAATGTAATGTATTTGGTGAAAAAAAGTAATCGTCCTGAAATATTGGTTTAATATATTCTCCGGTTGATTTAGAAATTGCAAAATTTAAATTTTTTGCAGCGCTACCAAATCCTGTATTATTTTTATAGTACTTTATGTTTAAATTAGGCCAATTATCGACTTCATTTTTTATAATATCAGTTTTTGATTGATCTGATATTATAATTTCATAGTTTGTGTACGTCTGTTCACTAATAGATTTTAATAGGTGATTTAACATATAAGGACCCATTATTTCACCATTACTATAAATTAATTCAGTTGTGGGAATACAAATTGAGATTTTTTTCATTTTAATTAATTTTAATCCATTCAGGGGGTAAAATATCCTCATTTGAATGGGAGTGTATGAACCAAGTTCTGGGTGAGTATATATTTTTATTTGGGTTTGGGTTAAGATATGATGCCCACCAAGAAAACGTTGAATTCGATGTTATATTATCTTTACATAAAGACATTAAATACATATCAACATAATCTTTTTCATTTTCAATGAAGGTGGCATTGATATCACCAAAATTATCTTTACACCATGCAATATCATTTGAGAATATAACAAAGTGTTTATTACGTCCAACAAGATCAATTGCTTTATTATAATAATCCATATTTAGTTTATTATAAAGACTAATTCTTAAAAAATCACCTCTTCTTACGTGGATACTACAAGTATCATCACCATTTACTATGGTTGGGTATTTATTTGTCAAATATTCTAAAGTAGAATCATCTATTTTAAATAGATCTAAAATTTTTGACTTATTATTTAAAAAATATTTTTCTGACTGAAAGTATCCATCTAAAAAAATATTGTTTACATATGGTGTTGGTTTATAGGTTAAAGATTCGTATTTGTAATTATATGTTTGATTTGGTGTTGATACCGTTGGGACATTTCTAAAAATGTTACTCATGTATTCCGACCAATGTGAATGGACAACCCAAATTTTATCTAAGTCAATCCCAAACCCAACATTATTATCCAAAGACAAAGAATATCCGTGAGCAATCTGAAAAAGGAAATTACCTAACCCACCTTTTAAATAACTAATTACCATTATCTATTATGTTATTACTTATTGCTAACCAAGAATCGAATTGTGAGTTTATCACATTGGCATCCCATTGCTGGTAATTACCCCAACCATTTCGTATCATTTCTTCACTTTGCCTAACTCTATAGTGTTCATATTTTTTTATCAATACTTCTCGGTTAAGATATTTGTAATGTAATAATTTAATTCCACTATCTTGGATACTAATAATGTTTGGTCCTGTTGGGTCTGAGAAGTGACACCCCGGCCCAAAATTTATATTTGTTACTTCTGATGGTTTAAATAAACACGCTTTTGAGTAATCAGGTTTAAAATGACCAAATTTTAATTCATCATATATTTGACCTTCAGTTGTTGGTAATGTTTCTGATATCATTTCATACCCTTCAGTTACTATATGATTTGCGTTTGTGTTAGTTAACACCTCAATTATATTTTCATGGTAAATTATTTCATCCATATCACATACAATAACCCAATCAGCGTCAGACCCTTTCCAACAAGTATTTTTAATATTCAAGTATGTGGATTCATCCATCTTACCTTGGGTATCGTAAGGTATTACATTTACACCACCTTCATTCATAATATTAACAGAATTATCTGTTGACATGTTATCGTATATAGTAATATTCCTTACGAATTTTTTATAATGCTTTAAGAAATAAGGTAAAATTATTTCTTCATTGTAGCATACCGCAAAAACATCAATTGTCATGTATTATATTTTTTTTATAATTTTATATTAAATAATTATTTAATTAACCATTTATAATCTGTCATTTTATTTTCAATATCACTAAAACTAACTCTTTGGGTTGCGATCATTGGGTAAAATGAATAAACATTTAGATTTTTTTGTAATTCCGCATAGATTACATCAAGTGCATTGTCGCACTTCTTTAACCTATCCAGTATTTCCTTAAATGCTTTCTTATTGATTGCAACACAATGGGTACTAAAAGTGTTATGTAATTTACAAACTTTATCGTTGATAATTGTGGGCGGTTCTGAACCAACATGAGTATTGTGGTTACCGCCAAAGTATAACATATCCCAATCTTCAGGTAAGGAATCAAAAAAACTTTTCATATTGTTTACCTGATTGGTAAACTCAACATCATCTTCTAAGATTAGTATTGAGTTGTAACCTTCCTCAATTGCTTTATCTAATATTAACATATTCGTCAAAACTAAAGCAAGTCTTGAAGTTGTTAGAAACCCTTTTGGTAATTCAGCTAAACTTTTTCCGTCAACCGCTTTAAATCTCTCAATACCAACAAGTTTATTTTTATCAAACTCGGTAACACATTCAGACCATCTATCAAATCTCCTATCTAGATTGATACAAACCGTTTTGTCAAAAAAATCAGTTATTTTCATTTTGTTGTAAATTATTTTTGTTCATTATATAACTATATAGTTCTTGACTATTTTTGTTTGCTTCTGTAGACACCGTACCGTCTTTCTCGTGGTGGAAATAGGTGAATAAAGGTTTTGGTATTCTTTTACCAACATAACCATTTTTCATCATTCTAATCCACATATCGTAATCTTCCCACCCTTTCATAGTTTCATCATATCCATTACACGAATCAAATGCTTCCCTACTGAACATAGAACAATTAACAATAAATGGTCCTTGTATTAGTCGATCTTCAGACCATTCAGGTCTTTTCTCGATACCACTCATTTGACCAACATGATTTGTGTCACAATAAACAGGACTTATGTTTTTATTTTTCTTAATTAAATTAACACAAGTTTGAATATATTCAGGTGATATCATATCGTCAGAGTCCAAAGGTAAAATGTATTCACCAGTTGAGTTTTTTACTCCGTTGTTTCTTGCTGAAGATGGTCCTGAGTTTTCTTGATGTATTATTTTAATGTTAGGGTGATTTGATAAACTATTTAGTTTATTAATTACGTATTGGTTTTGTGATCCATCATTAACAATCACCAACTCAATATTTTTATATGTTGAGTTGAATACTGACTCTAATGATTTTTGGAACATGTTCCCGTAGTTGTGTATCGGCATGATTACTGAAACTACTGGTTGTTTTGGGTTATGATTAAAGACAGGTAAATCAGTATCTATGATTTGTGGTAACTTATCTTTAAATGACTCAACAAACTTAATTCTGTTTTGTTCCCACTGTTGATTGGTTTGACCGATAGATAAGTGAGTTATTGGGATGTTAGAAACGACCCCAACCTTAACACCGTCTAAATGATTTTCAAATGTAAATGTGGTATCGTAGAAGTGGAACCCCTCAACGCCCTCATTAAAGTTTTTAGATAATTTGTCTTTTTGGATCATCATAAATACGCCATCAACAATCACTGATTGGAGGACTTTATTACCAAATGGTTCATTATATTTTGATAACCATTTCTTACCATTATGTTGGTGGAATACCTGACCAATCATTTCAGATGAGATCTCCCACCACATTCCTGATTCTGGATAATATGTTGTTCCCGCAACACCTAAGATACCGTATTCGGGTCTCTTTTGGAAATGTTCGATTACTCGTTTAGCCCAATACTTTTTCTCAAAGAGAATATCGTCATGGCACAAAACAACAATATTATTTTTACTTTCGTTAAGAATTTCATTATAAACAACAGATAATGATTTTTCACCGTTGTTTATTTTTTGGATTATCTCAACATCGTCAACACCGCAAGTATCTTTAACTAATTTTATAAAATCAGGTTTTGGGCTTTTTGTACTAAATCCTATTGTAATCATACTAATCCTGTTGAACCAAATCCGTTTGCGTTTCGGTCTTTTTCATTTATTTCTTTTTTCTCAACTAAGGTAATCCACTTACCAGATACTACAGGACATAGAACCGCTTGTGCAATTTTTTGACCCTTTTCAATCTTAATTTTGTTTTTAGTTGTGTTAAACATAATAACTTGGATTTCACCGGTGTATCCTTGATCTACTGTTCCTGGTGAATTTAACACCATAAGACCTTGTTTTAACGCTAAACCACTTTTTGATCTAACTTGGATTTCATAACCTTCAGGAATATCCATATGTAAACCTGTTGGAATTAAAACTCTATCAAAACCAAAAATCCATTGTTCTTCCGTTGAGTGTAAATCAAACCCAGAGTCGGTGTCGTATGCGTATTTTGGTGATACTGTGTCAGGATTTGATTTAGAGTAAATAAGATCAATTGTTGGGGAATATGACCCCATATCACGATCTAATTCATTTAAATCTAAACCAAACGCATTAATGATTGCATCGTAATTTGGGTCTTCTGTTTGATCAATGTTAATTTCATCTAACATCTTAAGAAGTTCATTCAATTCGTTTTCGTCAAAGTTATCTAATTCTTCACTCATTACTTCAATGATTTTAATTTCATAATTGCGTCAACCAAAACATTAACATCTTTTTCACAGTATTCAGCAATTTCTTTTAATCTACTTTGTCCCCAATATGCTTCGTGGACCATACCACCATTTATCTCACCATCTTTTGGTGTTGGAATGTCTAAACAAGCACACATTAAATCTAATGAACCGATTGCGGTGTATGCTCCGTATTGCCACACTTCTTTTGTGTCAATTGCTTTTACCTCCCAAGGCTTTGTGTCATATGAAGGAAGAATCTTAGATGGCTCAATTCCATTGATAATCATTCGTTTTGCCAACATCGGGATATCAAAGTTTTTAAGGTTATGACCACAAAGATAAAAATCTAACTTATGTGTTCTATCTAATAAATTCCTAACCTGAATTAATAACTCGTGTTCATCATCTCCTGAGAATGTTTGCATTTTTGTTTCACCATTATCTAAAACGAATGCCATTGAAACACAAACAATTTTTGCAAATTCAGGAACAAGTGCCGCTCTTTTTTTAAACACAATGTCCATGTGTTCTTCTACTGTTCTATCATCACCCCATTCTTTATCTTCGGGAAATCTTTTTAAGAACCAATCAAAGTACTTGTCAAATTGTTCTGCAACTCTTGGGTTTGTTTTGATACAACTTTGGTAGTCAGCACAACCACCAACGGTTTCAATATCTAAAAATAATATTTTTGTTATAGGAATATTAATCATAATTATTTAATTAAGGATTTGTAAAATTCTGCTCTTGTTTTAGTTACGATGTTAAGATCGTATTTTTGTGATACCGTCTCATATAATCTTTCACCAAGATCAGTAATCATGTTTGGATTGTCAACCAACTTTTTAATGTTTTTTGCCCAATCACTGTGGTTTTTAACCTCATCCACTAATAATGCATTTCCATCTGTAAATTCACCATTTTTCATTGCGTGTTTAAGGTCAATGGTATAAGGGCCCACATTTGATGCGATCAATGCCTTTTTGTAAAAACCTGCCTCAATAACTTTTAATTGGGATTTCATTCTATTAAAGATGTGGTTTTTAATTGGTGCCAAAGAAATATCAAAGTTAGAGTAATTTCTTGCGTAAGATTCCACAGGTCTCGTCCAAACTCTCACATAGTTTTCGTTTTGAATTGCCGGATAATCTTCTTCTTTGAACTTATCTAAGAATATTTTATATTCAGGTGATATGATTTTGTAATTGTCGGTAAAAATTTCCTCGTACTTAACCCAAACGGTTTCTTCAGGTTTAATTGGTCTTTGTGTTCTCTCACCCGTTTGTTTATTGATTTCCGTTACAGAACCCCTAATGTCAAATCCACATACGTAGTATTGTAGTTTGTCTTGGATTGGTGATAATTTATTTACCATTCCACCCAACAATTTAAGATCATGTAAGTGTGACGATCCACCTAACCAACCCACACGAACTTTATCGGAAGGTAAAGTTGGTTCACTAAATTGTGGTTCTTTTGGGTCAATTGCGTTTGGTAATACAATTACGTTTTTATTGAATTTTCTAATTTCATTGGCAAAAATCTCCGTTGTTGTTGTCACATAATCACAAGCCTTGAGATTGTCAACAATTCTTTGGTTCATTTTGTTTTCAATAATTAAAGTATGGATTGGGTGTTCTTTTGTTGGTAACCAATAATCGTCAATATCACCAATAAGGATGATACCTAAACTTTGTAACGATTTAATTATTTGAGGACACTGATCGATATTACCGAAACTTCTATGAAAATGGACTATTTGGTATTTTTTCCAATAGTTAATATCATTTATTTTTGGTTGGTAATCGATATCTACGTGAAAATCTTCAGGGTATAAATTTTGTAATTTAACGTGTGGATCAACTGATCGGAATTTTCCGACGCCACTTGTGTCAGAAGGTAATACTAATACATTAATTTTAGACATAATTTGGTTTTATGAAAAATCTAACAAATAATGATAGAATAATCAACCATAAACAAAAATACCCACCTTAAAAAGTGGGTATTATGTATTACATTTAAAAAATATTATTTTGACATTTTTTTGACTTTGTTGACTTTACCCTCGAACAAATGTTGACCTACTCTAAACTTAAATTGATCAGTACTTCTTGTTTCTGACTCAACTAACAAACCATTTTCTTTTAATACATCCTCAACGGTTTCTCTAACAATATCTCTAATTTGATTTGCTGTTAGTGATGAAGATGCTTGTTGTGTTTGTTGCGATTGTTGTGATTGTTGTCTTCTTGGAGAATCCTCAGTAAGTTGGTTTGATTTTATGTTAGTACCCATTAATCTAGCTGCTTTCTCAACTAAATCATCACTTAACACTGCTCCCGATGCCATACCCATTGTTGGTTGTTGGATCGGGTGTTCCATCATTAATCTTTTAATTTCGTCAGGTAATTTTGAATTAGCAATTCTATCTTCCATTGGTACGTTAGACTGTCTTGGTTGTGAAACAGGTCTTGTTTCTTCCATTAGATCCTGTGGTATATTATAACGTGCCGCAGGAGCTTCGAAACTCTCAACCATAGGTGATGAGTGATCACCCATATTTATATTACGAGCTTGACCTCTATCCATGTGATTGTGTTTCTCCATGATCTTCTTTGAGACCATTAATTTTTGTAGTAATTCTGCTTCTGAATTCATATTATGTTATATTTTCGTTTCCAAAGACCGCGTTAATTATCATTCGTTCCATACTCTTATCGCCCGTTGGGTTGTAACCTGGTCTGGGTGTATTAAAGATTTCTTGTGTAGGTCTAATGAATTCCATTTTATCCACTCTAAAAAATCTCCAACTCGGAAGTGGTTTTTTACCCAAGTATGCTCTGTGTGAAGCACCCTCTCTATCCCAAGCTCTTAATACGGGATTACCCTTTTTACTGTAACCATAAGCTACAGGTTCAATAACCCTTAAACCTTTACCACCCGGCTCATCACCGTTGTAATAAATAACACAAACCTTCTTATTGCTTATAGCATCAGTTATTTGGTCAGCTGTTGCTACTTCTAAAATAAGGTTATTTAATGTGTTGTAAAGTTTCATTACGCTGAAGGAGTCGTGTAAGGTTTGTTAGGTTGATATTCATTTACTTTAATTTCACTTTTTCTTTCTACAATATCTATAGATGAACCTCCATTTATAGTGTCAAGAAAAATACCGGTACCTTTACCTGACTCATCACCATCTGAAATTGCGTCAGGATTTACTGAAGAGTAAGGGTTAACAGTTTTATAATCATTTTTGACTATTAAACTTTTTCTTTGTAGGTCAGCAATTGCCGTAAGATCGTTTGCTGGTTGGCTAAAATCTAATCTTTCTGTTTGCATTTTAAATTATTTTTTTCATTAAATCGTTTATTCTATCTAAATCTTCTTTAATTCTCACATCTTGTGAAAATGTACTATGTTCTTTTGATGGTCTCATCATATCGGCTATTGGACCTAAATTCGCCATTAATTCACTATCAATAGGTTCTGGCATAAACTCCTGATCTACTCTATCAGATAAGTTATCTTGTTTTCTTAGGTCTTGGATTTTTGCCTCCACCCAATTCTTCATGTAATCAGCCCCATTTAATATATAAGGAGCATCAGTACCATCACCATCATAACTATCAAACCAATTCTTAATTCTACCTAATTGTTGGTAAGTTACGTATCCCGTATTTCTTAATTCCTCATTCCTTTTATGTCCCTCAATTGAAGGGTTTGAATTTGGTACATACTCAAAACAAGTTTGTAGATATTCTAAAACTTCTTTGGGTAATTCAATTGTCTTATTATATAAATTACTATTCACCTTGTTTTAAACGTTTTACTAATTCATCAATATCAACACCTTCTTTATCTGCCAATTTTTTTACGGCTTCAATATTTCTCATTAATATTTTATAAATAGGGGTGTCATTTTTTGTGTCCTCTTTAGTTTTTTTAACAACATCTTTGTTTTTGGATTTTTTTGATAGTAGAATTTCATCTAACATTTTATCCATCTTTTGTCTTTCTAATTCTGCCAATCTTCTTTTTGTAAAACAATTTTTACACTTACCTCTTTTCTTTTCTCTCTTAAGTTGGTTGTCTAATTGTCTATCGAAACCAAATCTTTTTAATCTTTCATCTCTTTCAATAGGATCATCAACCGCCATTTGCTTTAATATCTTGTTTGCAACATCATAAGTCGGAGCGTCTTCAGTTTCTTCAAAACCAAATGATTCTGACTGATCAACCTCATCCAATAAGTTTTCGGATTTATCTTCCTCAGATTCA
>Ga0164292_10001558_pt1 | contig 18614 bp, 14 predicted proteins | sample GEODES117metaG_FD_111486 | JGI IMG/M metagenome (GOLD analysis project Ga0164292, IMG submission 111486) | Eutrophic lake water microbial communities from Lake Mendota, Wisconsin, USA - GEODES117 metaG | ecosystem: Environmental > Aquatic > Freshwater > Lake | place: USA: Lake Mendota...
ACCACTCTTTTGAAGTGGCGCTTAAAACTTTCCACGATTTGGGAAAATCCGCTTCCATGAAAGGCTTTGACGATTAACGCCCCCTCAGGTTTGAGGTGCATTAGTGAAAATTCAAGAGCTAGATCGCAAACTTGTTGAATTCTGGCCGAATCGGCACTGCCCACCCCTGATAGGTTGGGCGCCATGTCCGACATGACGAGATCTACAGCCTGCCCTTGGAGAAGGGCATTTAACTGCTGCGCCACGCCCTCTTCGTTGAAGTCGCCAAGAATGAACTCCACACCCTCGATTGGCTCCATCGGCAATAGGTCCAGGGCAATAATTCGACCATCGATTACACCGCCCTTCACCACCAGGCGTTCGCGCGCAACCTGCGACCAACTACCTGGGGTCGCGCCCAAATCGACCACGACGTCACCCCGACGCATGAGTTTTTCGGCATCCAGGATCTCGGTCAGCTTAAACGCCGCACGAGCCCGATACCCTTTTTGTTGCGCTAATTTAACGAATGGGTCGTTGATATGCTGCATTACCCACTCTTTTGAAAATTTGTTCTTGGCCATTCCCGTACAATTCACCTTATGACTATGGAACTCACCCCACGCGAACGCAGTGCGCTGCGCGCCGCCGCCCACCCTCTCAAACCTGTCGTGTTAATTGGCGACAATGGTTTGACTGAGGCCGTATTAAAAGAAATCGATCGCGCACTTTCTTCACACGAACTAATTAAAGTGCGCGCTGGCACAGCAGATCGCGACGATCGGGACGCAATGCTTTTGGCAATTTGCGAAGCGTTATCGTGCGCACCCGTGCACCACTTAGGCAAGATGTTGATCCTGTTCCGGTCCGGAGAACAGAGCACCTACCTCCAACCGCCGGCCGAGCCTCGCAGCCCCGCCATACGCAAGCCCTCCGAACCGCATACGCCCAAAAAGCTTGCGGCTCATGGCAAAAAACTTGAAAAACCCAAACGCCGAACACGTGCCGAGCGAGATCAAGACCTTGACAGCGAACGGCCAACAGTGTTCGCCGGAGACAGGCCTACCCGTCCAAGTACGCGTGCAAACACTAGCAAGGATACAGCACACGGCATTCCTCGCCGCAGTGCGTTGTCGTTACGTGCAGGTGCTCGGCGAGGCACTTTAGCCGGTGCAGCAAGTGCGCGTAAACGCGCGCCGGTGAAACGCTAGTCTGCGCGGCTCTTAGAAAATCAGAGGCTCAGACGTACTTGATACTTAGAATTTCGTACTCACGCTCGCCAGAAGGTGCCCTCACGGTCACCACATCGCCCTCGTATTTGCCAATCAGTGCACGTGCGACAGGACTCGACACCGAAATCAGGTTCGCCCGGATGTCGGCTTCGATATCCCCAACGATCTGATAAGTGACTTTGCCGCCGGACTCGAGGTCTTCGATCTCGACGGTCGCGCCAAACACGACACGACCATCCGCATCAATCGATGCCGGATCAATTAACTGCGCATTGGATAAGGTGCCGTCGAGCTCGCCGATGCGAAACTCGATAAAGCCTTGACGTTCACGCGCGGCATCGTATTCAGCGTTTTCAGACAAATCACCCTGCGCACGCGCTTCCGCGATCGCGTTGATTACAGCAGGACGTTCGACATGCTTGAGTCGGTGCAGTTCAGCCTGCAAGCGCTCGGCCCCGCGCACGGTAAGAGGAATAGTGGCCATAATGTTTTCCCAAAAAGCAAAACCCCGGATCGAGTCGAAACCGGGGCAATCAACAAGTTTGTATTGTGAGGAAAGTTTAGGGCAAATGCAAGCACTGCGTCCTTTTTGATCTGACGAATTGGATAAAGAAATCCTGAGCAGCTGTAATTAGAAGTGTGACTTTCTTGATTTTTGTCGTTCCAATCAAACACTTTTTGATGAAATAATGTAGCGCCCACTAAAATTTAATGTTGTAAATGCTACATTACAAACACTGCAAAAAAGCTGTCCTTGCCAGGCCAGTGTGCGTGGTGTCAAGGACAGGTTTCTTTCTCTCACTTTACGACGAGTCCGCCATGAGTGCCTTTAATGAAGAGCGTGTGTTAACAGTTCATCATTGGACTGATCGACTGTTTAGTTTCACAACAACACGCGATCCCTCCTTGCGTTTTAGCAATGGCCATTTCACGATGATCGGGTTGCGCGTCAACGACAAGCCCTTGCTGCGCGCCTATAGCATCGTCAGCGCCAACTACGAAGAGCATCTTGAATTCCTAAGCATCAAAGTCGAGGACGGGCCGCTAACCTCTCGCTTGCAGCACATCAAAGTCGGAGACTCGATTGTTGTTGGACGCAAGCCTACTGGAACTTTGCTCATCGACTATTTATTGCCTGGAAAACGTCTGTATATGTTTTCCTCCGGGACCGGACTTGCACCTTTTTTAAGCGTCATCCGCGATCCAGAGACCTACGAGAAATTTGAAGAGGTCATCTTGGTGCACTGCGTGCGTGAAGTCGCCGAACTGGCCTATCATGATTACCTGACCCAGACGCTGCCGCAACACGAGCTGTTAGGTGAAATGGTCTCCGAGCAATTGAAGTACTACCCCACTGTCACGCGTGAAGCCTATAAAAACACGGGGCGTATCACCACCTTGATTGAAAACGGTAAGCTTTTTTCGGACCTGGGTGTGCCTACCTTAAATCGCGAACAAGATCGCATCATGATTTGCGGAAGTCCTGGCATGTTGCGCGACCTTAAAACCATGCTTGAAGAGCGCAGTTTTAACGAGGGCAACACCTCGAAACCTGGCGACTTTGTCATTGAGCGTGCGTTTGCGGAACAGTAATTAGCCAACCAATGACCGCCAAGGCCATGTCTAACTCGCAACCCCAGCGCAAAGTCGGGGCCCGCGAAAAGTCAGCGGAAGCCACCCGTGACAGCCTGCTCAAAGCTGCCATCAAAGTCTTTGCCAAGCACGGCTTTGATGGTGGCAGCATCGACCAGATCTCGAAAGCAGCGAACTCACATGACCGAATGATTTATTACTACTTCGGGAATAAAGAAAGTCTATTCGTTGCGGCTCTCGAGGAAATCTATCGTCGTTTCAACGTCGCAGAAGCCGCACTCAAACTCGATCTAGAGCAACCCAAGCTTGCGCTCGAGCAAGTGGTGCGCTTTGTTCTGCACTATTACAAGAAACATCCGGAGTTTGTAACGCTGCTCAATAGCGAGAATCTCCACCGCGGCAAGCATATTGCGCGCTCGAACAAGGCGCGGGAGTTTTCCTCCCCTGCGATCAGTGTGGTCGACGAGGTGTTACGCCAAGGTATTGCGCAAGGAATCTTTCGCGCAACAGTCGCCTCGCGCGACCTCTACATGATGATCGTCGCTTTGGGCTATTTCTATCAATCCAATAGATTCACCCTATCCGCTTTTTTAGGCGAAGATTTGGAGACTCCAGCCGTCTTCGAACAATGGGAAACCTTTGTCATTGACGCGGTGCTCCGCACGGTACTCACCCCCGCCGCACTGTAAACTGCTCGCTTTGTTTAACTGAGTATTAGCATGACAGAAATCTGGTTGGTACGACACGGAGAGACGCCTTGGAACGCAGAGCGGCGCGTGCAGGGGTGGGAAGATATCGGTTTAAACGAAACAGGTGTTGAACAAGCACGTGCGCTAGCACTGCATATCAAGAAGCTCGCGCAAGCCGGTCAGCCTCTTGATGCGATCTACACAAGCGACCTAAAACGCGCGCATGCGACTGCACAAACCGTTGCGACCGAAGTGAACTTACCGCTCAATATCCACAAAGGCGTTAGAGAGCGCCACTTCGGCGTGCTGCAAGGACTGGTCTACGACGAGATGGATACTCACGCTCCGGAAGCTGCGGCCGTTTGGCGCTCGCGGGATCCAAGCGCTGTACTCCCGGGTGGTGAATCACTAGGTTTCTTTCATACTCGTGTCGTGAGCGCAATCGATGAAATCGCAGCACGTCATCTTGGCCAGCGTGTGATGGTGGTCAGTCATGGTGGCGCCATGGACATTATGTGGCGTCATGCTAACCAGGTTAGCCTGCAAGTGCCGCGTCAAGCCCCTCTATTGAATGCGAGTCTGAACCGACTAAAGGTTTCACCACAAGGATGGAGCGTTATTCGTTGGGGTGACGTAGATCATTTGGCACACGGAACACAAAACGACGTCACACCTTAATAGAAGCTCGCCTGTTAATGCTCAGAACGGCGAGGCTTGCGAGGCGCATTCACGGCCAACCGATCGTACAACCAGTCTGGCAACAGGCGCATCACCTTTGCCACGACGCCCATCTGCCAGGGAATGACAACATAAGAGCGGGCAGCGGTTATGGCCTTGGCCGCATGCCTCGCGAACACATCCGCGTCCATCAAGAACGGCATCGTATACGGATTATGCGCTGTCATCTCCGTCTTGATATAGCCCGGTGCAATGGTGACCACACTCACCTTGTGTGGCTTGAGCTCAAGCCTAAGGCTCTCGCAATAGATCGCCACCGCAGCTTTCGATGCACTGTAGGCACCCGCCCCCGGCAAGCCTCTAATCCCCGCGACACTGGCAATACCTACTAAGGTACCCGCCTGTCTAGCTTTCATCTCAGCAACAAAAGGTTCAAAACTCGAGACAGTTGCATTGACATTCGTTTGCATGATTGCACTGAAGACAGCAAAATCATCCTCACACTCTGTCAAGGTGCCCGCACTAATGCCCGCGCTGGCAATCACCGTATCAACAAAACCAACTTGCGCTTGAAAGTGATGCGCAGCTGCGTGCAAGGCATCGCGATCACACACATCGACGGCATACACATGGTGCTGACCGGGTAAAGAGGCGGCTAAGCGATGCAAACGATCGGCACGCCGAGCCAATAACCCGAGCGTCTGCCCCTGCGCAGCGTAGTGGTGAGCTAGCGCAGCACCTAGCCCGCTACTCGCACCGGTGATGAAGACTGGCATGAATCAGGCCGCGTCAGACGCTGAGCCAGCTTGCTTGACGACACCGGCGGCCAAGAGCTGCTCGATCTCGAGCTTGGCTAAGCCATAATCCATCAAGACCTGCACGGAGTGCTCGCCGATACGCGGAGAACTTTGCGCTTTCCGATGATAAGGGTGCGAGGGCAAACCCATATAGGGCAGCGTACCCACACCTGCCTGCTCTAGTTCCTGAAACATTTTCAGGTGCAAGGCTTGCGGGTGATTCATGACACCTGTGTAGTCGCGCACAGCTGCATGCAATACATCGTGCTTTTGAAACAACGTCGTCCAGTGTGCGGTGGGTTTGAGTTTTAACTGTTCATTCATGTCCGCGTGCAGTTGCCCGCGGTTGTCAAAGCGTATGGCGTTATCTAGATAACGCGCATCCGTCATCCACTCGGACCGCTCCATCGCACGACAAATGCGATGAAAATGATCTGTGTTTACCGTCACAACAGAAATTTTTCCGTCCGAGGTGTCAAACACGCCATTAGGTGCACTCACTGCACCAAAGGGTCTTTTTCCTGCCATCGCTTGTTCGAGAAAACACATACCCTGAAACGACGCACAGGCTTCAAACAAGCTGACTTGCACGTGCGTGCCACGCTTACGTGCCAAACGTTGATAAAGCGCAGTAGCCGCCCCTTGGGAGGCATACAGGCCAGTCATCACATCCGCTGCCAGTAAGCCAACACGTCGGGGCATCCCGGACTCATCCTGGTTCGAAAACATCAAACCACTGTCGGCTTGCATGACGGAGTCTGTGGCGGGCGCATCGGCATAGGGACCATCAGGACCATAGCCGCTGATCGATACGTAGACAAGCTCAGGTTTTTCGCGTGACAACTCGGCATAGCCCACGCCTAGGCGCTCTGCCACGCCAGGGCGAAAGTTCTGTACGACAACATCAGCTTGTGACGCTAAGCCGCGTAAAATTTTTTTTCCTGCGTCTGTACGGGCATCCAACGCCAACGCCTGTTTACCGGCGTTGTATTGGATCGCTAAGGCGTTATGGTCACCCTTCGCCACACCCACAAAACGTATCCAATCACCCGCCGGCGGCTCGACCTTTAAGACATGAGCGCCCTGCTGCCACAAAACATGCGCACAATAGGGGCCCGCGATCCCTTGGGAAATATCCAGGACGCGAAGACCTGCATAGGGAAGGTCGGCGTCGGCGATCATAACGAACGATGCAAATCCTGCAAGGCGTAGACCTTGATACCAAGCCCTTCACGTAAATACTGCATCCCCTCGACCGCCGCCCAAGCTCCAGCGATGGTGGTGTAGTAGGTTACGCGTGCAGCAAGCGCCTGGGTGCGAATGGCACGAGAATCGGTAATCGCATTCCGACGCTCTTCTACGGTGTTGATCACGAGCGAGACCTCACCATTTTTGAGCATATCGACAATGTGCGGACGTCCCTCGGCAACTTTATTGACCACAGCGACTGGAATTCCTGCGTCCTTAATCGCCGCTGCAGTACCACGCGTGGCTACAATCTTAAAGCCTAGTGCATTCAAGCCGCGCGCAACCTCTACCGCTTTAGGCTTGTCCTGATTCTTGACGCTTAAGAACACCGTGCCGGAGGTTGGCAAGTTCACACTTGCTGCCATTTGTGACTTCACAAAGGCCTCACCAAACGTGACACCCACACCCATTACCTCACCCGTAGACTTCATCTCGGGACCGAGAATTGTGTCAACACCTGGGAACTTAACAAACGGGAATACCGCTTCTTTCACCGAGAAATAATGCGGTACAACTTCGGTCGTGACACCTTGAGAAGCCAAGGTCTGCCCCACCATCACGCGAGCCGCGATCTTGGCAAGCTGAAGGCCCGTCGCTTTGGAGACGAAAGGAACTGTGCGCGAAGCACGAGGATTCACCTCAAGCACGTAAACATCACCTTTCTGGACTGCGAACTGAACGTTCATCAAACCGGAAACATTCAGCGCACGCGCCATCAAGGCGGTTTGACGCTTGATCTCGGCAGTCATCTCGGCTGATAGCGAAAACGGGGGCAACGAGCACGCCGAGTCGCCAGAGTGGACGCCCGCCTGCTCAATGTGCTCCATCACACCGCCGATAAACACCTGCTGTCCATCGCACAAGCAGTCCACATCGATTTCAATCGCATCGTTCAAGAAGCGATCCAAGAGCACCGGCGAATCATTACTGACTTTCACCGCCTCACGCATATAACGTTCGAGGTCGTTCTGTTCGTGAACAATCTCCATCGCACGGCCGCCAAGCACATAACTTGGGCGCACCACCAACGGATAACCAATCTCTTGTGCGTGATTGAGTGCCTCGCTTTCAGTGCGCGCAGTACGATTGGGGGGCTGGCGTAAATTCAGTTTATTGAGTAGCTTTTGGAAACGCTCGCGATCTTCCGCAACGTCGATCGACTCAGGACTTGTCCCGATGATGGGCGCCCCATTGGCCTCTAACGCACGCGCTAATTTCAAAGGTGTCTGACCACCATACTGCACGATGATACCGATCGGTTTTTCTTTATGAACGATCTCTAAAACGTCCTCAAGCGTGAGCGGCTCAAAATACAAGCGATCTGAGGTGTCGTAGTCCGTCGATACTGTTTCTGGGTTGCAGTTCACCATGATGGTTTCGTAACCATCCTCACGCAGCGCCAACGCAGCATGCACGCAACAATAATCAAATTCAATACCTTGGCCAATCCGGTTAGGACCGCCTCCGAGCACCATGATCTTTTTCCGGTTCGTTGGCTCGGCCTCACACTCTTGCTCGTACGTCGAGTAAAGGTAGGCTGTATTCGTTGCGAATTCCGCTGCGCAGGTGTCAACCCGCTTATAGACAGGACGCACATTAAACTGATGACGCAACTTACGCACTTCAGCTTCAACCGTATCGAGTAAAAATGCCAAACGACGGTCAGAAAAACCACGGCGCTTTAGTTGCAACAAGGTTTCCGCATCGACATCACCGAGGGTGCGTTGCTCAAGAGCCAACTCGATATCAACAATCTCCTTGATTTGCGCCAAGAACCACGGATCAATATGCGTGAGTTGATGCACTTCTTCAAGCGAGAAGCCTTGCGCAAATGCATCACCCACATACCAAATACGCTCTGGACCTGGCTCACCGAGTTCGATCTGAATTTTTTCGCGATCAGTCGTTTTCTGGTTGAGTCCATCGACACCGACCTCTAACCCACGCAGTGCTTTTTGAAAGGACTCTTGGAAGGTCCGACCAATCGCCATGACCTCACCCACAGATTTCATCTGGGTGGTTAGTCGCGCATCTGCAGTCGGAAACTTCTCGAACGCAAAGCGAGGGACCTTGGTGACAACATAATCGATCGTTGGCTCAAATGAAGCCGGTGTTGCGCCACCCGTAATTTCGTTTTTCAGCTCATCGAGCGTGTAGCCAACCGCCAAGCGGGCTGCGACTTTCGCGATCGGAAAGCCGGTTGCCTTAGACGCCAAGGCCGAAGAACGCGATACACGCGGGTTCATTTCAATCACAATCATCCGGCCGTTCTCCGGATTGACTGCGAACTGTACGTTTGAACCACCCGTATCAACACCGATCTCTCGCAACACCGCGATCGATGCATTGCGCATGATCTGATATTCTTTATCGGTGAGTGTCTGTGCTGGCGCAACGGTGATCGAATCCCCAGTGTGCACACCCATCGGATCGAGGTTTTCGATCGAACACACGATGATGCAGTTGTCTGCGCTGTCACGGACAACTTCCATTTCAAACTCTTTCCAACCGAGAAGCGACTCTTCGATCAAGAGCTCACTCGTGGGCGATGCCTCGAGACCACGACGGCAAATCGTTTCGAATTCCTCGGCGTTGTAGGCAATACCACCGCCGCTACCACCGAGAGTGAAGCTCGGGCGAATCACCGCTGGGAAACCAGATGTACCAATGTCGATCGCGATACGCTTCTGTACTTCCCAAGCCTCCTCCAAACTGTGAGCGACACCCGACTTGGCGGACTCCAGACCAATCGATGTCATCGCCACTTTGAATTTTTGACGGTCTTCGGCTTTTTCAATGGCATGCGCATTGGCACCGATCAGTTCAACGCCAAATTTCTTGAGCACGCCGTGCTTGTCCAAATCCAATGCGCAGTTCAAGGCTGTTTGACCACCCATTGTTGGCAATACTGCGTCAGGACGCTCTTTTTCGATAATTTTTTCTACAACTTCCCAAGTGATGGGCTCGATGTAAGTGACGTCGGCCGTTTCCGGATCCGTCATGATTGTCGCGGGATTACTGTTCACCAGAATCGTTCGGTATCCTTCAGCCTTCAGGGCTTTACAAGCCTGGGCACCGGAGTAATCGAATTCGCAGGCCTGACCGATAATGATCGGACCCGCGCCAATGATGAGAATGCTTTTTAGGTCAGTACGTTTGGGCATGGTGACTCTTTATTTTTTACTAGCCATCAGGCTCATGAATTTGTCGAACAGAACAACAATGTCGTGCGGTCCTGGGCTTGCTTCGGGGTGCCCCTGAAAACAAAAAGCGGGACGATCCGTCAACTCAAAACCCTGCAAGGTGCCATCAAACAGAGAGACATGCGTGACGCGTGCATTTTTCGGAAGCGTCTTGGCATCGACTGCAAAACCGTGGTTTTGCGCCGTGATGAACACACGACCTGTCGCCAAATCTTGCACGGGATGATTGGAGCCGTGGTGACCGGTTTTCATCTTTACTGTTTTTGCACCGAGCGCCAAGCCCATGATCTGATGCCCCAAGCAAATACCGAACAAGGGCAGCTTGTGCTCGAGGAAGACTTTGGTTGCAGCGATTGCATAATCGCAGGGATCAGGATCCCCAGGACCATTTGATAGAAACACACCATCAGGATTGAGTTTTAGAACGTCGTCTGCCGAGCTTTGCGCTGGCACGACCGTAATGCGGCAACCGCGCTCAGCCAACAGGCGCAGAATGTTTGACTTCACACCAAAATCGTAGGCCACAACATGAGGAGTCTTGCTGTCCGTCTTGCCATAGCCCTCGCCCAAGACCCAGGTGCTTTCGGCCCAGGAAGACGAAGCAGTCGACGAAACAACTTTTGCCAGATCTTGGCCGGACATGCCAGGAAACGTCGCAGCCAACGCGAGCGCACGCTTGGCATCGTCGCCCACCAAAATGCACCCACCTTGCGCACCGCCCTCACGCAGAATACGCGTCAACTTTCTTGTGTCAATCTCGGCAATCGCAACAATGCCTTGGGACTTCAAATAATCAGGCAAAGATTGGGTCGAGCGGAAATTGGAGAGCAACTGTGGGCAGTTACGGACGATCAACCCAGCTGCATGTACTTTGCTGGACTCAACGTCTTCAGGATTAATCCCAGTATTGCCAATATGGGGGTAGGTCAGCGTGACGATTTGGCCGCTGTAACTCGGATCAGTAAGGATTTCTTGATATCCGGTCATGGCGGTATTGAAAACCACCTCAGCCACCGTATGGCCTTCCGCACCGATCGACACGCCCTGAAAGACGGTTCCGTCCGCGAGCGCTAAAATCGCTGGAGGTCGCGCCGTGGAAGAGTTTTGCTTAAAAGCGTTTTGCTTAGCATTTTTTAGCTCTATTTCGTGGAATATATTAGGCAGCACAATCAACCCCGGCGTCAAAATCAGTAAGCAAACCTTGGAAGTATAACCCGATGCCAAGCCTTCTCGACTCTCTAAGATCCCAAACGACCGTTGTCGCCGACACAGGCGATTTTGAGGGCATGCGGCGCTATCAGCCCACCGATGCGACAACCAATCCTTCCTTGATCCTCAAAGCAGTCCAACAAGACGCTTATAAGCCAATGCTCGAGCGTTGTGTGCGTGCCAACGTAGCCGCGAGCACGCCCGACATTGTTGATCACTTATTGGTTGCCTTTGGTACAGAAATTCTGAATATCGTCCCAGGACGCGTGTCGACCGAAGTCGATGCGCGACTTTCTTTCGACACGCGCAGCACCATTGAGCGCGCTCGCCGCCTAATTGGTCTGTACGAGAAGGCAGGCTTTGATCGCACGCGCATTCTGATCAAAATCGCGGCAACCTACGAAGGCATACAAGCTGCGCGGGTCTTACAGGCCGAGGGGATCCGTTGTAACCTCACCCTACTCTTCTCGTTGGTGCAAGCCGTTGAGTGCGCGGATGCGAAGGTGCAATTGATCTCGCCCTTTGTCGGACGTATTTACGACTGGCACAAAAAACAACAAGGCGCAGCCTGGGACGAGACCGCCAACAGCGGCGTAAAGGATCCAGGCGTACTGTCCGTATCGCGTATTTATAGCTATTACAAAAATTTTGGCATCGATACCGAAATCATGGGCGCGAGCTTTAGAAACACAGGCCAAATTTTGGCGCTTGCCGGCTGCGATTTACTCACGATTAGTCCAGAACTCCTTTCAAGCTTGTCGACGGAGGAAGGCGTCGTACCTTCTCGTTTAAATAAGGACTTTGCACGCGCCAATCCTGCGCAACGTCTACCGCCAGGCGAACAGGCCTTTCGCTTTCTCTTGAACGAAGACGCCATGGCGAGCGAAAAACTTTCTGAAGGGATACGCGCGTTCGTGGCTGATGCGCGCAAGCTCGATAGCCTGATCGAAGCCCAGCGCTAAAACTTTTTGCCGGTCTCGCGCATCGACTTTAGGTAGGCTTACGTTCCATGAGGGCCCAGGCAACGGTGCCCGCATCAACGTATTCGATTTCGCTACCCGCGGGTACTCCGCGCGCCAATCTTGTGACTTTTATCCCGCGTGTGCGCAACGCCTCAGACAAATAATGTGCCGTTGTCTCGCCCTCAGCGGTAAAGTTCGTCGCGAGAATAACTTCCTGAACGATCCCATCGGCCGCGCGGGCGAGCACACGATCAAAATCAAGCTCATCGGGACCCGTGCCTTCGAGCGGGGCTAGCCGCCCCATCAAAACATAGTAGAGGCCGGTGTAACCATGTGTGGCTTCGATTGAGTTTTGATCAGCGGGTGTCTCGACAATACAAAGCAGTGTCTTATCGCGTTCTGGATGCAAACAGGTGGCACAGATTGGAACTTCAGTAAAACCATTGCACTGCTCGCAATGCTGCAGTCGCTCCACAGCATTGGTCAAGGCCTGACCTAATTGCTGTGCTGCCTGCAGATCATGTTGAAGCAAATGGTAGGCCATCCGTCGTGCGGTGCGCACGCCCACACCAGGAAGTCGCTTTAAGGCGTCTACTAAAGCGAGTAGCGGCTGCGGCTCTGATGTCGAGTTTTCCATAGAATGAAATTAGAAAGGCAGTTTCATTCCGGGCGGCAAAGGCATACCGGCCGTCACAGCCGCCATTTTTTCGGAGGAAGTCGCCTCTGCTTTGCGGAGCGCATCATTAAATGCTGCCGCGACCAAATCTTCGAGCATGTCTTTGTCGTCGGCGAGCAAACTCGGATCAATCACGACACGTTTGACGTCATGGCGGCAGGTCATGGTGACCTTGACCAGACCACCACCCGAAGCACCCTCGACCTGGATATCAGCGAGCGCATCTTGCGCTTTCTTCATATTCTCTTGCATTTGTTGCGCTTGGCGCATCAAACCGGCAATCTGCCCTTTCATCATGATAGAGATTCCTCAATACGAGTGATTTAAATTGAATTTGACTGCCCGGGACGAACAGAACCCGGGACAACCTGCGCGCCAAAATCTTTTACCAACGCCTGAACGAAGGGGTCAATCTGAACAGAAGCCTCGGCGTCTTGTTGGCGGCTCTGTTGCTCAGCCTGGTCCAGCGCATGCGCAGATGTGCCTTGTACGACTCCAATCTCAAAGGCAACTTGCACGTCTTGACCAAAAAACTCTTTGAGTACAACGCGCAACCTTTCTGCGTGCACACCTTCCGACAGCGCCTTGTTAGATACTCGCAACAGGATGGCGCGGCCTTTGACGGCTACACATTCGGACTGGCGAGCGAGTTGCATGGCCATCCCGGTCAAGGGCAACTTGGCAGAAAATGCAGCCCAAGGCTCAGGCAATACGACATCGGATGACGGCGCACGCGCTGGCGTGGGCGTCGTACTCTGGACGGTTGGTGCTTTGACGGGAGCGACCACTGCCGCTACAGGCGTTGCGACTACTGCGCCAGCAGCTTGGTTTGGTGCGGCGATCGGAGTCGAGTCAATGACTCGCTGTGGAGCAGGCTCAGCTGGGAGAAGCTTTTCTGGCTCTTGCGCACCGCGCGGCACTAGCGCCAACATACGCAAACACGCCATCACAAACCCAGCATACTCGTCGGGTGCGAGGACCAGTTCGTTACGACTATGCACCGCAACGGTGTAGAACAACTGCACCACATCAGAATGTAAGCTCGTCGCAAAGCGCGACAAATCGGTCGCAATAGGATCCGTCTGGTCCACCGCCTGCGGCACTCTTTGGACAATCGCAATGCGAGACAACATGACGGCTAAATCAGCAAGTGCAGCTCGATACGACAAGCCCCGAGTCGCCAACTCATCCGCAATTTCGAGCACAGTTGAGGCTTGGCCGGCCTCAAGCGCATCAAGCAAGCGTACCAAGTGCCGCTGATCGATCGTGCCCAACATGCCACGCACCGCTTCCTCGGTCAGATTTCCAGCGCTATAGGCGATTGCTTGATCCGTCAGGGACAATGCGTCGCGCATGGAGCCCCCAGCAGCCTGCCCTAACAATCTGAGCGCCGGGACTTCGTAGGGCATCTGCTCTTGAGCCAGCACGTTTTCAAGGTGGCCCACAATCGCCTCACCTGGCATCTGCTTCAGGTTGAACTGCAAACAACGGGACAACACGGTGACCGGTATTTTCTGCGGATCCGTTGTCGCCAAAATGAACTTGACGTGCGGTGGCGGCTCTTCAAGCGTCTTGAGCATCGCGTTAAATGCGTGCCCCGATAGCATGTGAACTTCATCAATCATGTAGACTTTAAAACGCCCTACGCTTGGGGAATAAACGGCTTGCTCAAGCAGTTGCGTCATTTCCTCGACGCCACGATTGGACGCCGCGTCTAGCTCAAGATAATCGACAAAACGACCTTCATCGATTTCAGTGCAGGCCTGACACACTCCACAAGGAGTTGCGGTAATGCCTTTCTCGCAATTAAGCGCTTTTGCCAAGATGCGCGATAGGGTCGTTTTCCCCACCCCACGCGTGCCCGTAAACAGCCACGCATGATGCAAACGCTGCGTCGTCAAGGCATGCGTCAGCGCGCGGACAACATGATCCTGTCCGACCAAAGTATCGAACGAGCGGGGACGCCATTTGCGCGCAAGGACCAGATAACTCATGAGGTGAACCGACCACAAACGGAAATTAAAGAGGCGAGCCTGACTTCGGCACTGATTCTGCACGACTATGGCTGCTTCGTTCCCGACCTGACCAGGTTTGCCGCCGAACCATGCGAAGGGGCCCGCCAACCTCAATTCTAGCAGGGCTAGCTCGTTGCACGCGGATCAAAGTCAAACCAGAGGTCATCACGCGGAAAATAAAGAGCTGCCCGCGCGGGCCGGCCATCAAAGGCGCTTACTTGCTCACAGTAGCGTGCCAACTGCGGCGTGTACCGCGCCAACATACGGGCACCGAACGCTTCATGACTCTCTTGCGGCGCTGGTCGACCGGTTTTGTAATCAACCACCAACCACCCCTCCGGCTCGGAGATTGCCAAATCAAGTACCGACACCTTCCCAGTCGCATCCAAGAGCGCCCACTCACGACGCGCATCCAAAGCGCTCAGCAGCGCTCGACCTTGCTCGCTCTCCAGCATCGCCGACAGCGTTTCAAGAACCTCCTGCGCCAGCTCAGCAATCTCCTCTTGAGGCAAGCCAAGTTGTTGGCATTGCACTTCAAGTCGTCCGCGCTGCGCCCACAGTTTCTCAACGGTCCATCCTTGGCCAGACTGCCGCCCCAAATGGTCTAGCCAAGAGTGGATCAAGGTGCCAAGCACACGCTCATGAGACTTGACGGCAGGCCAGGTAAATCCCTGCGAATAGCCCAATCCCGAGGCTATGGTTCGGCTTAAGTTCTGCTTCGCTTTGTCCCGCTGGGCACACACAGCAGTCCGCTCACGTCTCAACAGGCCTGACCCGCGATGGGCGGGGATCGCGTCCGAGGCTGCGCTCGCGTTCAGCAAATCCGGCGAGACTGTGAGAGACGGCCAGCTTGACCACAACCTGCTGAGCAAGCTCCCGCTTGCAGGTTTGGCGATCACACCGTCCTTGACAGAGACCTCAGCAATGAGATGCAAACTCTCTTTCGCGCGGGTCGCCGCAACATAAAGCAAACGATCCACTTCAAAATCACCGCGGCGTTTCTCACGTAAGCCAAGATAACGTGAGATAGGATCATGCTCCTCGCTTGCACGCGGCTTAATCGGTCCGAGCATCAACTTCGAACCGACCTGCTCAAAGTAAACGAGGGGGACCCTATCGTTCGAAGGCCCATGGTGCAGTCCATACAAAATCACTGATTCAAATTGCAAACCCTTGCATTTGTGCATCGTCATCACTTCGACAGCCTGCGCATCCGTTCCAGGCGATGCAAACAATTTTTTGATTTGTGTTTCAAGTACGCCTAGATCTAAGCCACCATAGGGTGCCAAGCGCTCAATGAGTGCAAACAAACTTTCAGCGTCGAGCAGATCCGCTGGCGACTGTGCCAGTGCTGGACCACCGAGATCTCGCCAGACCCGCTGGAGGCGCGAGGCGTAAGGCAACACATCATCTGTTTCAAGCGCATCAAGCAAGACAGGCGCCACCGCACAAAGCCGTTCAAACTGTGAGGGCTCCAATATTTTCTCGGCCTGACACATTTGGCCATCGTCAGGTACGTGCATGAAGCGATGCAGGACCTGAGGCACTGAAAGTCTCGAGTGCTGAGCAAACAACGCATGCAGGCTCTTCAAAGACAAACCACAGTATGCGGATCGCAAAATAGAAACCCATGCGGCACGATCACCAGGATGTGTGACTGCCCGCACAATCTGAAGCAAATCTATTACGTACGGTCGCTTACCAAGAGGCACCAAATCCACAGCTCGGCAAGCAATGCCCGCTTGGGTGAGTAAGCGCGTCACATCCTTAAGATGCGAGCGGGCGCGAACCAGAACGGCAACAGGATGCTTCGCCTCTGGAAACTGCGCAAGCGCGTGACGCACCAAGTCGACGACAATGTCTTGCGCGCTAGGCGATGCCCCAACCCAAGCATGATGAAACTGCACCGCATCGCCCTGCGACGCGGCCTTGAAAGGCGCTGAACTCGCATAAGAGATTGCTCCGACTTCAGCATCGTCTTTCTGCGGGAATAAAGGTTTAAAGGTCTGATTAACCCACCGCACAATCCCCGCTTGAGATCGAAAATTATCAGTTAATTGCAAATATTCGGGTATGAGACAGTCGTCCCGATAGGCGCGTAGCCCGTGATCCCTAACCTGTAAGAATAGGCTGACATTGGCCTTGCGAAACCGATAAATCGACTGCATCGGATCGCCAACAAAAAATACAGTCCGTCCATCGCCGGGTTGCCAACCGGCGGTAATTTTCTCGATTAGTTGAATTTGCGATTGGCTCGTATCCTGAAACTCATCGATCAGTAAGTGTTGAATATTTGAGTCCAGTCGCAACAAGAGCTCGCTAGGCTGATCGACGCGACCCAAGGCAAGATCTGCTCTTCTCGCAATTTCAGTGAAATCCACCTCACCGGTCTGCATGAATTGCACGGTGAGTTGACCAGCAGCTAGCCGCAGACATTGCAATTGCGCCTGCAGGATCTCCCACTGATCTTCGCTAAACACAGGACTAGGCGTCTGAGCGATCTCTGCCAAGCGCTCGACCCACTGCGGCACTGGCTCAGTACGAAAGGGTTCAAGCCATTGCGCAAAAGCTTGTTTTGCCCAAGCAAAGGCCGCCCCGGGTGGAAAGCCGATCCTTACACTGATCTGGGTACGAACTGCCTTACCTGAAGTGAGCAACAAGGCTGCCAACCCTCGCCAACGTTCCAGGTCGCTTGCATCCGCCTCTAGGGGCCCGTCGCTCCAACCCAACAAGGCGCAGACTGGGTGTTCAGGCTTGTCGCGGCTTAGATTGTCGGCGGCGAAACGGGCTAAGGGCGCTAGGTCTTGCCACCATCCTGATGGCATCTCCGAAAGTAGTCGTTCAAGCTGCTGGCATACGGTCTGCTCAAAATTAGTTTCCAAGAGGGCGCGATCGTTACCCTCTTGAAGCAAGGACAACCATTGATCTCTCTGGGCCAGCATTGAGGCCAACGCATCGCATGTTGCCTGAACATCCAGATCCATGTGTTCAAGCAACCGCTTGACCCCATGCTCTTGACCAGCCATGGCAATCGTCGCCCGCGCAGCAGCCTGGTAGTGAATATCCGGATCCTCCGCGACGACAGGCAACCCTCCCATCGATGATAACCACGGCATGCTGCGGACTAACCCGGAACAAAATGAATCAATCGTTCGAATCGCCAAACGCGCTGGGTACTCAAGCAAATTCCAACCAAACTCTTTATCGCGCTGAAGAGCGCCACGCGCAAGCAACCAGCTGCGCCGATCATGTTCCGCCTCTGGCGGTTCGTGCAATGTCATCGCATCCGAGAGTTTTTTAAGGACGCGATCGTGCATTTCTGAGGCGGCCTTGCGGGTAAAGGTGATCGCGACAATTTCTTCTGGTCGCCTTACCGTCGCCAACAAAGCCAAGATGCGGTCGGTTAGCAGCTCTGTTTTTCCAGACCCTGCAGGGGCCTGCACCAAAAACGAACGCCGCGGGTCAACCGCGCTCGCACGGATCAGGGCGTCTGACGGCTGTTGGTTAGACGTCATCGTCGCTATCTCCCTGCACGTCTTCTTCACTTTGATCGTAGTACCTCAAGAGCGGCAATAGGTCGCAATACTCTAAATTCGCCGTCTTCCAAGTCTGATTCAGCGCCTCTCCCTGCACAAACTCGTACGCGAGCATTTCGATCACAGCACGTAAGCGTGAAAGCAAAAGAGGCCAGTCTGCATCCTGATATTTCGCTTCGGCAAGCGTCTTCAAGCCCTTCAATTCGAGATCATCTTGCTCTGCGAGCCCGACTGCGGCACAACCTTTTGCATGCAGACGCACTAGCATTAAGGCACTGATGTGGTTGCGCGCCTCATCGCCAGAGGCTGTCTGCGTATCAAGAATCGCAGCGTAGACCGGAACTTGTAAATTAACTGGACGAATGCTTTCCCAGTCCTTCAACACTCCGGATAACGATTGTCCAGTTTTGTAGTCTATTACTGCAAGACGCGTGACTCGGTCGCTTGAGTCCGTAGAGACAAGATGATCCAGACGATCTAATCGCACATCAAGCACTAAGCCCTTGACATTAAGCTGACGCTTTTGCTCAATTTCCTGAACGACAAAAGGCGCACGATTCGCCTCGAGCAACAGCCACTCACTCACCAAGCGAATTGCACGTTTAGTCTCGAGCTCTCGTAAAGTCGTGTCGTACGCGCTGAGCTCAGTTGCCGCGACTGCCTCGACAATTTGATCGAGTCGTAGCGAGAGAGTGCCCTGTGCGATTGCAAGCTTCAAACTATCTTGGTCCTGCAATGTTTCCCATACGCGCTCCATGACGCGATGCAGAAATTTTCCGCGCAACGCCATTTGCGGT
>Ga0164292_10001559_pt1 | contig 18597 bp, 30 predicted proteins | sample GEODES117metaG_FD_111486 | JGI IMG/M metagenome (GOLD analysis project Ga0164292, IMG submission 111486) | Eutrophic lake water microbial communities from Lake Mendota, Wisconsin, USA - GEODES117 metaG | ecosystem: Environmental > Aquatic > Freshwater > Lake | place: USA: Lake Mendota...
ACGCACATAAGACATATATTAGCCTTTATTGTTAATAGGAGCTGAGCGAGATTTTAGAAGGAATCTCTTTAAAGCCTCCATCGACTTCGACCACTCATCTCTTTCGGAAAGGCGCAGGGTGGTAACGATCCACCACTAACCGGCTTATGAGACCAGTAGGAACACCTGTTCCTGCGCCAAAGTATGGAGCGGGTGGCCGGTAACGCTCCGGTCCTGTCTAGCTTGGAAGGCTAGCGCACATCTATCTATACCACACCCGCAAAATGTACTGGTGTATTTTACTTAGCCCAACCAGTAGGCTCTCCCCTCAATGCTGTTCGTATTAACATTTTCCGGTCTGTTAATACCTACTGGGCACGGGAACTAAATTAGCTGAGCCTCACGTCATTGGCTCGTATGTCGTCTGGAATTCTCAATAAACGACGTGCGCTATGCGCTTCGTATCCAGATCAAACTCTGTGTATATGTAAACTTACCAATTAGAAATTTCTTGGTTGGGTTCTTAGAATGTAAAAGACCTACGATCTTATGTAGGTTCTTACGAGTCTTTGATTTTGGTAAAAATGCAAATTCCGAATCCCAGTCTCCATAGTATCGGTCGCGAATCTCATAATCCTCACCCATATAAACCGATCTTTGACCGCGAGGCCTAAGCATATAAATTGGGCCGGAGTATCTCACTGCATCATGATATCTCATCTTCTGCAGAATTTTCCTGACCTTGATTTGAGTCATACGATCAATTTGCAACATAACAATCTCCATAAAAGTATCAAAAACCAGGGCCCTGGAACCCATAGGTGGATTTATCGGTTTTACCAGCAGTCAGCTTGAGGTCGGGTTCCCTATTTACACCGACTAGTCTTTGAACTTGGTAGGCGACCCGAGTTTCGATCTCGGTCTAGAACAGTCATCTACTGCTAAAGGGTTTATAAGTCCCTCTCGTGTCCCAACACCGTCGCCTAAAACTTGGTGCCTCTTTCCGGAATCGAACCGAATTCTGAGCATTACAAGTGCCCTGCATCGCCATTTATGCTTAAGAGGCATAGTGGTACTTCCGGTTGGTAACGATCCAACTACCTCTCGCTTATCAAGCAAGCGCTCTACCATTGAGCTACGGAAGCATGAAATTGGCTGGGCAGACAGGACTCGAACCTGTAACCGTCCGGTTAACAGCCGGATGCTCTACCATTGAGCTACTACCCAAGAAATTGGAAGATCCACCCGGAATTGAACCGGGGTAACAGGATTTGCAGTCCCGTGCCTAAGCCATTCGACCATGGATCTAAAATTGGTGGGATGGGGGAATTTCGAAATCCCGACCCGCTGGTTAAGAGCCAGCCGCTCTGCCTCTGAGCTACCATCCCATAAACTTATTTATCATCCGCTCTATGAGATCATATTACCATATTTGAGGTTCTATGTCAACCAAAGAGTTAGTAACCTAGAAGATTGGAGGACCCTCTGGGGATCGAACCCAGGACGTACCGATTAAAAGTCGGTTGTTCTACCACTGAACTAAGGGTCCGCAATGGTGACCCCATCGGGGATCGAACCCGATTCTCCGGTTTGAGAGACCGGGATTCTAACCAAATAAACTATGGGGTCGTGATAATTTGTAATCTACTATGGCTTTAACCTTTCCAGTGAAAGCCGGTGATAGGGCTAAAGTAGCCAATCTCTCGGCCGTCAGGCTGGAGAAGTATTGCCTCAAAACAAGCACGCTTCATATGATTAGTAGCCGCATCCACAGATTGGAAAGACTTGGTATAAGCAAAGTTTGTAAAGCTTACCAGGTACATTGTCTGATTCCCTCTGTTGATATGACCATTATAACCGGTCTAGGTCACTTTGTCAACGGTAGATTTGTTAACTTTTTGTAACCTAGACCGTATACAAGATACCATATTCAATTGTCAAAGAGCAAGAACTCAGACTTCCTTAATTCCGTTACAGGAGGCTTTCAGACTCAGAAGAAAGGACGAGTCAGCCTTGAAGAGAGCATGGTCGATAGCATCATTCTCAGTGTATGCAGTAACCTCGACCAGGAAGAGACCGATAAACTTACCGGATTGACGGTCAGAGATAGCAATCTCAACTTCGAAGTTTCGCATCTCGTCGTATCCCTCTGTTGATATGACCATTATACCAGGATTGTAGGAGGCTGTCAACGGTAGTTTTATTACAAATTTGTAATCTAAGATACTGTATACAAAGCGGCGAAGGTGGTAGGAGTCGAACCTTCGCCTGCGGTTTTGGAGACCGCCGTGCTACCGTAACACTTCACCGACGCAAACTATGCCTTATTTAGGCATAGCGCTCATGCATGATAGTCTTCATCATAACACCCGTTGGAGTCATATCTTCCATGTCTCCTGAGAGCACGGACTTCAAGATCGAAGGGCTAAAGCCGGAGACCAAAGCAACTCCACGCTCATTGAACTTCACCGGCACATTGCTAGCTGCCATGATGTTCCAGAACACAATATTCGGAACAGTATAGCCAGCAGTTTCGTACTTACGGCGAATCATCTGCATTGCAGTATCATCAAAGCGAGTGCACTGGTCAAACTGCATGTCAGACATGATCAGCAGAGTAGCAGGCATCTCGGACTGAGGTACATCACCCTTGATTGCAACGTCAAGAATCTTCTCAAACGCAGCATGAAGATTGGTATTCATCTCCCACTTCGAAGTTACCATCTGCTGCACCTTCTGCAGGATATCACCCTTCAGATGCAAAAGCTGAGGGGAAGAAGAGAAGGTCAGGAATGTATCCTTGAACTTGCCCTTGTTCTTATCAGCACAGTACAGACCAAGGCTGACAGCTACGTCCATTGCGGTAGTCTTACCACCTGCAACACCAGCACCCATTGAGCCAGAGACGTCAACAAGAGCCAACACGTTAGCATCACCAACGTAGTTAGGCAGAGCATCCCACTGAGCCTTAACGACATCAAGTTCAGTCTTGTTATAGTCTGAACGCCAAGCGTAGTTGCTGACACCCTTCAGGACGTCATACGGATAAACTGCACCAGCGTTAACCTTTACAGTCTTGTCGCCCTTGACCAGCTTATCAACCCACTCCTTATACTTCGGAGTGTGGCGGTTGAAGGCCTTCTTATAACGGCTAGCCGCTACAGACGGAACATGAGAGAAGTTGATCTCATCCCAGTTCTTGGCACACATCTGAGTCTCAACAACCTTAGATGCAGTGACAAGGGTCTTGCGGTACTGCTTAGGGCTCATGCCGAGCTTATTGCGCAGCTTGACAGCCATAGCACCCTTACGCGGGGTCCACTTGGCACACAGACCATCATTGGCCATCAGTGCACGGCCGATCTTGGATGCAACAACATTCTGAATGTCTTCATCTACATCGTCCTCAAGCAGAACCAGAAGGTCATCCCAACGGCCGAGCTCAGGAGTCTTGTCAATGAGTCGAGTCAGCTCATGACCCATCAGATTCTTTGCTGCATGACGAAGAACCTTACGGTAGATCTCACGCTCACCTGCACCATTGCGGGCATCACGAGCCCAGAGTGCAATACGAGTGGCAATCTCGGCATCCTCAACAAATGCCGCCGTAAACGCAGGAATAGGATCCTGTCCACGCAGAGCGCCAATCTTGAAGAAGAGGTCTACGCATGCAGACGCGGTAGAAGCACGAGCCTTCATACCATTCTGAGTTCTGGAATCTTGGTTGATAACGGCATTTACGAACGTATTCATCATAATCTCCATAATGTTTAACAGGTTGGACTTGGTTGCTATATCAAAGCTTTAGATGCTGAACCCAACCTAGGGTTATAACAGGATCGTTTTTTGCCCCCTCGGGCAGCTGCCAGGTCTTGGTTGGCAATGTTGGAGTCGAACCAACTAAAAGGTTTTGCTGAACCGATCCTAGAACTAATAAAGTAACAGAGTGGCTCCTACTTCTTTTTTAGCCTTGAGAAATCGAAGAACAAGGTTGTTGGTTTTGCCGAAGCTCCCCAACTGTTCTGGATGCGCTTGTAGGCGCGACGGTGTTGCTGTAACCACTCTAATATTAGACAGGAAGCCTATAGTGCGGATTTGAACCGCTCCTATCGCGTTGAAGGCGATTGCTCTACCATTGAGTTAGATATGGTTTGCTGCAAGCTTCCTAAAACTTGTCGGGATCGTTTTGGTCCGCTAAGACTTACAGGGTTTAGCGTTTTTTGTTTGCTGAACCGATCCTAATAGTCGGGAATGAGGCTTAGTGAGTGTCTCATTCAATTTATAGGTTGACTATATATCAAATTCCTTGATTTGTCAACCCACTTTTTACATCTGGAGCAGCTTTTTATGGTATAAAGCGCAAAAATTGGTACCCGCTACGGGACTCGAACCCGTCCTGTAAAGATTTTAAGTCTTTTGCCTCTGCCGGTGGGCTAAGCGGGCTTGGTAGTCACGGTCGGATTCGAACCGACACTTAACAGATTTTGAATCTGCCGCCTCTGCCAGTTGGGCTACGCGACCATATTTCCTTATAGAGTATTTATATCATATATGTAGTTGTCTGTCAACTCATTTTCGCAAAAAAGTTTGGCACCGTTAGTAAGATGGAACTTACGAGCCATGGCAGTCTTAGGGCTGAGAGTACAGGCTACTTTAGTATACGGTCTTGTTGCTTTGATGTGCCGCAGTGTCTTGTTTAAGACTTCGCGTCCAGCTCCTGAAACATTGCTCCAGACCGTGTAAAAGCATGCTACATTTTGACGCGAGACGTCTACAAAGAGATCATCTTCAATTGTAGGAATATCATCTAGATAAGCAACGCATGTAACTGCACGCACAAAATAATTTTCGCTGAGCAAAAAGTACTCACGATTATGAGCCACTCTTTGCCATGCTGGGATATGAGGTCTGACAGGATCACCTATCAAACACCCTTCCCAGCAAGATCTAAAGTCACGTACTACAGTCAGTTGATGCATTGGCGGTTTCCGTTCTAAACACATTCTCTGATGTATCTATCGGTTCTCCACCAAAGAACTTAATGACTATACGAAGTGCACTGGCATAATTCTCATAATGAGTAATAGTGTCGATGTGATGCTGTGCATCCTCACAGCTCTTATCCATTACAGCAATGGACTCAAATTCTAGAACTGACGTACAGGCATCGAGTGCTGCCTGACAATGCTTGACTACAATTTCGTCAAGTTGCTCATCATCTACCTTTACGTAGAGGTTTCCATTAATTTCCATTATTCATTCTTTCCTAGAATGTCAATACGCTTACATTCAAGACATGCAGCATAGCCACACGACCTGAGGAAGTCTTCAAACTTACCAATCACATCATAAACAGATAGATCGGCGCCTTGCATTTGAATATTAACACGGTCTACAATAGGAATGCCGGACTCCGATATACTAGTCGGAGCATACATCTCAAAGGTAAAGTGCTGTTGCATTATATCACTCCTCGTTCTTCAGTAGCCAGCGATTACTAATAATCTTGAAGCTAGTGTCATTAGCCATATTCTTGTACACCATTCCTTCGCGAGGCGGCTTCTTACCAATTAGAGACTGGCCATCGGCCGATGCAATTAGTGCATTAACGTCAGAAGTGCCAGTCGTTCCGGTAGCAAGCACAGGAACATGATTGAAGGCAAAGGCCTTGCAAAACTTACGGCGCTCATCGGGAGTCAGGTAGCAAGACTTGTTGATATCCCAGACATCAAAGACAAAGAAGTCGGTGGCATCAAGACCATACTTATTGCCCTGAATACCAGGGCCAATCAGCTCGCCCTGCAGAGCAAAACCTGCAGGAAGGCGCTGGTCGATATCTTCACGACGAACAGCCTGCCAGAATGCATTGCCTTCGGTCTCTTCCAGATCATAGTTACGAGAGCAGACACCGGTCACATCATTGTGCCGATAAACCGTCATCGAAGAGCCATCAAGCTTCTCGGTAACTTCCCACCGAGCGCCTTCCTCTTCCCAACGACGGATGTCCTTAGTAAGATTCTGAACGCGTTCCTGATCAGTCTTGCGCAGGAAGCTAGGGAAATTACCCTTGACTACACCGGCAAGAGAACCATGAATGGGCTTTTCGTACTTCTGAATCTGAAGATACTCGGTCAGATCATCACCCTCTACAAGATAGTCAATATCACAAATGTACGAGTTGGAATCCCGTTCATCAAATGTGGCTACAGCAGACACCGGGAGCAGAAGTCCCTGGCTGATCTGCTTACAAAGCTTAATTGTTCGCAGACGTTCACCCTCAACTCCGTTGTACGTACGGCCACGGTTCAGGAAAGGCGCAATAGCCTTTGGAATCCAAGAGTCAATCTCAAAGTACACAGCCAGATCACCGACCTGGAAGTCGCCCTTCTTGACTACAACCTTCCATCCGTCAACCGTAGCTACGTCAATAGCATCAGCATCAGGGATGGGCTGAATGTCCGCAACGCGACGGACGGTAGCAAGCTTACGATCAGACATATCAATTCCTTTCCTTATAGCCTCATTATACCAGGCTGGTAGGCGGCTGTCAACGGTAGTTTTATTACAAATTTGTAATCCGTTAACAGCCTATACCAACTTACCTGACAGCCCGCGGTTGCATCTGCTGCTGGATCTGCTGAGTCTGCTGCTGGATCCAAGTTTGAAGAAGATTAATGGACGGATCAACTACATCCTGTACACGCTGGTGAGTCATGACTCGTTCGCCAATTTCAGAAGCGGCAATTAGCAGCACGGTCTGACGGTTTGGAATTAGTGAAGTGGTAATACCTACAATTGTCATAGCAGCAAAAAATGCACATGAAAGCTTAAATGCCGCTACCTTTCGCTTTCGCCGAAGTGTTAGAATCGGTTCACTGAGTGGCCTAAAATCAGGCTGTTCATCCATATGGACAAAAGCAACAATAACAGCACCAATTGTTGCAATAGCAAAGAGAATCGTTATAAAAACCAGAAAGCCTGAAAGACTTTCTGCAACATTAGCGGCATAAATCAGCCAAGAAAGCGAATTCATTTAGCGAGTCCCCGGAAGGTTAATGAATGGCACACCATTTGTAGCAGCGGGCAGCTGTCCGTTCCACTTCTGCGCAGCCATGTACTGAACAAGCTCAGGTGTAATGCTCAGCGCAATGATGCGGTTAGCTGCAGCCTGTCCATCAGCCTCAATCCGCTGGCGCTCGGCTTCCTGACGTGCAGTCTCTACCTGCTGTCGGCGCTGTTCAGTTTCCTGACTTGCAGTGATACGGCGATTGATAGCTGCTTCGGTTTCTGCTGCCAGTCGGAATCGGCCCACAGCATATACGTTGTCGACAATAATGCCGTGTGGGGCCATACGCTCCTTAACCGTCTTGAGTACTTCATCCATAAATGCATTCTTACCTTCACCAATCAGATCCTCGATGCGGCGAGTACTAGCGGCACTGGTAAGTGCATCACGGACTTCATTGCGAAGAGTCTGTCGAGTAATCTCGATTGCACCCATACGATATCGGGCAAAGATGTCCGGAATACGATCTCGCTGAAAGCTATATTGAATGCCAAAGTCGCTGTTGATATTAGCACCCTCGCGGCTCTGAAAGTCAATGGCTTCGTCGGTAGGACTCTGCGGAGTGATTGCCTTTGTCCATACATAGTTTTGCACGAACGTGGGGAATGTGTAGAGCCGCTCAGTGAAACCAATCCAGTGACGACCAGGCTCAAGCAGAGCACGCTGCACACCTCGCTCACCACCAGCAGTAGTGACCTTAACACCTACGGTGCCAGGCTCAATATAGTCACATGCTGCAGTGGTCGACAGAACCAGAGCACTAATAGCAAAGGTCTTAGCAATCTTATTCATATCAATTCTTCTCCATGATGCGGTTGATATACTTTATGAGGGAAGCAAGCTGCGCATAGAGCGTCAGGGTTACAAAAAGGATAGCAAAAGGCAATGCTATAAAGACAAGTTCACTCTCAAGTGAAAATACCTTTGGAACATACACCATAACTAGGATGGCAGTCACACAGATGCCTGTAATTCGCGTTACAAAATTGGCAACTGTACTAAACTTTGGAGTCATTCTTATTCCTCTTCTGCAATAAGTCGGATAATGTGACGGCACTTGTTAAACTTTCGTAATCCGGTATACACTATTCTTCGTTTTTGGAACTGAAATTTTCAAACATGTTTTCAATGGCTTCGTACGTATGCTCTTCAAGCACACCCGGAGCTACACCCTTGTTGATATAGTAGCTAATCAAAAGCTCGAGCTCGATAACAAAGGACTGTTCCAGAGTAGCTTCCATGTTCATACCTTTCCCTTTTGATGATGTCATTATAACAAATTCAGGGGGGGCTGTCAACTGGAGTTTTATTACAAATTTGTAATCTTAGGCAAGGCTCAGAGCATGTCAAGCAGGCGGCCATGACCGTCAACTGCCCGAATCCGGTGGTTCGGGAACTGCCGTTGGGCATTCTGCAGTGCCATGTTCATGCTGAAGCCATCGTTGGCAATGCCGGTATAAACGCCTGCAGGAAACCAGGTTCCACCATGTGGCGACTGAGCTTGGATGTTTACGATGCGGCTCTTATGGTCATTGTCTGCATTTGCATTGGCTGCATGATTGGCCGCCAAGCTATTAACAAAGGCGTTACCAAAGATCTTCAGAAAATCCATGTCATGGATCCTTTTTGGTTGACTTAGTAGTAATGTCGACGGGTGTCGTCGGTGTCAATAAAATTGCACCGGTATTTGGCCAAATACCGGAAGCCACGGTAGTTCCCAGTGGAATGCAGGACATCACACAAAATGGCATTCATAGCTTCCCGACCTTCCCGGCCGCAAGTGCTGGTGGCCAGTGCCTTGTTGACCGTGTCCCTCAGATAGTCCACCGAAACCGTCTTCCGAGCCATGGCTTTGGCATCCTCTGTTGATAGTTTCTTTATATCACAATCAGCTATTAAAGTCACCAAGAGTTTTGTATCAGTTTGTAACAGGGATCCGTTCGGCTTTCAGCTCACACCTAACCGTGTGCCGACACTTGCGGTGGAACTGCCACCCAGTACAAGTGCAAGACCAGACTCGAGTCTGACCATTGAGATGGACGGTATACACTTCACCGGTCTTAGACGAAGTCACATTGTATACTCTATCCTTAGCCTTGACCTTAGACTTGAGTGGCGCATCATTGACTGACAGAATCCGATGCTCAGGAATGTAGTTGAGAACTTTGGACTCTGAGTTAAGAAGACAGAAGTGAGGGCCCTTGAGCCAGGCAGGCGCCACGACCACAGTACCACGGAGTACATCAGACTTTCGGGCCCTATGCAGGGAGTCATAGGCAAAGTACTGCAGCGTATGGCTCATGTCAATAGTAACCTCTACCATGGATCCTACCGGATAATCCATCATAGTATCCTTATTTGTCACTACCTATTATATACGGCTCCGAGCCAAAAGTCACCACTAGTTTTGTAACAGATTGTAACCGTCATTCCAGGTCCATAGGGCTAGAGAACGGTAAAGAATAAAAACTTAATTAGATCAATGGTTTAGCCAAACTCATCGCTATAGTAAAACCTAATTAAATCAATGGTTTAGTCAAGAAGTTCAGCTACCAACGATCTAAGTTGCTCTAATGGTAAGTAAACCCACTAAGGTTGCTTAGATCGCTGGTAGCTGATTGCAAAAAAGTTCAAAAAGTTTGTCCAATAAGCTCAATGTGTTAGATCTAAGTTGTTGATCTAATTGGGTTGACAAACATCCTAGGATCGGTTATAATCCACTCATCAACCAAGGGATTGCCCACATGACCCGAGCCCGCCTGGATCTTTCCCGGAACCTCACGGAAAAGCGGGTTCCCGCTGAACTCCAAGGTCATGCGGCTTACCGTCTGGTCATCTGGGTAGTCGATCAGGATACGGGCTCTAAGTCTGTATACGATATCTATGAAGGGGTCGGCAAGTTTGCCATCTACCTGTTCAACCGCCAGCGGACCTCTTGGGCCAATGACAGCCTCCTGGTTGATCTGGAGCCTGCCGTCTACGTCTAACTTTGCTATTGACTTTCATTCCTAGTTTGGTTATAGTGTACCTTCCAAAAGGAGAGATAAAGTGACCCTTACGGCATACAAGAACGGAAAGCTGGCCTTCGTCTGGGGCCTGGACAACAAGGCCTCGGCCATGCGGGAGGCCCTTCGCTGGCTCCGCATGGGTCGTGGCCGGGCAGCCGAGATCAGCATCGGTGACGCGGTCATCTGGTACCGAGGCTGATCGGATTACAAATTTGTAATAAAACTCCAGTTGACTTGACCTGGTGGATCGGTTATAATCCACTCATCAAAAGGAAAGGGTACAAACATGGAACTTTTTGTGGTTGACCACGGTGACTCCTACGAACGGTATACCATCGGTGTCGCTCGCTCGCTGGATGAAGCTCGGGACATGGCTCGGGCCTACCTGGCTGCTCTGCGCCATCCCGCTTCGTCGATTGACTTTTTCGGTGTGACCCGCTTCGAAGCGGGTGTGGCGGGTGATTCTGATCATGAAGCACTCACCCTGGGTTAACGATTTGTAATAAATATCTGGTTGACAGCTCGCCCCAGATAGGTTATAATCCACTCATCAACCAAGGGATGACCTACATGACTAACATCATCAAGCAGACCACCCGCGAAGGTCTCTATGTTTCGGATATCATCGGCGCCCGCTATCAGGTCCTTGAGTCCGATGTTTTCCACGGGTCATACTTTGTATACGATCTGGTCAAGGACGATCTACTCCGCTCTCGGGATGGCAGCTGCAAGTACTTTGATGATGTGGCATCGGCCATGGCGGTGGCCGATGGTGCGGCACCTGCCGAGGTTTCCAAGACTTCGAAGGCGCTGAAGGCTCCCAAGGGTTCGAAGGAACCGAAGGAACCGAAGGTGGCCGAGCCCAAGTCGACCGAACCGAAGGTCAAGAAGCCGTCGGCCAACTCGATGATCATCGACCTCATCAAGACCACCAAGCTCTCCGATGACGAGATCTCGGCGGAAATTGTGAAGCTCTTCCCCGACTGCAAGACCTGCAAGCCCTACGACGTGAAGTACCGCCGCCGTAAGGTTGACGCGGGTGAGATCTAAGACTAAGTCTTAACTCAACTAACGGGAGGTTGATATGCTTATTGTTTCTACCAGCATGTTCGATTACGACCGTAAGACCAAGACTTTTTATACGGATGCATCCACACTTGAGGCCAACAACCGCCCGCGCCCCCTTGACTTGGAAGGCGGTCGGTGGTGCATGCGTCTCCGGTCGCATAAGACCGGAATTGTTGTGAAATTTGTTCATACCAACGAAATTAGAGATAGTGAAGGTGAACTTATGGCAGTTGTTTTTAAGGGTACTGATAGCCACAGCGATCTAAGTCTAAGTATTTTGAATGACTAATGCTTATAACCTTAGTAGACGTTCCGAGTAAATTTGATACGTGTGAGCTATTCAACGCCATAGTTTTTTATGGCGAAAAGCTCATGAGCAAGCGTATGCTTGCTGGAATAGATTTAAACATTGTATTTGTACCCAGACTTGAAAAGGACTATATTATAGTTGCTGATTGCGAGTGGGCAGATGATAGTGTTCGCCCACGCGAATTCGCAGTACGTCTTGATGCCGACATGGGCAAGAGGAAAATGCTTATTGCACTTGCTCACGAAATGGTTCATATCAAGCAGTATGCTAAAGGTGAAATGCGCGATATGATGAAGCAGAACCACACTAAATGGTTTCGCGAAACGATAGATACAGATAAAGCTGACTACTGGGATTTGCCGTGGGAAATAGAAGCATATGGCCGAGAAACAGGTCTCTATATAAGATTTAAACGTTATTGGTGGAAGGATGCAAAAAATGCAAAAGCAGCCTACAAAGCGCAACCCGATTGCGCGGGCTCTTCGCACACCTTTATTCTCAAAAAGGGTTGTGAAGAGCAAAAAGACTTATAACCGAAAACAAAAGAGGTCAGATCCACTAAGGACTGACCTCTTTCAGTATGTAGTCTAAGGCGCATCTACCATTAGGTATTGCGCTTTTTTGTTTATCTGGTGATTATTGGCCTCGAGTACAGCGCGAGCTTTTTCCAGCTGTAAGACACACTTACGAATGGTATCCCTCACAACTGCATCATTAGTATCGTCTTCCAGGTCAAGTAAAGCCGCTTGTAAATTTGCATCAACTGATTTATCTATAATCATAGTAAGCCCGTCCATTTCCTTTTCTTCCGGTTCCGGAAATAGAAGTTCTGTAACTTCTTGTAGAGCCGAATCTCTAAGTATTACAGGCTTTGGATAAAATTTATTCATAATATATTGTTTAATCACTGGTCTAGCTTCTTCTTTCCTATGGTGTACTTGGATTCTAGAATCCATTCCTTCTTTTCTTTAAAGGGAATGATCTTAATGCTGGAAATTTTAGCCTTAGGCTCTTGATACTTATCAGCTGATACTATAAGCAGCAGTCCCCATTCCTCTAGAAGATGAGCAATGGCATTGCGCCTACTCATATCTTCCTCGGTAAAGTCGGACTGCTTGCCATCTAGCAAGAAAAGCTCTTTAAAGTGTACTAGGTAGTACTTTCCACGCTTGTGTAGAATATGACAGGATTGGTATAGCTTCTTTTCTTTTCTAGAAGCTATACCAATCCGTGTCAAGGTTTCCTTCACCTTGAGGAAGTCCTCATTATTGGTTAGTTGTATCTCTAAGAAGGTGTCGGTCAAGCTCATGGTAGTACCCATATTGTTTTTACTTATTTATTTTTTAGCATTCTTTGTGTCGGGGTATACATAGCGCTCAAGAAAGTCTTTCTTTTGATCATCAGACAGGACAGACCAGAATTGCTTGGTCCTCTTTAGATTAAACTGTGTAACTCCTGCCACATCTTTAAGAGTCTTAAGTTCCTTCTTTTCAGATTCAGACCGCTTAAGCCATCCTCCCTGCTTCCATCGCTTACGTTTTTTCACGCTATAAAACAAATAGTCGTGCTGCATACGCTTATCTAGATGATAGTTCATATTCAAGAACTCACCCGCCACAAACGTATCAGTAAAAATTGTCATGGCACGATTGAGTGTGTAAGGATCATATTCGGAAGCAGTATCATCAGCATAGAGATACTGCTTACCAAAGTTAATATCATTTACATAGTCAAAGACATTAAACTTCTTTTCTACTTCGACATCAACTGTAACCGCCTTCACCCTACCAAAGAGGGTGGAGACAGCACCAGTATCAGCAACAACTTCCTTCTTTGGAATTACCTTCTTTTTCACTTTTCCCACTCACAGCGCATCATCACCTCCACAAAGAAAGCAATGAGATTGATCTCATGATCAGCCACAAAGGCCGCCTTGTATTGATAGTCAGCAATGATTACCACAAGTTCCGGGATGGACTTCTTGTCAACAAGTTCAAATGCCCCTTCGTAGATCGATCGGAATACGTTGACCTGCTCTTGATCCGAATTGTCATGCACCCACTTCCGGATGGCATCAAAGTCCTTCTTCTTACATGCCTCAAGCACCTGACGGACAGTAAGATCCTGGAAGTTGGTAAGAATACCAGAGTCGATTGCACCACTGGCGCTATAGCGCTGAAGCTCATTAAGAACTCGACGCCAGTCAGGGAAGTGCTTCTGGATAACAGTACCGACAACAGTACGGTCGTACTTGACCTGTTCCTTCTCTAGAATAGTCTCGGTGCGCTTGAAGAACTGAGAGGCAAGCTTGGGCTTGCAACCCTTAGGAACCACAAAGTCGATTACAGAGCACCGAGAGTGAAGCGGCTTGATGATACGATTCTTGTAATTGCAAGTCAGAATGAAGCCGCAGTTCTTAGAAAACTCTTCCATAAAGTTACGAAGAGCCGGCTGGGTAGAATTCTGATTGAGGTAATCGGCCTCGTCAAGAATTACATACTTGCGGCCACCCTGAAGAGAGACCGACGATGCAAAGGTGAGAATCTCATTTCGAAGGGTATCGATGTTACCATTCATTGAGCCGTTGATCACAATGTAGTCACAGTCAAGCTCTTCAAGCATGGCACGTGCCACAGTTGTCTTGCCGACACCCGCACTACCAGACAGCAGCAAGTTAGGAATATTCTTTTGATCGACAAACGTCTGGAAAATTGTCTTAAGTTCAACAGGCAGAATAGTATCACTAATATTCTTAGGGCGATATTTTTCACACCACAAAAATTGCTCGAGCATGTTCAGCCCTCAATCTTAATGATACGGTGGCACTGAAGAACGGTAGTACCATAAGGCTCTACTGGCAGAGTTACGGTTTCGTCATATTCATACGATGCCTCAACCGGCATATATTTCCTCGTTTCATAGTCATACTTCTGATGCATATAAGTGTAAGTCAGCTTATTGCCAGTAAGTTCGGTCTTAGTATCCTCCATAATGCCCTGAACTCGAGTTAGCACAACGTCACCCTTCTCATTCTTGTAAACACCATCAAACCAGCCCTTGCCCATATGGACACTCCAGCCGTGAGTGATGTATGCAACTCGGTCACCGGGATTGATGGTCTGACCGATCGAGTTGGTAAACGGCGCGGCCACAAACGTATTGATAGTCTTACCCATGTCACATATCTCCATTATAAAGAAGGGGAAGTAGTATCATTATACCACCTCCCCTCGATGTTTGTCAACTAATAAAACTTTAAAAAGTAGAAGAGGCTTCAACAGCCACAAAATAGGTAGCCTCAACACCAACAAATTGAGAGATACCCTTCGAAGAGATTCTGACCTGATAGTCGCCATCAATCAGCTTGATGTTCTCTGCTCGGAATACAGCACGGAAGGTCCGATCAGTATCACCAAGTCCGACGCTGAATGCATCCGCCGAAGGATTCTTCACATCAATAGCCTGAATGGTAAGTTCAGTGCCGTCACCAACAATAGCAAGTTCCGGAAGTCCCAGAACACTCATGGCCTTCAGCACATCCTGAAAAGCCTTGTTGGTAATCAAACATTCCACCTCAACAGAAGGAAGCTTGATATCCTTCTCGGGAGGCGCCAAGATAATGGCAGGATCGCTGTAGTGATAGGTAATGGCAGACTTACCACCGCGGATTACAGCAGCACCATCACCAAACTCAACGTCAGGATCCTGGAAGAGAGACAGAGCGCTAAGGAATCGGTTTAGCGCATAGATAGGCACCTGTCGATCAAATGTGTCGGGCACTGTAGCCTTAGCAAGTACAGTCTTGTTTGCCGCAATCGAAGCCAGGACATTACCTGGCTTGATCACGATGGACGGATTGATAGTAGAAAAATTCTTCAGAATTTGAATAGTCTTAGGGGAAAGCTTCAAGTCAAATCTCCATCATATAGGGTGCGTACAAGGCCATTATATACTACTTCTTCGGCTTCCTCAACATAGAAGCGTCGGCCGTAGCAGGAGCTCCGATCTGAGCAAGATCAACAAGAGAGCCACCAAAGATATAAGCGCCAACGTGCTGCAGCTTCATCCAAGGGCAGTAATAAATCTTTCTATCAATTTCCTGTAGCTTCTGGCAGAACCAGTAGTCTTCCGACAAATAGCGCTTCGACTTCGGATCAATCTCAGCCTGGAAGTATTGCATAATCTCACGGCTACCGTCAAAGTGCTCAGTACGAACATGATCCGGCTTATAGCTATACTGAGGATATGCCTCATTGAACTTCTCAAATGCGGAACGTCTAGTCATCATGAAGCCCGTGCCGACTTCGGAGACTTCAACCGGCTGATCAATTCGAATTGATCCGGCGCCAGCCTTAGGATTGAAGACGTAGTCGCCAACATAGCGCTCAAGGACATTGGGATCTTCATCCGCCATACCCTTGTCAACTGCCATCTTGATCTTTTCCCACGAAATGCACTTCTTAGGATAAGGACCGGCAAGGACGTCATATTCAGACTCATCGGACTGTAGAGCCAACATTGCCAGCACGTCACGAGGATCAAAGCCAATGTCTGAGTCGATGAACATGAGATGATCGGCATCAGAACGCATAAACTCGTCAACGATATAGTTTCGAGCACGCGTGATCAAACTCTCGTTAAACAAAAAGTAAGAACGCATGTTGATGCCGTGGTTGGTACACATGGCGGTCAAGTCAGCTACAGACTTAGTGAACATACCAGCACACTGCCCACCGTACATGGGCACGCCAAGAAATAGCTTACGCTTACGCAGTTCTTCAATTGAGATAGAAATTTCCATTACTTATCCTTTTCATAATGTGTGTTGTGGTAGTTTAAAGCAAGTACAGTATAGTGAAGGACCTTCATTAGATCATCCTTACTATGACCATTCTTTTTACCATATCTTGATGCATACTTGATGATATTGCCCATGTAGAATCCTTCTCCATGCCCTGACGAGACTATAAGGTCTTGTGCTTGGACACGGTCACCGTAGTGACTACCATAGGACTTTTTGATATATGCATGAAGTTCGTCTAGGATATTACCCTCATTGTACTTGAATGGGGTGTCCTTCAACTGTGGATATTTATCACTCAAATCCATCGGTATCCTTTCCAAAGGTATTGCTAAATGTAACTTTTTGCTCTAATTCACGAGCATCCTTCTTGTAGAGCTTCCTATACTTGTTGTTGGAGCTAATGACTTCCTTCAACACAGTCATATCTACACCAAGACCATCTGCAAAGTGAGCCAAAGCAGATGTATCCTTAGGGAAACAAGCACCACCATAGCCTCGCCTACCATCAAAGCCAGGAACTGTTGTGTGAGAACGACCAACACGACTATCAGCCGTAATAGCACCTACGACTTTACCGAAATTAGATCCATGCTTGTTGACCACATCATAAAACTGATTGAACCACAGGACCTTACTAGCAAGATAGCTGTTAATGCCATACTTAACAAAACTTGCTTCTACTGCGGTCATATGATATGTCGGGCAAGGCTTACAGATGCTATAGAACTTATATAGATGTTCTACTTTTTCCGTAGCTGTAGGATTGCCACCAAGAATATGCATGAAAGGATTGACAAAATCCTCATTTGCACTCTTTTCGGTAAGGAACTCTGGATTATACACCATCCGATCAGATGAGTCAACCATATTAAGTAGATTTTCGATGATATCCGGAGTCACAGTTGACTTGATAATGATTGTTACACTCGGATGAAGCTTGAGCTTCTCAATAACATTGTTGATGATTGATGCATCAATCTTTCCGTCTGCTCCCATAGGAGTAGGAACACAGACAAAAGCATAAGAAATATCTAGAGTCAGAAGATCATCAACTGAATTTCCATACTTCGGATCAATGATGATCTTCTGACACATATTATCAGGGAAGCCATAATCTACAGCCTTCCCAACAAATCCATGCCCGATAATTGCAATTTGCATTAGTTCACTCCATAATAATGCTTATACCACTCAGCAAATTTAGCCACACCTGCAGGAATAGAAGTTGTAGGCTTCCACCCGAGTGACTGAAGCTTACTGGTGTCAGACCAGGTCTCTAAAGTATCTGCCGGATGTTGGGGTATCAAGTTCTTCTTAATCTCACGACCAAAGTTCTTTTCAATCTCAGAGATAAAGTCCATGAGATTAACCTGACGACCGCGGCCGATGTTGTAGATCTCATTCATAGGTACTTCGAGCGCTACAATCCGATTGACAACTAGATTTATGCCTGAGACAATATCATCCACATAAGTGAAGTCACGTTTCATGTTTCCGAAGTTGAAAACATCGATGGTCCTGTCATTCACAGCAGCATCTGCAAACTGAAAGAGCGCCATATCAGGTCGACCATACGGACCATAAACTGTAAAGAATCGAAGTCCGATGGTGTTCTGAAGACCCGAAGTCATGAACTGGCATTCGTTCATGCGCTTAGTATAGCCATACGGATTGAGTTGATGACCGGTAGGCATATCTTCAACCCATGGCAAAGGATTGCCAGCCATAACACATGAAGTAGAAGCATAGATGACCTTCTTGATCTTCTTTGCCTTACAGAATTCAATAAGGTTCTGCGTGCCCACTACATTGTTGTCGATGTATTCCATTGCATTATCATACGAGTGTCGAACACCTACTGATGCCGCAAGATGAATCACCAAATCAAATTCCATGAGCTTGAAGTACTCTTCAAGCCTATTCTTGTCTCTAAGATCCTTCTTTACTACCGGAACACCATAGGACTCGTCAAGGATTCCCGCTCGTGTCTTCTTGAGATCCACATCATAGTAGTCACTAAAGTTGTCCAACCCGAACACGGTGTGCTCAGGATTATCGGACAGGCGCTTGCAAAGATGAAAGCCAATGAAGCCAGCGGCTCCAGTAACAAGGATCCTAGTCATCAGTAATTCTTTCGTCCCTGCGGATATACAAGTTCAGAGTAATCAACATCCTCATGTGCTTGATCGGTGTTCCACTCACGGATCAGCTTCATGCCATAGTTATCAGTCTTGTTCAAAATCTTCACGTCCTTCTTAAGGATCAACGGATTCAGTCGGGCTGGCTGACCGTTCTTATTCACGATGGCTTCAAGGTCAACGTGATGGTGTATTCTACCATACCTTTCCTGCAAAGTCACCAC
>Ga0164292_10001562_pt1 | contig 18576 bp, 18 predicted proteins | sample GEODES117metaG_FD_111486 | JGI IMG/M metagenome (GOLD analysis project Ga0164292, IMG submission 111486) | Eutrophic lake water microbial communities from Lake Mendota, Wisconsin, USA - GEODES117 metaG | ecosystem: Environmental > Aquatic > Freshwater > Lake | place: USA: Lake Mendota...
AGTCTGATGATGATGAAAACGAGCCTGTTGAGGGACTCATCCTTGGCTTTAGAGCCCAATCCTGGCCAAAGGCAGCTTTGCTGATCTCAGCGACTTCTCAACCCCCTGTTGCCCAGAGGCTCCAAAGCTCTCCATTCTTTGTCTTTCGTGCCTGACCGCCTTAATTCCCTATCTCCCTCAGACGATGCAGAGATTTGATTATTACATGATGCTTTTCTCGTTGTTGAGCTATGGGGCCGCGTTGGCTTTCGGACTGGTTCTGATCAGAAGGGTGATCAGTCAAGGAATTTCAATGCCGACCGCTGGGGAGCAACATAAGATTTTTAGGTTGGCGATATCTTTGTTGATGGTTGCAACGGTCGCTAAGTTCTGCGTCTCGGATTACGACGAAAGGTTTACCCAGTATGTGCGTGAACCCGTAGGGGCTCAGTCGTTTCTATTGATGAAAAATATTTATGCCAATATCCCCGGCAAAAGCGCTTGTCTGGTCCCGGATCCAAGGATCCGGCGAGATAAAAATCATCCTTATTATCCTGATGATTTTTGGTGGAAAGCGGGATTTGGCAATGCATCCCAAGTGTATGCAGGCTCGCCCCCCAATACCATTCGCCTCGAATACAGGTCATATCCCAAGGACTGTGAGGCAGATCCTGTCTATGAGGTCAACGAAAATTTAGATCTCAAGAAAATTGGCAATTTGCAATAATCATGGGTAGGGGGGTGCCAGCCTGGGGCCACCCCACCTCTCGGAGGCCCTTGGCGTCTAGGAGGTGCTCCATGCGGCGCGAGGTCTGCCCGGGGAGTTCCGGCGCAGTCAGACCTGTGCAAGCTGGTTCCCGGCGCCAGTGCCAACGGCCCTTCCCCCAGCAACAAGACCGGCAAGGACAAGCGGTTCTACAAAACGATGGTCCCCAAGCCATGACGCGCTCTTTCTCTGAACTCACCAAAGACCTCAGCCCTGAGCGGCGTGAGCGCATTGAGCAGCGCAAGGAGCAGCTGCGGATCGAGAATCGGCCAGCAAACCCGGCAAGGCGCGCACTGGCAAAAATAAACAGCAGTTGGTCGAGGCGTAGAGCTCACTCTCCGCTCCTCCTCCAGCACCTGGTAGACGAGGCGGTGCTGGATGTTGATGCGCCTTGAGCAGGCCCCTCGCAGATCGCCGACCAGGGCCTTTCTGCTTGAGAGCAGGGGATGCGGAAGCGAGTTTGCGAGCGTCCGTCCAGCTCACCAGAGCGGTTCGCTGCTCAGTTCGCTCACCTCAGTGGCCATGCCTTCGGGGATCGACTCACGCTTGCCGGTGATCTGGACAGGCTCGTGGGAACTGCCCCACCTCATCGATCAGGGCATAGAGCCGCTTGCGGGCTTCTATAGCGGACACGGTTGTCATGGCAGATGCTTCCCCGCCCCCAGGGCGGATCGGCGGGTCGGAGGCAGTCAGCGGCTTCCATCATGAAAGCCACTGCCCTGTCTTGGTTTTGGGGCAAAAACAAGGCCCCGTTTGAAACGCCCCCTGTGTGATTCGAACACACGACCGGCTGCTTAGAAGGCTGACGGTCTCGGCTCAGATCCATTCCAGCACAGGGGTTTTAGCGGTGGCGGTGAAGCCAGCGGGTCAAAAGAGGGTCAGATCGGTTTTGAGCGGGTCAAAAATGGGTCAAAAGTGGACCCGTTTTCACTGATCCCGCCAGGCGGTCGAAACCAGATACCAGGCCACCACAGGCCACCCGGAACCGGCAGGCGCCTTCCCGTGCCACCACGGCAGCAGAAGGCAGCATGTCGCGCCACTGGCATGAGCGGCCACCACAGCGCTCGCCAGTGGCCTTCAGCGGCACAAGGATCACCCGCATGCCGCAGGCGCCTTCCAGGCCACCACGGCCAAAAAAAGCACCCGGGGGATCGGGTGCCGTCTATGTCCAGGGTCAGTCTACCGGCGTAAATCAGGCGGTAGTCGCGATCCTCACGATGCTGCGGTGGCCGATCACGGCGGTGCCGAAGCTGTGCTCACTTTTGATCCGGTAAGTGCTCGTGGAGAACTCGGTTTCTGTGCTGAGCACTGGTGCATCGGTCAGGCGTCCGAGCTCCAGCGGCTGGCGGCCGTTGCCCAGCAGATAGACGTATTGGCCGCTGAGCCTGGGTTCAACGGCCACATCCACCCGCCACGGGTTCAGGTTGCTGGCCTGCGTGGGATTGACGGCGATACTCGTCAGCTGGCGGCAGATAGTTTCCTGATCAGGGCTACAGATCAACGCGACCGGGTCTTGCTGGATGAACCGGCCGCCGATTGCGGTCTGCTTGCGCAACTTCGCCACGGCGGCGGCGATGGTGTCGATCCCGACTGCTCCGGTGTTGCTGTTGGCGTGCGCCGTGGCAAACAGTGCCAGGCCGTCGGGCGCGTTGCGGCCATTGGCAGCGCCCTCGAGCAGGTCCACCAGGGCCAGAGCCTCGCGGTCGAGCATGGCGGCGCCGAGCTCATCAATGGCCTGCTGAAGGCCTTGCAAGTCATCGTTCGCCAGGCTCTCAGGAGTGAAGCTCAGGCCCAGGCCGTAGCGGCTCGGCTTGTAGCTGGTGGCGGTTTCCGAGACCGAGCCGAACTTGATCTCACCTCCTTCCAGGATCTGCTGCGCAGTCCCGACGGCACCCGCGTCAAGCACCGAAGCGGCGCGGTAATCCACCAGGGGCCGAACGAAGGTGGCGGCACGGATACCGGCCACGGCCTCGCTGAAGCTGCTCTGCAACCTGCGGTTACCGGCGGCGGTGAGCAGGTTCGGCAGGTCGCTGGTGCTCATGGCACCATCGCGCTGAAGCCAGCGGCCTTCACCGCTCAGAGCGGAGCGCCACACGGCAGCAGGCTCATTCCCGCGGCCGACACCCGCATCACGCAGCAGCAGCCACAGGGGAGCCTCGAGGCGCTTGCCGGCAAGTGCATCATCAAGTGCACGCTCGATCGCCGTGGGTCCGACTTCACCGCGGGTGATGGCAGCGCAGGCGACAGGGTGGCCGGCGGTGGACTGGCTCTGATTGGCGTACATCTGATCAAAGATGCTGCGAACTACATCGTTGTGGCTGGCGCCAGAGTCAATGAACTCCTGGGTCCGCTCAGCGCTGAGCCTGGCGGCCTGGCAGCTGCGCAAAATGTCGCGCTCACGCTTGAGTGCGGCGCGATCCTCGAGCACGGTCTGAGCCTGGGTCTGGTCGTTCATGGGGGGAGATGCGGGGGGATGGGAACGGGTGAGGCAGGCGGGGTCGGCGCCGACCGGCACAAGGGATGCCTCGCGTAGGCGCCAGCGGCTGGCGATGTCGGCGGACTTGTTGAGCGGCTTCAGGTCTGCTGGCTCGTAGCTGGCGCCAACGCTCACGGCGCAGCCGGAACGCGCCAGCTGCCAGCCGGCTTCAGCAGCCGGAGCGTCGGTGAACACGGCGCGGCCGATCAGCTGATCACCCTCGAAACGCAGATCCGTGATCCTTCCGGCCATCTCGCTGGCCTGGTTCTGGTGGCTCAGCAGCACCGGCACCGGGGCCGGACCATGGAGCACAGCGCCAGGGTTGCAGCGCAGCACCAGGCCTCCGATGGGGGCCTCGCTGGCGATCACCAGCTCGACTGAGCGGGTGGTCTCATCGGCAGTTACCGGCAAGGCGGACGCAGTGGCGCGGGTGATGTCAGTCATGGACCACCACCTCCCGCGGGGTCTCGTCACGCTCAAGCAGTTGCTCAAGCTGGATCCGCTGCTCGGCGCCATTGGCCAGGCTGCGTGTTGCCAGTGCCAGCACCTCGGACGCCAGCTGCCACACCAGCAGGGCGCTCTGGCGGGTTCGCAGGTGGCCGATGCCCAGGATCAGTCCGTGGTCATCGCGCTCGAGGTGCAGACCGCAGCTGAGCTCAACACGGGGGCCGACACCGCTGGCCAGTGCCACCAGCACCGACGGGAGCTGAGCGCTCAGCGTGAGCAGACCGCTCATATCCATCGGCCGATGCGCCTCTGAGCAGCCGCACATCAGAACGATCTCGCCTTCCTGCGCATCCACCAGCAGATTCGCGCCAGCGCCGATGAGCAGCACTCCGGCGGGTGTGGCGAACACTGCAGGCGCGTGCACGTCGCCGGGATCAGGCAGCTCATCCGGTGCTGCAAACCACCGTGCGCCACTGGGGAGCGCGTTGGTTGCATGGCGCTCCAGCCGGCGAAGTGCGATCTGGAGATCCTGCTGCAAGTGGAGCAGAGAAGGCAGCTCACCACCGGCAAGATGCGCCAGGCCAGCATCAACGGCGAGTCGCAACCCTTCGCTCAGGTTGCCAGCGCCGAGCTCATGCAACGCAGCGCGGTGCCTGGCTGGCAGCTTGCCTGAGATGATCGTCAGTTCATCGTTCACCCGGGTTTTTGCGGGGTATATCTGCAGGCTACGGATGCCTCATCTGCCAGGAATCGCCTTCGCTGCGGTGAATCCAGCGGTGACGGCTCAGGGACATTCGGCACGTCATCATCCACCAGGCGACGCATGAGCGGGTGGGGGAGATGGTCGGTCATTGTGATGCTTTATTCCAAGCTTATACCGGGCTTCTGGGTATCACTACGGGAGGCGCACACATCCTCAGTGGTGGTGGCGCCAGCTGCAGACAGGCCTGAGCAGTCGCCTCTCGGCCTAGCCTCCAAGGCCAGGCCATGTAACGCCCAGCCGGCAAGGCGTCAGGACTTCAGTTCCAGGCCGCATCGGTCGGCGTAGCAATCAGTGAATCACATTCTTTGAGGGACCGAGCCCGACCAGGACGAGAAGACCTGAATGAACCTGTTGGAAGCCTTTCTGTTTAGAAAGCTAATAGCGATGGCCCTTCTTCCCTCCAGGGATTGATAGCCGATGTTGTAGTTAATTCTGCCCACGCAAAACGCTCCGTATGAATTGCAGGCTTGCTCATTGAACATCGTCCAGTTAACTACTCCAGCGCGCCCAAACCGCTCGCCGCACACGTCAACAGCTTTCTCGTAAAAGGTGATCTTGCATTTAGCGTCGCCACGAAGCGCGTCAAAGCTATCAACGACCGCCCCCGGATCTGCCTTGGGGTCGATTGCCAGGGTGGCAGAGGAAGCCTGTGATACCTGAAGAAGCGTCTGGTTGAGTTGAGCTATTTCCAGGTCACTGAGAGGCCTGCTATAGATCAATCCGGGCTTTCCAGGTTGCGCGGTTACGCTTAAGCCTTTGTCCCCGTTGCTGATATACCGAACCTCTCCCTTGGAGTCCAGCGGCGCTTTGAAGACCTCATCGTATGAGAGTGATTTCTTGTTTCCACTTGAAATTACATACGTCATTCCGTCGCCATCGTTGGCGTAGGTCTTAATCTTTGTGTCGGTATTGGATGTCACAGAGGCTAAGGCTGGTCCAGCGAAAATGGTCACTGCCGCTAAGGCAATGGAGCACTTGAGAGCAGTGAGCACAGTTTTTTTTGACGAGAACTACGGTGAATGTAGGCCTCCCGAGTCGAGGCCGCCAGCAGTAGCAGCAGCCTGGCCAGGTTGCTATCACCAGAGCAGATCACTCTGAAGTCGTGGCCCTATTCGATCTGATCATCGGTCCACCCGGCGGCATGACCGTGGTGCCGGTGCTGGCTCGCAGCCCGGCCGAAGTGTTCCAGCTCGGCCGGGAGATGTATCCGGGTCAGCCGCTGGCGGTGGTGCGCAGGGATCAGGACTGAGCCAACACCTCCCGCACCTCCGCCGCCAGCTCATCCGGCAACCGGCCACCCTCGAGCAGGTCCACCAGCTCCTGGCGCGACAGCTGGCAGCCGTCTCGAGCATCAGGCAGTGCCGTGCGGGCCGATGCCGCGTCCCACTGGTGCTGGTCCCACCGTGCGCCGTGCTCGACTTCCGCCATGGCGTCCACCATGACGCGGTGAACCTCCTGCGCCTGGGGTCCGGTGAGCGGTCCGTCAATGGTCACCATGCCGTTCGTCATCTGCGCCACGTGCTGCCAGAACTCAGCGTCAGGCAGCGGCTCAGCGGCAGGCTCGACACGGCCGTATTCGGCCCAGAAGGACAGGTCAGGCGCGGGTGTGGCCAGGCCAGGCACGGCAGCCGCCAGCACCTTCGCCTCCTTGGCAGTCAGGCTCAGGTCACAGCCGCCAGCCGCCAGTGCTTCGCTCAGGTCGGCGGCGGCCAGCTCCCAGCGGGGGTCTGGAGCGGGGCGCTTGCGCTCGACGTTGGTGAGCTGCAGGCGGGTCAGGCTCTCCACGCGCTCACGCAGCGACGGCAGGCCATCAGGCACCGTTTCCAGCTTCTGGCCACGGCCGGATGGCCCGCACAGATACCCGTCGAGGTGGCCTTCGCTGCGCAGGTGGTAGAGCCGGGACCGGCTTTTGAAGCCCAGAAGCATCGCGGCTTCTGAAAACGAAACGACCATCGGCGCCAGTTGTCCCAGACTGCTCCCACAGGCTGGCGACCGCCCAAAAGACGCGGGAAGGGGTTTTTATAGCTTTCTGGTGGTAAATGTCCTGTAGTTGTGAGCTTTTGTGTAGAGACTTGGCGCCGCGATAAAACACCCGAGTTTTCTTTTTGCCGACGGGGAAACTAAAGGGGGGGGGTACCCCTACCCCTTCGGCAACCGCAGCGCAACCCGCAACCCATGCCGGCCGGTGCGCAGCGCCGCGTCAACGCGCCAGCCGTGCACGGCCACAGCGCCAGGCGCCACAGTCCGACCGCACCATGCTGAGCAGGCGGCGGCCATCGCGGGCGGTCGGTGCGCAGCGCCAGGATGCGCCAGGCCTTCGGCACCCAGCAGCCAGCGGTACACCAGTGCCACATCCATCGGATCCAGGCCGTCGGCCCAGTGCCGGAGCTCCGGCGGTGCCTGGCGTCTGAACAGCTCGAGCACCTGCTCAGCCTCCTGCCGCTCATCGTCCGAGACCGCGAGCGGGAACGGCGGCGGAGCTGGCAGGCGTTGCGCCATGGGAGCGGGTGGTGGGCTGGCCATCAGGCTGCTGAGTCCAGCGACCGCAGCAGCTTCGCCACGGTCCGGCCGTCGGTGGTGACGCCGTGGCGTGACTGCATCAGGTTCGCCAGCTGCGAGACCTGCGCGGCGGGAAGGTCAGCACGAAGTCGCAGCAGGTCGCTGGCCCAGGGTGGGGGACATCCATCCAAGGGAGGGGACACACCAGGGGACACACCACCGTTCGGCTCAGACTCGCTGCGCTGCAGTTGATCTGCGGGTGGGGGACAGGGGGACACACCAGATTGCGCAAAAGTACCGTACAAGGCCTTTGCTGTGTCGATATGGCGGCTGTCACACTCCCCACCATCATCCAATCCAACTTTGTTGGTTTTGGTGTGTCCCCTATGTCCCCCTGGTCCTGATCCCTGTGCTGGAGCTGGATCTGGTGGTGTGTCCCCGGTGTGTCCCTGGTGTGTCCCCGGTGTGTCCCCAGCTGGCCATAGGCCGCGGGGTCGGATGTTGTCTTTCTTGCTGACCCACACCCGCCGCATCTGCCAACCAAGCGACTCGGCCACCGCTCTGGCGCGGCTGTTCATTCGTGCGTCTTGCCGCTCGATCGGGACCTGGAGATGGCCCAGGATGTCGGTGACCTTCACCGGCAGATCGCCAGCGGTGCGGCGACGCTCCAGGTACCCGGCCACGGAATCAGCCCATGGGTCGGTCTCGGTGAAGTCATCGTTCCGGTCGGCGATCGCCTGCGCTTCATCGTCCGACCACCTGTCCCACTCGACACCCGCTCGGTATTGCTGAACGGCTCGCGCCCAGATCGCGTCACGGTGTTCGGCAGCCCAGTCGAGCGGCAGCATCCGATCGGGGATCGGGATACAAACGAACCGGGTCGAGCCAGTGGAATCACGCAGCGGCGGAGCGTTCGCTGTCCCCCAGAAGACAAACCGACGCGGCCAGCGCTCGGGGGCGCGATCGTATGGCCGGCGGCATACGTCAGCGGTTTCGGTCAGGAACGCCTTCAGAGCCTCCTGGTCAGAGCGGCGGGTGACGCCGTTCATCTCCGCCAGTTCCACTCCCCAGGCGGTGTGTGCACGCAGGACGGAATCCTTGTCGAGAGCGCCGATCCCTTCAATCCAGTGATCGACGCCGAACAAGGTCTTGCCGAGCTGGGTCTTCCCGCGGCGCTGCGGACCAATGAGAACCGGCGACTGCCGGACAGTGCAACCAGGGAGGAAGGTGCGGGCGACGCCGCCGATGAAGAACCGCGGCAGGAACGACCGAGCGGTGGGGTCATCAATGCCAAGGAGGTGTTCGTCCAAGCGTTCCCACTGCTCCATCGGCAGCGCAGCCGCCGTGGGGAGACCGTTGAGGTAGTCGGCGACTGGATCAAAGGCGGCGGCGGCGGCGATGGCTGTGATCGCGTCGGCCGTCGCTTCCTTTGGCCACTTCTCCCGAGCGTTCGACAGGTGCAGGTAGGCGATGGATGCCTCATTGGCTCCAAGGATGCGATCATCCGTGTGAATGTCTCCAGATCGGGTGTTGAGCCGGAGCTGGCCCAGGCGCTCGGGGATGAGCTGCAGGATCCGATCAGGCGGCACCGCAAGGCGTTTCCCACCTTCGGCAGGAAGCAAAGGCGCAGCCGTTGGAGCTGGTGGCAGCAGATCAGGCCACCCCTGTGGCTGGGAGCTTGCTTCCAGCGGCTCAGGCAAACGGCTGGTTCGCTTGAACTTGAGGACCTCCATGCCGCCGCTTTGCCTGTAGATGGAGGTGAGCCTCCAGGTAACACGCCTTTGCCTTTCGCTGCTTTCTAGGATTTTGCCTGCGAAAATGTCGAGCGTGTGCCAGTCCCAGCAGCCGACACGGGTGATGAAGTCGTGGTCGACAAGACATTCAAACTTGAGGCGATCAGTGGACAGGCGACAGGCGGCACCATTTGCAGCACGCTGATCCTTGCGGTAGCAGTTCGGGCAAGGATTTTCCTTCGATACCGGGATCCACTTGGAGGATGAATCTGCGCTCATTGCGCCACCTCCGTCTGTATCACGCAGGAGTCACTGCTCAGATCGTTGCCGCTTTGAGTTGTGAGTCGGGTTTCTGCTGCTGAGCCTGCGGCCGTTGTTGCGGCCTGGTCATTCATAAAATGTCCTCGGTTGTGAAATTGGTTATCCGGGGGGCTGGTGGTTCGGCTCCTTTTTTTTGTGTCGCGCCTAAAGCAGGTCTTCGAGACGTTGCACCAGTTCTTCGCGGATCTCGGCCTGGCGCTGGTGTGCCTGTGCCAGCAGGTCGAGATCGAGCTCGCTTTCGATCGCATGGCGCACGATCTCGGCCAGTACATCCGGCGGGAGTGCTTCTGCCTGCACCGTGAAATCGGCAGAGAAGCTCCGCTTGTCGGTTGGCTTCGGTGGTGCTGTCGGCAGGTTGTGCGCTACCTGCTGGTCGGCCGTTACGGCGACTCTGCGCACGTGCACGCTTCCGCCGTAGTAGGCGGCGAAGGCGCCAACGTCTTCGCCGAGGTTTAGATGGATGTGCTCACCGCTGGGGTCAAAGTCACCAACGTGCAACACCACGGCGGGCCTGTCGAGCTCGCCGTAGAAGCGGCCTAGCTGGTGCTTAACGGTGGTGCTGTCGAAGCCGCCGGAGCTGCGCACGGCGACGCCGTAGGACCGCGCCACTCGATCGAGCTGCGGCACCATGCCGGCCGCTTCGCAGATCACTTCCACTCGCTGGGGTTGGTCCTGCAGTAGGTCAAGCTGAAAGTTGCTTGCCGAACCTGCGCAGGCCTGCAGGAACTCCTCGCTGTCACGGAAGCGGTTAAGGCCGACCGCGACGGCGCCATCGTCCCGGATCGCGTCCATGGGCACCATGTCGGCGCGTCTGGCGCGGTTGAGCATTTCGAGCAGTTGCTTGTAGGAGGCTTCTGTTTTGTCGAAGCCTGTGGTTGCGACTAGCCGGTAAAAAATCTGCCGGCCGGTGAGCGGCAGGCTGTCGCGGTAGGTGTCGAGCACCTTCTGCACCGAATCAAGCAGCAGCAGCGTTTTGGCGCGTGGCCTCCAGGGAGCAAAGCCGCGTGGTCTATTTGTCGCCATGGCGGGATTGGGTGGTGTCGTCGGTGTTGGTGATGCGTGGTCCGTTCATGCCGCCAAGATCCGCCGCGACCGCTTAGCCAGCGCGTCCTGAACCGCATCAGGACACCACAGCAAGGCGGGTGCTTTCTGGCCGGCTCCAGTGGCGAGGAAGTGGACGCCAGGCCGCAGGGTGCCTGCAATGCGAAGGCGGCGAAGTGTGCTCTGAGATGTACGGAACTCGGCGGCGACTTCGGCGGTGGTGTGTGTGAACTTCACGGGATGTTTTCGACTGCTCCAGCAACCTATGGGGGTCGTCGGAACTTCGCTCCGCCACTCCCAACACCCGCCAGATCGTTATCCACAAGGCCGAATCACTGCCGCCAGTGGCCGCCTACGTTCGTGCAACGCGGTTTTCCACAGGCGCCTAGTTTTCCGCAGACCAGTTCATCGCCTGGCCACCAGCTCGCTCACCTTGTCGAGCAGTTTCGGTCGATCCAGCTGCCTGCCGTAGGTCGAAAGATGCACGCTTGGCGAGTGACCCATCAGCTCTGCGCTCTCCCTGATGGCCAGTCCAAGGTCCACCCCCAGGCGAAGTGCAAACGCATGGCGCAGGCCGTAAGGGGTGAGCTCTGGCCGCATCTGGCCGGTCGCTGCCTTCTGTCGGTGGAGTCTCCCCAGCTGCTGCGCCATCCCTTCCCCGGGTGACGGCAAGGCCACCAGCGCCGCAGGGAGTCCATGCTGCTGCCACCGGCTGAGCAGGTCATGGCAATCCGCTGGCCATCCTGCAGGCGGAACCGCTGGCACGGTCCGAGCGCCGACCTTGCCTTTTGAGTTGCGTTTCTCGTGTGCGATCACAGCCACCAGTGCGCGGCCTTGCTGCTGCAGCTGCAAACCCTTGAGCTCTGCCGGCCGCAGGCCGAACACGATCAGGCAATCCCAGGCCACCAGGTCGGCGGGTGTGAGGCGGCTGGCCTGGATCCGCTGGCGGAGCTCATCAATCTCTGCATCCTTGAAACCGATCACACCGGCTGGGTCCGCCGCGGCCTTGCCGTTGCCACGCATGGCGGTGATCTGCTCAGGCCAGGACCAGCCGGCCACCTTCCACAGCGCACGCATCCGGTCGTGTGCCATCTGCCTGGCGCGGCTGTTCGGCTCCCAGTGGCGTAGCGCAGCGGTCAGCAGCGGCGCGTCATCGGGCCAGGCCTGCTCACCCGCCACCTGCTCCAGCTTCAGCAGGTATGGGGCATAGGTCCGCTGCCAGGTCCGTTCCGCGATCTTCTCCCCCACCACGGCAAGCCGGAGCCGATCACGCAGCCTGGCCAGGTTGGCGGGTGCGAGGCGACCGGTTTCGATGGTGGTCGGTGCCAGCGGGTCAGGCCATCGCCAGGTGCCGGCCATCACGGCATCGAAAATTGTGCAGGCTTCATTCAGCGCCGCGGCAGACGTAGCTGGGCCGGGTGGTGTGATCAGGCTCGCTTCGCGCTGAATCTGACCCGCTTGACCCGCTGGCGTTTCGCCGGGTCTAGGTGGCAGCTCATCGGACAGAAGGCGTAGGCGGTCTCTTTTGACCCGCAGGAACCATCCGGGTCGGCCTTGGCGGTGCCTTTTGAACTGACGGGACAGGTCCGCCAGCCATCCCTGTCGATCGCTTGCCATTTTTGACCGCGGGTCAAATCCGGGTCAAATCCTGCCATGGTCTGACGGTTTTAGGTCGATCTCGGCGTTTCCGCTCAGTAGGCGGATTCTCGGGAACCCTTGCGCCAACTGGCTCAGATCCCAGTGAGACTGCGGTTTCTGGAAACGCCCCCTGTGTGATTCGAACACACGACCGGCTGCTTAGAAGGCAGCTGCTCTATCCAGCTGAGCTAAGGGAGCTTGGCCTGGCATTGTGCCAGTTCGTCTCAAGGGACCCTGGGGGCAGGCAGGGGGCCGCCAGCCTTAGATTTGCAGGCTGTGCGGATTTTCGCTCCATGGCAGCCACCAGGCTCAGCGAAGCCCAGAAGATCGAGCTGGTGGCTCGCTTCCGCGCCGGCGAGAGCAGTCAGGAGCTGGCGGATGCCTTCGGTTGCAGTGCCAACACGGTGAGCCGGGCCGCCAAGGCCGGCATGGACCCGCAGGAATACGAACAGCTCAAGCAAGAGCGCCAGCGGCGTCCCGCGAAGGTGGCAGCCAGCTCCCCGGTCGCCCCGTCCATCCCGGCCGAAGACCCGCCGGCAAAGGCCGCCGCGGTAGGCGAGCCCGCCGCGTCAGGTCAGCCCGCCGCAGCAGGCGAGCCAGAGGCCGACAGCCCTGGGGTGCTGGCCATCGACGATGCCGACGACTTCGCCGGCGATTTCGGCGAAGAAGACGCCGATGAAGACGATGACGATCTCGGGTTCAGCGCTGACGAGGAGATCGAGGCGGCGCCCGTTCCGGTCGCAGCCGATGATTCCCAGCTCGAGATCCAGGTGCTGCCTCTGGTGGGTGCCGACCTGCCCGCCTCCGCCTACATGCTGGTGGACAAGACGGTGGAGCTGCAGGCACGCCCGCTCAGTGAATTCCCCGAGCTCGGTCGTCTGCCCCAGGAGGAGCAGGAGCGGCAGGCCCTGGCGGTCTATGCCAACCCCCGGCAGGCCAAGCGCCAGTGCGGACGCACCCAGAGGGTGATCAAGCTCCCCGATCCCAGCCTGCTGGAGCGCACGGCTCCTTATCTGCTGGCCCAGGGCATCAGCCGGGTGGTGATCGAAGGGGCCCTGTACGCATTGCCCGGCAGCTGATCAACCAGACCCAGGCACCAACTGGTTCTGTGCCGACTTTTCGTTAGGCTTGATCCAAGGCTTTGAACGCAGCTGTCTGATGGTGCGACCGCTGCAGACTCTGCGTTCCTGGTGGAAGGAAGAGCAGCGCGCCGCTCCCGAGAGGTCGGTGATTCTCTCGGCGTTGGTCACTGCCTTGGTGGTGCTCACTCCCCTGCTGGCGCTCGATATCCGCCGGCGAGCCGTCGCCCTGGCAGACCAGCAGCAGAGCGTTCGTGGCCGTTCCCTGGAGGTGGTGACCACCTCCCTGGCGGCCCTGCGGCGCACCACCCGCGACTGGGCCTTCTGGGATGACACCTACGCCTACATCAAGGGCCGCTTTCCCGACTACCTCAATCGCCACATCGCCTCTTCGCCGATCTTTGAGGACGGCACGGTGATGCCGGTGTTCGGGCCGGCGGGGGATGTGCGCTTCAGCTTCGGTCGGCCGGCCGATCCCTACGTGAAGGACCGCAGCCTGATCGACTGCGTGCGCGGCAATCTCGACTCCCTCAACCTCCTGAACAGCCTCAGGTCTCTGGCTTGTCATGCCGCTGACGGCAAGCTGTTTCTGGGGGTGGTCTCCCCCATTTCCAACAGCACCCAATCGGTGCCCGCCACCGGCGCCCTCGCCCTGCTCTCTCCTTTTCTGCTGTCCGATTACGGCCCCCACCTGCGGGAGTCGCTCCAGGAGCTGGAGCGGGATTTCGTGTTCGTGCGGCCGGCCCAGCTGCCGCCCTCGGGGGAGCGGGAGGCGGGGCTGGAGTCCGCGCCCTTTGATCCACCGTTCCATGGGAAGGAGGGCAAGGTGCTGGCGCTTCGCACCCAGCCCCTGCTGCCTTCGCTATTGCGTTCGCTGCTCGAGCAGAGCCTGTTGCTGCTTTCGCTGCTCACATCCCTGCTGGTGTTCCGAATGTTGCTGATGCTGGAGCGGCGTCAGCAGCGCCTGGCGCAGCGGCAGATCGAGCGTCGGGGTGGGCAGCGCATCCGCCGCACCTGCCAGGAGCTCGACCAGCTGCTGGTCCATTTCGGCCTTCCCCTTGCGGTGCCCAGCGGCGAGGATCGGGTGCTGGCCCGGTTGCTGCGGCACCCCGGACCGGCGGCGTTGATGGCTCCGCTCCCGCAGCAGGCTGAGTCCCCGCTACCGCCACCGCCCGCGCCAGCCCTCTCCCTGCCGCTGCTCGGGACGGCCCCCGATCTGCCGCCCCTCGATTCCTCGGCCCTGGATTCCTCGGCCCTGGAGGTGGGTCTGCGGATGCGGCGTCTCACGGACCGTTTCCAGCAGTTTCTCGCCAGCGCCCGCACGCTGGCCCTCTGCGATCCGCTCACCCAGCTGCCCAATCGCCGCTATTTCATCGAACAGCTGGAACTGGAGGCGGAGCACCACCGGGAAATGGGCAAGAGCTTCGCGATCCTGTTCGTGGATGTGGATCGGTTCAAGAGCATCAACGACACCTACGGCCATGCGGTGGGCGATGGCGCCCTCGTGGCCGTGGCCACGCGGCTGCGCAGCCTGCTGCGGAGCGGTGATTTCCTCGCCCGCTATGGCGGCGATGAATTCGTGATCGTGATGAGCTTCAAGCGCGAAGACAGGGAGGAAGCGGAGCTCAAGGCCGAGGCCCATCGTTTCGCCACTTTGATCGCGGGCGAATTCCATGGCACCACGGAAGTGGACGGGGTGGCGCTGGAACTCAGCCTCAGCATCGGCATCTCCCTGGTGGATCCGCTCGAAGCCGATCCGCAGGCGGCGATGAAGCGCTCCGACATCGCCATGTATCGGGCGAAGCAGCACAAGTTCAGCCGGATCGTCATCTTCGATGTGGGGGACGACGGCAGCCAGCTCGACAGCTACCAGCTCTACGTGGATCTGCTCAAGGCGGTGCGGCAGCGGGAGCTGGAGGTGGTGTTTCAGCCGATCGTGGATGACACCGGCGTGATGCAGGCGGTGGAGGCCCTTGTGCGCTGGCAGCACCCCAACCTGGGGGCCGTGCCTCCGGAACAGATGCTCGAGCTGGCTGAGCAGCATCGCCGCATGGCCCTGCTGGGCGATGAACTGCTGCGCCTGGCGCTCGAGGCCTATGCCCTCCTTCCTCCCCTGGACGTCCCCTGCCGCCTCAGCCTCAATCTCTCCCCCAGCCAGCTCACCGATCCGGGCCTGGTGCAGCGGCTCACCAGCCAGCTTCAGGAGCACGGCATCGAATCAGGGCAGGTCACCCTGGAGCTCACGGAGCGTTCGGTGCTCGAGCTTTCTCCCCTGGTGGATGCCAACCTGCAGGCCCTGCGGGGGCTGGGGATGCGGCTGTCGCTCGATGACTTCGGCACCGGCTACTCCTCCCTCAACCTGCTCAATACCCTCCAGCCCGATGAGGTGAAGATCGACCAGTCGTTCGTGATGGCGATGACCACCGACAGCTACGCCCGCCAGATCGTGAACCTGATTGCCGGGATGGCGCCGCTGCTCGGGGTGGAGCTGGTGGCCGAGGGGGTGGAGACGCCTGCCTGCTTCACCATGCTCCAGGAGATGGGGGTGAAGCTGTACCAGGGCTATCTCTTCTCCCGGCCGCTGCCGGCGCCGCAGCTGGGCACCGGGAAATTCGCCCAACAGGCCAGCGGGCGCCCGTAGCTCCTGGGCGGGAAGGGAGGCGGCTGATGACCTTGCGGTTCAGCGGTCGTCGTCGTCGGCTCGATTCGGGCCCGGCAGCAGCAGCGCTGCCGTGCTGCCGCCGCTGATCACCCCCACCGCCAGGGCGATCCCCACCAGAAAGCCGGTGGGCAGGGGCACGCTGCGGCCCACGCCGAGCTGAAGGCTGGAGCGTTGCTGCAGGTTCTGGCTGCCGAGGCCGAGCATCGCCAGCAGCAGCAGGCCGCCGCACAGGCTGCCGAGCAGGAGGCGCAGGCGCAGAAGCATGGCGGACTGGCTTGGCAGCAGGAGGAATCGGAGCCTCAGTCTGCCGCGTCGGCGGGGCGGTGCAGCAGGGCATACAGCTCCCGTCGGCTGTGGCCGCTGCGTTCCGCCAGCTGCCTGGCCGCCTCCCGGTTGCTGAGGCCCCCGTCCACCAGAGCGAGCAGTTCGAGCCGCAGGGCCTGCTCGTCCCAGGCCGGGGCCTCCGCCGGTGCGGCACCGCCCAGCACCAGGGTGCATTCCCCCAGGGGGGGCGTGTGGCGGAAGTGCTCCAGGGCCCTGGCCACGCTGGGGCCCACCTGCTGTTCGTGGCGTTTAGTGAGCTCGCGGGCCACCTGCAGGGGGCGATCGCCGAGCACGGCTAGCAGATCCTCGAGCAGATCCACCAGCCGGTGGGGCGCTTCAAACAGCACGATCGTGCGGGGTTCGCTGGCGAGCTCTGCCAGCTGGCGCCTGCGCTGGCTGCTGCGGGGCGCCAGGAAGCCTTCGAAGCAGAAACGGCCGCTGGGCAAACCGCTGCTCACCAGGGCGGTGGTCACGGCGCTGGGGCCGGGCACGCAGATCACGGCATGGCCGGCCTGGCGGGCGGCGGCCACCAGGGCTTCGCCTGGATCGGAGATCCCAGGCAGGCCGGCATCGCTGATCACCGCCACCGACTCCCCCTCCGCGAGGGCCTCCAGCAGCTGGGGCAGGCGGGCCGTCTGGTTGTGCTGGTGGAAGCTGATCAGCCGCCCCTTCAGGCCCAGAGCCTGCAGCAGCAGGCCGCTGCGGCGGGTGTCCTCGCAGGCGATCCGCTGCACTCCGGCCAGCACGCGCCGGGCCCGGGGGGAGAGGTCGTCGAGGTTGCCGATGGGTGTACCCACCAGATAGAGCACTCCAGCGGCGGGTTCGGGCGGCTGCAAGGGCCTCCAGAATGCTTGTTTGCTTTCTCATGATGCCCGTCAGTCCTGCTCTGCCTGCGGGTGTGTCGCTGGAGCCGCTGCTCACGCAACTGCGGCGGCTGAGCTGGGGCGCGGCCGACATCCTGCTGGCCTATGGCCGCGGCGAGGCCCCTCCCTACGGCTTCCCGCCGGCCCTGAGCGTGGAGGATGGCGGCGAGGGGCCGGTGAGCGCGGCGGATCTGGCGGTGAACAGCTGGCTGCTGGATGGGTTGGCAGCGGCGTTTCCCGAGGCCCCATGGACCCTGCTGAGCGAGGAGACCGCCAAGGAGCAGCTCGCCGCCGGGGTGCCCCTTGAGGCCGAGTGGCTGTGGATCCTCGATCCGCTGGATGGCACCAAGGATTTCCTGCAGGGCACGGGGGAATACGCGGTGCATCTGGCCCTGGTGCGCCACGGCGAGCCGGTGCTGGGGGTGGTGCTGCTGCCGGAGATGGAGGAGTTGTGGTTTGGTCTGGTGGGCTCCGGTGCCGAAGCTCCCGGCCGGGCCTGGCGGGAGAACCGGGGCGGTGAGCAGTGCCCTGCGGCGCTCAGCCCCCGCCGCGCCTTGGGGGAGCTGGTGCTGGTGGCCAGCCGCAACCACCGCGACCAACGGCTGGAGCAGCTGCTGGAGGCCCTGGCCCTGGGGGATACCAAAGCCATCGGCAGTGTCGGAGGCAAGGTGGCCACGATCCTGCGGGGCGAGACCGACCTCTACATCTCCCTTTCGGGCAAGAGCGCCCCGAAGGACTGGGACATGGCTGCTCCCGAGGCGGTGCTGCGGGCCGCCGGTGGTGCCTTCAGCCACGCCGATGGCCGCGCCCTCAGCTACAACGACGGCGACATCCGCCAGGCGGGCTGCCTGATCGCCAGCCATGGCGCCAGCCACACCGAACTGTGCGAGCGGGCTGCTGCGGCCATGGCCGTGATCGATCCGGGCTTTGCGGTGTAACTGGCCCAACCAGCCGGCCCCACTGGGGCCGGCTGGTTGGGCTGAGCCGGGATCAGACCGGCGCCGGCTCGTCGGCCTGGGGCACACCCCGCAGGGTGAGGTTGATGCGGCCGCGGTTGTCGATTTCGCGCACCCGCACCGTCACCTGGTCGCCCACGTTGACCACGTCTTCCACCTTCTCCACCCGGGCCTCGGAGAGCTGGGAGATGTGGATCATCCCTTCCTTGCCGGGCAGGATCTCCACGAAGGCACCGATCGGGATCACGCGGGTCACCGAACCCTGGAACACCTCCCCTTCGCTGACGCGACGGGTGAGCCCCTCGATGATCCGCTGGGCCTCTTCGGCCGCGGCACCGTCATGGCTGGCGATCGTCACGATGCCGCCGTCCTCGATGTCGATCTTGGTGTTGGTGCGCTCGGTGATGCCCTTGATCGTGCGGCCGCCAGGGCCGATCACGGTGCCGATCAGTTCGGGGTCGATGCGGAAGCTGAGCAGGCGAGGGGCGTGGGGGCTGAGCACCTCGCGGGGCTTGTCGATCGCCTCGAGCATCTTCTCGAGGATGTGCAGCCGGGCCGGGCGGGCCTGGTTGATCGCTTCGGCCACGGTCTTCACCTCCAGGCCGGTGATCTTCATGTCCATCTGCAGGGCGGTGATGCCCTTCTCGGTGCCGGCCACCTTGAAGTCCATGTCGCCGAGGAAGTCCTCGATGCCCTGGATGTCGGTGAGGATGCGCACGTCGGTGCCCTCCTTGATCAGGCCCATGGCGGCGCCGCTCACCGGGGCCTTGAGGGGCACGCCGGCATCCATCAGCGCCAGGGTGCTGCCGCACACCGAACCCATCGAGGTGGAGCCATTGGAGCTGAGGCACTCCGAAACCACCCGCAGCACGTAGGGGAAGGATTCCTTGCTGGGCAGCACCGGGATCAGGGCCCGCTCGGCGAGGGCGCCGTGGCCGATCTCGCGGCGGCCGGGGGAGCGCATCGGGCGGGTCTCACCCACCGAATAGGGGGGGAAGTTGTAGTGGTGGAGGTAGGTCTTCTCGGTGG
>Ga0164292_10001563_pt1 | contig 18573 bp, 15 predicted proteins | sample GEODES117metaG_FD_111486 | JGI IMG/M metagenome (GOLD analysis project Ga0164292, IMG submission 111486) | Eutrophic lake water microbial communities from Lake Mendota, Wisconsin, USA - GEODES117 metaG | ecosystem: Environmental > Aquatic > Freshwater > Lake | place: USA: Lake Mendota...
AAACTACTTCTTTTTCATACCCTAAAATAAAAAAACCTCTGCACAAAAGTACAGAGGTGGATGATATGTTTATTTGAATTATTTTATTCCGAAAGCTTTCTTCACTTTTGAAACATAGTCCAATTTCTCCCAGGTAAACAATTCTACTTTTACTTTCTTCTCTTTTCCGTCTGGAGTTTTGAAAGTTTTGGTAACTATTTCGCTCTTACGACCCATATGTCCGTAAGCTGCTGTTTCGCTGTAAATAGGGTTACGCAATTTCAAACGCTGCTCAATAAAGTAAGGGCGCATATCAAAAATGCCTTCTACCATTTTAGCGATCTGACCATCGGTCATATCTACTTTAGCGGTTCCGTATGTATTTACATTGATAGATGTAGGTTGTGCAACACCAATCGCGTAAGACACCTGAACCAGGATCTCATCAGCAACACCAGCAGCTACCAAGTTCTTAGCGATATGACGCGTAGCATAAGCTGCAGAACGGTCTACCTTGCTTGGATCTTTACCACTGAATGCACCACCACCATGAGCACCTTTACCACCATAAGTATCAACGATGATCTTACGGCCAGTTAAACCTGTATCTCCGTGTGGTCCACCGATTACAAACTTTCCAGTTGGGTTGATATGGTATTTGATATTGTTGTTAAACAACTTAGCGTATTTCTTATACTTCGCTTTTACTCTTGGGATCAAGATATTGATGATATCCGCTTTGATCTTGGCCAACATCTTGGCTTCAGAATCAAAATCATCGTGTTGAGTAGATACCACAATCGCATCGATTCTTACCGGTTGATTGTTATCATCATACTCTAAAGTAACCTGGCTCTTTGCATCTGGGCGTAGATACTTGATGGCTTTGTTCTCTCTTCTGAGCGCGGCTAATTCAATCAAGATCTTATGCGCCAAATCCAATGCCAATGGCATATAATCGTCGGTTTCGTTGCTGGCATAACCAAACATCATTCCCTGGTCGCCTGCACCTTGTTCTTCTTTCTTCTTGCGATCAACACCTTGGTTGATATCTGCACTCTGCTCATGAATAGCCGATAAAATTCCACAGCTATTGGCTTCGAACATGTATTCACTTTTGGTATATCCAATCTTACGTATTACTCCGCGTGCAATTTCTTGTACATCTAAATATGCTTTAGACTTTACTTCCCCTGCCAATACTACCTGACCAGTGGTAACCAAAGTTTCGCAAGCTACTTTCGACTGTGGGTCGAAGGCTAAAAAGTTATCGATCAATGCATCGGATATCTGATCGGCTACCTTGTCTGGATGCCCTTCTGATACGCTCTCGGAAGTAAATAAATAAGCCATTTTTTATGATTTAAATTTATAAGTGTGCAAATATATTATAATAAGTATTATTTCTATATTCTTGAATAAACAATTCTTAATCTCATCCTAAACCGAGAATGGGTACCACCGCCCAATCTAACCCTTCCATTACCTACAACATTTCCAATTGAAGGGTTAAGATAATATACTTGAGAAAAGCCAACTATGGGATAACCTGGAGAATAACGAAGCGAATCGTTTGATGGCGCTGATAATCTTAAAACGAATGAAGTATCTTTTCTAGTAACTATTCCTTGAACATACCTAGAAAGATTAAAGGAATAAGTAGCTAATCGGTCATAGCCAGGCACCGTTTTATAAGTTAGATAACCCCCAAAAGTGAGTGTATTAGGACCAGATACGCCAATATTGTAATCGTTGGGGATATTTCTTTTAATCTTATTGACAGAATCATAATAGCTTAATAAGAGCATATTAGGTGGAGTCATAAATCTGTCTGTGGTTAATAGATTGGCATTGTCTGGAACTTGTTCCGTAATCAATTCGGCCCGATGAATAATTCGATTATTTAATCTGTTTAGATTAGGAATCCTAATTCTAACATAAGTTCCTGGATTGGTTTGAACATAAACCAATGAATCTGGTCTTGAAGTAGTAGTTAATCGGTTGGCTACTTCACTGCCTGCACGATTTCTTGTAATCTGGTTATAATCTCCGCAAGTAAAATTATTGAATCTGAAATAGACTACGTTTGTATCTCTTGTTGTGGCACCAGTTGTGCTGGAATTATAGTACAAAGCCAATTTGGTATTCGTATCCAACTTATTAATGAAAAGCAAAGCATTTGCTGGGCTAGTAGCTGCAACTTTTACTGAAAACCCTGCAAAAAAAGTTCTAAATGCAGTATCTGATCGATAGGCATTACTTGAATCAAAAGTGTTTAAAAATCTTCTGGCAACATCATCTCTCAACTTGATTCTAATTTGATTTTTAGCTCCTTCGTATCTATTGATTACGGAATCACCTAATCTTCTAATATCAATTGTGGCAGTATTAGCTAAACTACCAGCAAACTGTAAAGGATAAACCCCTGGAAAATTGGAAGCATATACTTTAAAAGGATCTAAAGGAGTGTTTCTACTAATTTCTTCTACAGAAATGCGTAATGGTTGTGTTGAATCACCATGAAAACCAGTGTAACTTAAAATCAACACTGCCGAATCTGCCCTAACACTGTCTTTGGTTCCAGGAACGCCAAATGGAAAAAAAAGTGGAAACAATTCAAAATTTAAAGCTGCAGTAGTTCTACCAAATAATGGATCATTGGTAATAGCACCTAAAACATGTAAATCTTGTTTGTAAATTCTAGTTGAATCAGTTTCATCAAAACTATCAGTGATTACTTCCATTGTTGTATCAAAAGTATTCACTCCATCTACAGATGGAATTAAACCAGCGCCTAGTTCAGTAGAAGTGATACGGGTACAGGAAATAGCTGTAACAAAAAAAACCAAGATCAATATGGAGATACTGCGCAATGAAGAAGATAAATGCATGTGCTGAATATTACTTACCCGCAAGGTCGTTGTACAATTCTAAATACTCTGTTAAATCAGAATCCCATCCTTTAAAAGGAACTACTTTTTTCCCTTTAACTTTTGAAAATTCAGTTACCAGTTTTGCTTCTACTAAGTCAGAACCAAAACTAATGGCATCTGCATAATGGGCGCCCCCTCTGAACATAGCAGTATTATCGCCATCCTTAAAAGGCGCTAAATCTTTGTCTTTAATGTTTACATTAACTATTGCTTGTTTTAAAAAATTAGGACCCAACTTTTCGGTAAATGTGTTTTGACCTATAGTAAAAACAACTTTACTATTTCCAAATACTGGTTCTTTTTTATAAGCTGTTTTAATCAAAGCAGGTATTAATCCTGTCATCCACCCCGAACAATGAATCAAATCAGGAGGCCATCCAAATTTCTTCACTGTTTCTAAAGCACCTTTACAAAAAAACACGGTTCTTAAATCATTGTCTGAAAACCATTTTTCGGATTCGTCGTGAAATATTTGTTTGCGTTTAAAGAAATCTTCATTTTCTAAAAAATATACTTGCAAACGAGCATTCGGCAATGAAGCCACTTTTATTTGCAAAGGATAATCATCATTGTCTACAGAAACATTGATGCCCGACAATCTAACCACTTCGTGTAAGCGATGTCTGCGCTCATTAATTACCCCAAATCGCGGCATTATACATCTTACCTCCAATCCAGAATCATTGCTTTTGATAGCCAATTTATTGATAATCTCCGCAAATTCTGTTAGCTCCAAATAGGGAGACATTTCTGTGGCAATGAATAAAATCCTTTTCTTTGTTGACATTAACACACTGTTTTGAACAACCATTTTGAAAATAAGTCTGCGAAGTTACTAAAAAATGGCCAAAATCCAAGAATTAGCTTTTTATTAACTGATTATCAAATAGTTACAAAAACATATATACAACTTCCCACCCAAGCATTGATTATTATTACCTAAATTCGTTCAATGATTTAAGGAGATCTAAACGGAAAAACTAGGAAAGCAGTATGAAAATTAAATGGATTTCGATACTTCAGTATATGCTCTTTTTGAGTATTGGTATTTTCTTGGTTTGGTGGAGTTTGCAACAAATTCCTGCAGATAAATGGGAGGATTTTAAGGGCTCGCTTAAAAAAGCCAATTATTGGCTAATGATTCCAGTATTTTTTGTTCTTTCAGGCAGTCATGTACTAAGATCGATGAGGTGGAAAATTTTAATGAAGCCTTTGGGGTTCTCACCAAAATTACCCAATGTATTTTTTGCTGTAATGGTAGGTTATTTAGCCAATTTAGCAATTCCAAGATTAGGAGAAGTATTAAAATGCACCATACTGGCACGCTACGAAAAGGTTCCTGCAGAAAAATTAATCGGAACAATTGTTGTAGAAAGGGCTTTTGACGTTATTTCATTAGCAATTGTTTTTCTAACAGCATTCATTTTACAGTATGATATTATTGGTGAATATGGAGTTGAGTTATCAAAAAAACTATTTGAAGGAAAATCTGGTAATATTTCTTTTATTAAGTTGGGAATTGTTCTTACAGCATTAATCATAATTGTATTGTTGATTAAAAAATTATTTCAGTTTTTTAATCATTTAAGCATTGTTGTTGCTATCAAAAAAATTATCATAGGCATTGGTGAAGGTTTAACCAGCATACAACATTTACAACAAAAAGGAAGGTTTATTGCTTACAGCGTATTCATTTGGCTACTGTATATAATAGGCACATGGGTTGGTTTAATGGCAACAGAAGGTTCTGCTCACTTGGGCTTACCCGCAGCTATTTCCGCATTGGCATTTGCTAGTATTGGCATGATCATAACGCCTGGCGGAATTGGAGCATACGCTTTTTTCTTAGCAAAAGTTTTAGAAAAAAATGGTGTTTCATTTGAAATTGGATTTGCCAATGGAACATTACAATGGTTTGCACAATTTTTAATTGTAATGATTGTAGGTTTTTGCTGTCTTATTTTACTTCCTTGGTATAATAAAAAAAGAATACAATGAAATCAATAGAAGCCATTACCAAAAAAATTTATACCCTTTCCGACATGCAAAAACAAGTTGCAAGTTGGCGTGTAAGCAATAAAACAATTGCATTCAGCAATGGCTGTTTTGATATTCTGCACGAAGGACATATTTTTTCTTTATCAGCCGCTGCAAAAGAAGCAGATTATTTGATAATCGGGGTAAACAGTGATGAAAGCGTAAAAAAATTAAAAGGACCAGAACGCCCTATCAATAACGAAAAAAGCAGGTCATTGCTTTTAAGTAATTTAGCCATCATAGATGCGGTAGTAATTTTTAATGAAGACACGCCTTTAGAATTGATTAAATCGATTCTTCCAGATGTTATTGTAAAAGGGGGAGACTATACAATCAATCAAATTGTTGGATCCAAAGAAGTGATCGAAAATGGAGGCAGGGTAGTAATTAATCCGATTGTAGAAGGATTTTCTACAACAGGCATCATTCAGCATATCAAAGGATCTTATTCCTAATTGAGTAATATCAAAATCTTAACATACATTCTTTTAATGCTTGCCTTATATTTGAAATATGGCAAAAAAGCAATTTATTCAAAGAGATATAAGCTGGCTTAGCTTTAATGCAAGGGTATTACAAGAAGCCAATGATCCATCCGTACCATTGAAAGAGCGAATTCGCTTTTTAGGTATTTTTTCCAATAATTCAGATGAATTTTTTAGGGTAAGAGTAGCCACATTAAAACGCATGATTGAGTTTGCAGAAAAGCGAAAAAAACTCAACATGCATATGGAGGAAGACCCTCAACAAATTTTAGACCAGATTCAAACCATTGTATTAAGCCAACAAAATGAATTTAACAGAATCTGGGAGGGCATAGTAAAAGAACTAAAAAGACAAAAAATCAGTATTATCAACGAAAAACAACTCAACAAAGAACAACAGGTTTTTGTAAAAAAGTTTTTTGACGAGGAAGTGCGCTCCACCATTATTCCTTTAATGATAGAAAGCCTGCCACAACTACCCTATTTAAGAGAAAAGAGTATTTATTTAGGGGTAGTAATGCGCAAAAAATCATCTGCATACAATCAAAAATATGCACTCATTGAAGTGTCCGCTAAATCAGTGGGTCGATTCATTATTCTTCCGTCGAAAAAAGAAGAAAAACAAATTATTCTATTAGAAGACGTTATCCGTTTTAATTTGCCCATCATATTCTCCTATTTTGGATATGACAATTTTGAATCACATATTTTTAAAGTAACAAAAGATGCAGAAATAGATCTCGATAACGACATCAGTACCACATTTGCCGAGAAAATAGAAAAAGGCATCAAGAATAGAAGAAAAGGAAAACCAGTTCGATTTGTTTACGACAAGGAAATGGATGCAGGTTTATTGGAATATTTAATCCGTCGTTTAAATTTAAATAGAAAAAGCAATATTATACCTGGAGGAAGAATTCACAATTTCAGGCATTTTATGGATTTCCCAGATATTTTTGCTGGTAAAAACGACCGACGTGCTGCCTTTAAACCTTCCTCTTTACAAACGGCTCAAAGGGTTACGGATATTATTCTAAAGCAAGATGTGATGCTTAATTTTCCTTATCATTCATTTGATCCATTGATCGATTTATTGCGAGAAGCTGCTATGGATCCGGATGTAATTTCAATTAAAATTACTGCCTACCGCCTGGCTTCAAATTCTAAAATAATCAATGCATTAATCAATGCTGCAAGAAATGGAAAACAAGTAATTGTAATGCTCGAATTAAAAGCCCGTTTTGATGAAGAGGCCAATTTAGAATGGAAAGAGATATTGGAAGAAGAAGGCGTAAAGGTATTATTGGGAGTTCCAAAAATGAAAATACATGCCAAGTTATGTATTATTAAAAAAAGAAAAGGAACCAAAACAGTTCAATATGGTTTTGTAAGCACGGGTAATTTAAATGAAAAAACCGCGCGAGTTTATGGCGATCATTGCTTACTTACCTCTAATCGTTTTGTAATGGCAGATATCAATCGGATTTTCAGCTATCTAGAAAACTGGAAAGTTGGAATGCGCAACCTTCAACTTTGTAAAACGCTGATGGTATGCCCTACAAATATGCGCAAACAGATTCTATCTTTAATCAACACTGAAATTAAAAATGCAAAGGCCGGAAAAATCGCCAAAATTTATCTAAAAGTAAATTCTTTAAGTGATGAAATTTTGATAGAAAAATTGTACGCGGCCGCAATTGCTGGCGTTGAAATCAAAATGGTGGTTAGGGGAATATTTTGTCCGATAATCGATCTGAAAAAGTTTAAAAACCCAATTAAAGCAATCAGTATTGTAGATGAATACCTAGAACATGCGCGGGTAATGATTTTTTACAATTCTGGGCAGGAAAAAGTTTTTATCTCTAGTGCAGATTGGATGGTTAGAAACTTAAATCATCGGGTAGAGGCCGCCATTCCAATCATAGATCCAATTATCAAGCAAGAATTAATTGAGATTATCCACATTCAATTAAGAGATAATGTAAAAGCAAGAATTCTAGACAATGATTTAGCCAACAACTATGTACCTTCCGCTGGAAAGAAAAAGATACGTTCACAAATAGAAACGTATCATTATTTGTACAAAAAAAACATTTCGATAAGTGAGGTTAGCAGCAATTGATATTGGAAGTAATGCAGCGAGATTATTAATTGTTGAAGTAACTTATAACAAAGAAGGCTTACCACAATTTAATAAATTAAATTTAGTTAGGGTTCCACTTAGATTGGGTTTTGATGTATTTGAGAAAGGAGAAATTTCGAAGGAAAAAAGAGGAATGATACTTCAAACAATGAAGGCCTATAGCCATTTAATAAATGCATATGAAGTAAAGCAAATAATAACTTGCGCAACAAGTGCCATGAGAGATGCTTCGAATAGTGCAGATATTATTCGTAAAGTAAAACTCGAAACTGGTTTAGAAATAGAAATCATCAGTGGCGATTTAGAAGCTTCTATTATTTATGAAAATCATGTTGCAGAGAATATGGATACCAACAACTCGTATATGTACATCGATGTTGGAGGAGGTAGTACAGAATTAACTTTTTTTACAGATGGAAAACTAACATTCAAAAAATCATTTAACATCGGAACCATTCGACTATTAAAAGACATGGTAGATGATGACAGATGGAATGAAATGAAGGACTTTATTAAATCAAAAACAAAGGGATACAAAAAAATAATAGCCATTGGAACTGGAGGTAATATCAATAAAGTTTTTTCGCTGAGTAAAAAGAAAGATGGCAAACCATTGAATATTGAATTATTAAAAGATTATTACAAAGAAATTTCCAGTTTTTCTTTAGAAGACAGGATCAATATTTACAAATTAAGAGGAGATCGAGCAGATGTAATTGTTCCTGCATTGCAGATTTATATTAATGTTATGAGATGGGCTGAGGCAGATGATATTTATGTGCCTAAAATTGGCCTGGCAGATGGGCTAGTCCAACATCTGTTTTATGAAATAGAAAGCAAAAAAGCGAATTTAAGTAAGCAGTAATTGAACCTTTCACCGATAGAGAACCACCATTCGTCCGAATTTTAGTATTTAGCAGTTCTACTTATTTACATTTGAATTAGAACACCAAAAGCCACTGTTTTGTTGCCAATTAAACACAAGAAAAAATTAGTCCCCTTTATTGCACATATTGCTGCATGGCTATGCTTTTTCACCCTTCCTTATCTGGTATTCTTTCCAGGATTAAGGGAATTCAATATGAGCAATCAAATGCTCGCAATCATCATTTCCAACAATATTTTTTTAGTGCTTTTTTATTATTTAAACACTCAATTTCTCATCCCCCAATTTTTGGTAAATGAAAAATGGATCTTGTATATTTTATCAATCCTAGCATGTTTAATCTTTTTTTTGTATGTCCCAAGATTAATCGCAACTCAAATAATACCACCTGAATCTTTTAATCCACCCGTTGATTTTAAACAAAGTTTAGACGATGCAAATCGTCAACGCTTCATAAAAAACAGGAGAAGAAGTGGAAATAATTATTTCAATACTGCCATTTTTTTATTGGTAATGACAATTGGCACTTGCATTACTGTAGTACAAAGATGGCTCGATACAGAACAACACAGAAAAGAAACTGAAAACGAGAAATTAAATACAGAATTATCTTTTTTAAAATCGCAAGTTAATCCTCACTTTTTCTTTAATACACTCAATAATATATACTCCTTAGCCATTGTAAGAAGTGAAAAAACTGCACCAGCTGTAATGAAGTTAGCAGCGATTATGAGGTATATATTATCGGAAACAGAACAAAATTTAGTGCCATTACAAAATGAAGTAGATTTTTTACATAATTATATCGATTTGCAGCAAGTTAGACTTACAGACAAGGTAAGTATCGATTTTGTAATTGAAGGTAATACAGGTGAATTATTGGTTGCTCCTTTAATATTCATACCATTTGTAGAAAATGCGTTTAAATATGGAGTAAGTACAAAAGAACAAAGCGTTATTACCATACACATTAAATCTTATGGTTCAACCATTGAATTTTATGCTAAAAATCTAATTGTTCAATCGGCGAATAATTTAATGGAAAATACGGGTATTGGCATTAATAATGTTAAACGAAGATTGGCTTTATTGTATCCTGATAAATACCAACTTACCAATGTAACTGAAAATGATTCCTATATTGTAAAACTAACAATCAATACCTAAGATGATCAAATGTATTGCTATAGATGATGAACCCCTTGCGTTACAGGTAATACAAGAATATTGTCAACGCATCTCTTTTTTATCTTTAGAAAAAGTATTTACCAATACAGACGAAGCAAGAGAGTATTTAAAAAACAATAAAATCGAAGTACTCTTTTTAGACATTCAAATGCCGGATATCAACGGATTACAATTTTATAAAAGTTTACCAACTAAACCAATCGTAGTATTCACTACTGCTTATAAAGATTATGCAATAGAAGGCTTTTCAGTGGATGCCATAGATTATTTATTGAAACCCTTTGAGTACGATCGCTTTTTAAAAGCATGTTATAAAGCAAAAGAATATGTTGAATTTCTAAGTTCGCAAGAGTTGCAATTGAATTCACTTTTCGTTAAAGTAAATTATGAAATCATAAAAATTAATTTAAAAGACATTGAATTAATTGAAGCACTAGATGATTATATAAAAATATACACCAAACCAAATCCTGTACTCACTTTAATGACACTGAAAAGTATAACGGAGAAGCTTCCTGCCAGAGACTTTATCAGGGTGCATCGATCGTTTATTGTACCTATTCATAAGATAGAGAGATTTAGTAAAACCAAAATTGTTGTGATTGGAAAAGAAATTCCTATTGGCAGTAGCTATAGTAATGTTTATGATCAACTTATTGCAACTTCCAAGGTTTAACTTAATAGAATTATGAAAGAAGAAAGATGCAATAAAAGGCACTAAATAATTTATATCTCATAATTTATATCTCATAATTCATATCTCATAATTCATAATTCATATCTGATATCTCTTATCTTTGTGCTTTAAAGCAATAAGCATGGATTTTTTACAAACTTTAGGTATTGAGGCAACAAATCAAGGAGTCTCAACAGGTGTAAACTGGCTAAATAGCCAAGGTTCAATAATTGATTCATATTCTCCAGTTGATGGCAAAAAGATAGGTGCTATAAAAACTACTGATGTCAATGCTTATAACCAAGTTATTCAAATTTCCATAGAGGGAGGAAAAACCTGGAAACAATGGCCTGCCCCTAAAAGAGGAGAAATTGTAAGGCAAGTAGGAGAAGCTTTAAGGCAATATAAGGAACCACTCGGCAAACTAGTAAGCTATGAAATGGGAAAGAGTTTGCAAGAAGGATATGGAGAAGTGCAGGAAATGATTGACATATGCGATTTTGCAGTTGGACTTTCTAGACAACTTTACGGACTAACCATGCATAGTGAAAGAAGTGCTCACAGAATGTATGAACAATGGCATCCTTTGGGAGTTGTTGGCATTATTTCTGCTTTCAACTTTCCAGTTGCAGTATGGAGCTGGAATGCAGCATTGGCATGGGTTTGCGGAAATACTACTATTTGGAAGCCAAGCGAAAAAACCCCACTTTGTGGTATTGCCATTCAAAAAATTGTAGCAACTGTTTTTAAAAAGAACCAAGTGCCAGAAGGCGTAAATTGTTTGATTCAAGGAGCCAGAGAAGTGGGTGAATGGATGAGTAACGACAATCGCCTTCCATTGATATCTGCAACAGGTTCTACTAGAATGGGAAAGGCATTAAGCGCAACAGTAGCTGGCAGATTAGGTAAAAGTATTTTAGAGCTGGGTGGCAATAATGCCATCATCATTTCTCAACATGCCGACTTGGATATGTCGTTAATTGGAGCTGTATTTGGAGCTGTTGGAACAGCAGGGCAACGCTGTACCACTACCAGAAGATTAATCATTCATGAATCAGTATATGATAATTTTACTAGTAAGTTAATTAAAGCATATGCACAACTAAAAATTGGCAACCCTTTAGATGCCAATAATCATGTTGGCCCATTGATTGATGTTGATGCGGTGAATATGTATTTAAGTGCTATTGAACAATGCAAACAACAGGGAGGTACCTTTTTAGTTGAAGGTGGGGTAATTAATGGTGCTGGTTTTGAAAGTGGTTGTTATGTAAAACCTTGTATTGCGGAAGTAACCAATGATTTACCAATAGTACAACACGAAACATTTGCTCCCATTTTATACGTTATGAAATACAGCACCTTAGATGAAGCTATTGAATTACAGAATGGAGTTCCGCAAGGCCTCTCCTCTTCTATCATGACCTTGAATATGAGAGAATCTGAATTGTTTTTATCCGCCATTGGAAGTGACTGCGGAATTGCCAATGTAAATATTGGAACAAGTGGTGCAGAAATTGGAGGTGCATTTGGAGGAGAAAAAGAAACAGGCGGTGGAAGAGAAAGTGGCAGTGATGCTTGGAAAGCCTACATGCGCAGACAAACCAATACCATCAATTGGGGTAATAATTTACCATTAGCCCAAGGAATACAATTTGACTTTTAATGTTATTGTAAAGGATTCCCCTTTAAATTGAAGTTCATCGAAAATTGATGAAATAAATGTTGTTGGTAAAACCCTGTTGCATACCTGATTTGTAGTTTGCGCAATAAAATGCCCGTACCAAATGCAAATCCATTTAACCCACTTGTTGTGCCATACAAATTCAAATCTTGTCTTCGTTGAAAATTATAACCAAGATTGAGTTCTACATGATCCGATAAAAAAGCTTGAGCTGCAACAACCAGATGACCTACTACTTTTTGTAAACCACTGGAACTAATTATGCCTTCATTGTTATTGAAAGTGGTATCGTTGTAATAAATATTCAATCGATGTAAATTATGTGCAGTAATGGAAAATTGAAAGGGGGCATTTTTTAATTTTTTACTTACACCTGCTTGTATATCAAATGGAAGCTCTTCCTTTACCCCATTCAAATTATAGGTATTTATCTGTGTTCCCATATTTTTAACTACCAAACTCATCTGAAGCTGATTGGCATCATCAAAATAAGACAAGCCTATATCCATGGCTATTCCGGAAGCCCTGAACTGCCCATAATTTGATTGTATCAATTTTGCAGATGACCCTAGCCAAAACCTTTCTGAAAATTGTTTGGATGCCATTATTTGTACAACATAATCATTGGGCTTAAAACTTCCAAGTACATTTCCAGAAGCATCTGTTTGAGTTAATGCTCCATAATTCAAATACTGAACTCCTGCCCCAAGATTTATTTTTGAGGCTGTTAAATGATATCCTGTTGTTAAATTATATTGAGTAATGCCAGCAAAAAATGAATTGATTGATGTATTGATTTGTTGATTCATTTCCTTACGCAACATTGCAGGATTATGAAAGGACAATCCAATATCATTGGAAATGGATGAAATGTTTACCCCTCCTAAAGCAGCTACTTGAGCAGTATTGGGCTGAGATAAGAAACTAAAAACAGCATTGCCACCCAAAGTTTGAGATGCACTTTGTGTGGCAATACATAATAAAATTATATGAATTAAAAAGAAGCGACGCATTCAGTATTAAAACTAAAACAATTCTTGTTCTAAATAAAGAATTACACCAATGCATAATCAATTACTTGTTGCATTGTTTTTACATATTGAAAATGTACGCCTTTGATAAAATTGACATCTATTTCGTCTACATCCTTCTGGTTCATATAGCAAAGCAGAATTTCTTTCAATCCCGCTCTCTTGGCAGCCAATACTTTTTCTTTTATTCCTCCAACTGGTAATACCTGGCCTCTTAAAGTAATTTCTCCAGTCATAGCCAAAAACGGTTTTACTTTTCTTCCTGTAAATGCAGAAGTGAGTGAAGTGAGCATGGTAATTCCTGCACTAGGACCATCCTTTGGAACTGCTCCTTCAGGAACATGTACATGGATATTTTTATGCTTAAACAATTCCGGATCAATTCCTAATTTTTTGGCATTTGCCTGAATATAGCTCAATGCAGTTGTTGCGCTCTCTTTCATTACATTACCAAGATTACCTGTAAGTTTCAGCTCTCCTTTTCCTTCACTCAAAATAGTTTCGATAAAAAGTATATCACCTCCAACATAGGTCCATGCAAGCCCAACAACAACACCAGGCATATTTGCAGTTTTATAGATCTCGTTGTTGTATCTGGCTTGTCCAAGAATCCGTTCAATGTCTGGCGCCGTAACTTGTAGTTTCACTTTATTCTTGGTAGCCATTTCTTTGGCCTGAAATCTCATAATCGAAGCAAGTTGACGATCCAATTCTCTTACTCCACTTTCCCTTGTATACTGTTCAATTATTTTTTCCAAAACTTTATCTGCTATTTTAAAGTTTACTTTACCTAAACCATGGGCATCTTTTTGTTTTGGTACCAAATGCTTTTTGGCAATTTCAACTTTCTCTTCAATAGCATATCCACTTAAATCGATAATCTCTAATCGATCTCTTAAAGCAGGTTGAATGTTTTGTAAATTATTAGCTGTTGCAATAAATAAAACTTTACTCAAATCATATTCCAGTTCTAAATAATTATCGTAAAATGTGTTGTTCTGTTCTGGATCGAGCACTTCTAATAAGGAAGAAGAAGGATCCCCACGAAAATCACTTCCAATTTTATCAATCTCATCTAAAATCATTACCGGATTAGAAGATTTACATTTTCTGATATTTTGGATAATACGCCCGGGCATAGCACCTATATAGGTTTTTCTATGCCCGCGAATCTCACTTTCATCATGCAAACCGCCTAAACTTAATCGAACATATTTTCTTCCAATAGCATGTGCAATGGATCTACCTAAGGAAGTTTTACCAATTCCTGGAGGGCCCAAAAAACATAATATTGGGCTCTTCATATCTCCCTTTAACTTCAGTACAGCCAAATATTCTAAGATTCTGCTTTTAATTTTAGTCATTCCATAATGATCAATGTCTAAAATCTTTTTTGCATTTTTTAAATCATAGTTATCTGCTGTATGCTCATCCCATGGAAGATCTAGCATCAAATCTAGATGATTGTACACCACAGAATAATCTGGTGTAGAAGCATGCATTCTTTCTAATTTTTGAATACCCGTTTTAAAGGCATTTTTTGCAGCTTCTGGCCATTGCTTGGTTTCTGCTTTCTTTTTCATCTCAGCAATTTCCCGTTCATTGGTATCTCCTCCCAATTCATCCTTAATACTCTTTAATTGCTGCTGTAAAAAATAATCACGTTGTTGCTTATCTAATTCGGTTCTGGTTTTATTGGCTACCTTATCTTTTAGTTCTGCAAACTGTAATTCTCTTTGTAATATATGTACCAATCGAATGGCTCGATCGTTAATATCATTGATCTCTAGTAATGACTGTTTTTCTTCTACGTCGCTATTTAAATTACTACTTACAAAATTGATGAGAAAAGCAGGATTTTCTATATTCTTTAAAATGATAGAAGCCTCTGTAGGAAGATTTGGTGAAAGCTGAATAATTTGAGCAGCTAAATCTTTTATAGTGCTTACATATGCTTTAAAATTTTCTGTTGCTGGAGCATCATCTTCAGTGAAAAGTTGAATATGGGCTGTAAAATAAGGGTCTTCGCTAATCATCTCCATCCATTCAAATCGCTTTTTACCTTGAATGATAATAGTAGTGCCCCCGTCGGGCATTTTGATAAGCTTCACTATTTTGGCTACCGTACCTATTTTACATAGATCTTTGGGAGCTGGCTCTTCTATATTGGAATCTTTTTGAGCAATTACCCCAATTAATTTGTCGGCTTTATAAACATCACTTACCGCTTTAATACTTTTATCTCTACCAACAGTTATTGGCAAAACAACACCTGGAAAAAGTACTGTATTTCTTAATGGAAGAATGGGAAGTTCATTAGGAATAACCATCGACTTATCTTGATCTGATTCTTGCTCAGAAATCGGAATAATCGGCATAAAATCGGAATCATCTTCTACTCTTAACTTAAATTGATCGTGTAGCATGCGTATTTGTTTAGTCAAAATGTCATCAAACCCAAAAAATGATTGATTTTGGGGGAATCATTAGAATAGAACAATATTGGTGCCATTAGATATAGAAAAACAGAAGAGGTACAAACTGACACAAAAAAAATCCTCCCGATAAATCGGGAGGACCTTCTTGCAAGAAGTAATATTAAGTAACGAGTACTTGTATTTACTTATTTAGCTTTAGCAGCAGTGTCTACAGCTTTAACAGTTGTATCCATTACAGCAGTAGTGTCTACAGTTGTTGCAGCAGTATCTACAGTTACAGTTGCGCTATCAGTAGCGGCTTCAGTTTTTTCAGCATTGTTACAAGCAGTCATAAGACCTGCTACAGCTAGAATTGCGAATACTTTTTTCATTTGTACTTGTTTTTTTTGTTTTATGCTTGCGAAGATAGCAATTAACCCCAATTTTACAAATTTTAACGTATTTTTTTTATTTTTTTCTTAAAAATATGCGAATTGGCACCCCTTCGAAGTCGAAATTGGCCCTTAATTGGTTCTCCAAGTAGTTTCTATAAGGCATTTTGATGTCGTCAGGGAAATTGGTAAAAAAGGCAAATGAAGGCACTACCGTTGGCAACTGAGTTACAAATTTGATTTTTATGGAATGACCTCTTACCACAGGGGCATGATAATTGGCAATCGCCTTTAACATTACTTCATTCAATTTTGAAGTTGGCACTTTTTGCATTTTACTTTCATATACTTTCAGCCCCATTTCTATTGCCTTTAAAATCCTGATCTTTTCTGTTACTGAAATAAACAAAATAGGCACATCACTAAATGGAGCCATTTTCTGCTTGAGCACTTTTTCGAAATCTCTTGCGGTATTGGTTTCTTTCTCAATTAAATCCCATTTATTTACGAGCAAAACAATACCCTTTCCCTTTCTAGCAGCTAAACTAAAAATGGTGATATCCTGTGCAGTAATTCCTTTAAATGCATCAATTACCAATAAACAAACATCTGCATCATCCATTGCTTTGATGGCACGAATAATAGAATAAAACTCAAGATCATCCTTCTCTTTACTTTTCTTCCGAATACCAGCTGTATCAATCAGCATGAATTCTTTCTGAAAAAGTTTATAATGGGTATGAATCGTATCTCTAGTAGTGCCGGCAATATCACTAACTATGGTTCGGTTCTCTCCTATCAAAGCATTCAACAAAGATGATTTACCAACATTGGGCTGACCAATAATGGCAAATTTGGGCAAACTATTTTCTTGTACAGTATCCGAATCCGATTCGACCGGGATATTTGCAGCAATTGCATCTAATAAATCACCAGTTCCGCTTCCAGAAATACTACTTAAGAAAAATGTATTTTCAAACCCCAAACTATAAAACTCAGTAGCTTCTAATTCTCTGGTACCGTTGTCTACTTTATTTACCACTACAAAAACAGGCTTATTGGTTCTTCGCAATATATCTGCCATTGTTTCATCTAAATCAGTAATACCCGTAGCAACATCCACCATAAAAACGATGGCGTTGGCTTCATCTATTGCAATCTTAACTTGCTTGCGAATTTCCTTTTCAAAAATATCATCGGTATTGGGCACAAACCCACCCGTATCGATCAGGTTAAATGTTTTCCCATTCCAATCAGCAACACCATACTGCCTATCACGTGTAACTCCACTGATATCATCTACGATTGCTTTTCTTTGTTCGAGTAAGCGATTAAAGAAAGTACTCTTTCCTACATTGGGTCTGCCTACTATTGCTACTGTGTAACTCATGTTGTTGTATTCGAATTTGAGGTAATCAGCTCCTGTTTATTGGTAGCCATATTCTTTTAATTGTAAATCATTGTCTCTCCATTTGGGTCGCACTTTTACAAATAATTCTAAGAAAACTTTTTGTTGTAAAAATGCTTCTATATCTCTTCTAGCATCCATTCCAATCTGTCTAATCATTTTTCCTTTGTCGCCAATTATTATCGCTTTTTGTGTTTCTCTATGAACAATAATATCGGCTTGTATTTTTATTAATTTTTCTTTTTCTTTAAACTCATTCACCATCACTGCCGTATGATATGGAATTTCATCGCTGAATAATTCATAGATTTTTTCTCTAATCATTTCTGCCACAAAAAACTTGGTAGGCAAATCACTCAAATCATCTTCATTATAAAAAGGCATACCTTCTGGCAACATTTCAATAATGGCATTCAGCAATTTATTCAAATGTAATTTTTCTAAAGCCCCTATTTTAATCAGTTTTTTGCAATAAGGCTTATCGGAAAAAAATGATTCGGCCAATGCAATTCTTCCATTACCAGCAATATCAATCTTGTTTAAAATAACCAATGCAGGCACTTTTAACTTCATGGATGAAAACAATGCATCCACCTCTTCAAATGATTCATTGGCATCCACCATTAACAATGCTAGGTCTGCATCTTCTAAAGCTCCTTTTACGGTATCCATCATTTTTTGATGGAGTTTGTATTTGGGATCAATGATACCTGGTGTATCAGAAAAAATAATTTGGTATTCTCCTGGTTTATTCAAGAAAGCTTTTATTCTATGTCTGGTAGTTTGCACTTTGGGTGATACAATAGCCATTTTCTCGCCAATCAAGGCGTTCAACAAAGTGCTTTTGCCGGCATTAGGTCTACCAAAAATGTTTACAAATCCTGCTTTCATTTATTCCATTTTTACCTTCGTATTTATATTAAAGGTAGCTACAAAAAGAAAAAGACCCCGATTTGAGGTCTTTTTGTTGCGAGAGGAGGGATCGAACCTCCGACCTTCGGGTTATGAGCCCGACGAGCTACCGCTGCTCTACCTCGCGATGTTTGGAGGGCAAAGGTAAGACATTATTAGTTATTGTACAAGTTTATAGGTAAGAAATTGAAATTAGCGCAGGAACGGAAAAAATGGGGTATTTGAAGGATTATCTAGCGCAAGATTTAACACAGTTAATTTATGAATGCCAGATTTCACGGGGTGTTTTCCTCACGCAAAGGGATGTTTCAAAAATTACTTGAATTTTAGCTCATTAGTGGATTCATTGTTTAAGTAGTAAATTTGTATCCTATTAATAAAGAGAAATAATCATGAGTACAA
>Ga0164292_10001564_pt1 | contig 18564 bp, 19 predicted proteins | sample GEODES117metaG_FD_111486 | JGI IMG/M metagenome (GOLD analysis project Ga0164292, IMG submission 111486) | Eutrophic lake water microbial communities from Lake Mendota, Wisconsin, USA - GEODES117 metaG | ecosystem: Environmental > Aquatic > Freshwater > Lake | place: USA: Lake Mendota...
AATACATTTTCACCAATGGCTTTTACGGCCTCCTGCAACATATTTTCTCTGCGACCCGTAATGATTACTTTGGCACCTGCATCTCTTAAACAACGTGTAATTTCGTACCCAATACCTGAGCCTCCGCCCGTTACCAAGGCTACTTTGTTCTCCAACGAAAAAGGATTTGTCATAAGTTTACTTCACCCCTTCCCTCCTCTCAACTAGAAAGGGGAAGTAGGGTATTAATTATTTATTAGCTAATTCTAAAGCACTTGTTGTAATATAATATTTCAAAAGCATATTGGGCACTTCCCAGTCGGGCAGGTTATTTACTTTGTAAAACTTCAAATAACGCTCCATCACTTCTCCAAAATGAGCTTCGTGACCTGTCCTATATTTTGCAGGAATGTCAACAATATAATCCGTTCCTGATTTCACCAAACTAATGCCAGGATATTTTACCTTCAATTTCTCGAATTCTGCATTCAAATTTGGTTCCGAAATTTTCGAGTTCTTGATGTACAAAGTCGGCGTATATTTCTCCTCTTCGCCTTGTTTTATTTCTATATTTCCAAGAGAACCTTTCATTATTGAGTAATGTGTATCTCCTCCTTTATCGGTACTATAATTCCAAAGTACTTTTACTTTCGAGTGTACATTTTTAACTTTAAAATCAATTTCACCATTGGCATAAACGTTTAAAGTATTGGCATCTTTTAGGTCTTTTTTTAAGAAATCTGGAAAGGTTTTGGCACCCGTAATTTTTCCAAATTCATCTAATGTCATTTCTGTAGGCCACCGTTTGGCAGCCAACACCTTAGCATCTTTTACATCTAAGGGTACTTCAGGAAATGCAGCCCAAATGGCCAAATCTACCAAATGCGTGGTAACATCTACTATACCCTCACCCTGTTGTTTGGTATCCATAAACCATTCTGGACGAATAAGCGGACTACCCGAAACATACTTGAAGAAATGATGAACACTTTCTTTGATAATTGACGGATCTTCAGGAGTTCCGGGCAATAAATCCCCAAAAACACCCTTCATCATTGAGAGTTCTCTCTGCAAAGTAGTCGTAATTTCTGACCGCTCAGTCATTATATCATACAGCAGAATATTCTTTTCTTTGGCTACTTTAAATGCCGTTTTGAGTTTTTCATAACCCTCCGTGTTTATACACATCGGTTTATCGGCCAAAACATTCATTCCAGACTCTACTGACTTTAATATGGCGTCGGTTTTTGTTGCATTATTTCCTGCCATCACCACCATATCACCTTTTTTCTCCGAAATCATTTTCTCGAAATAATCAGAACCTGTATAGGTATTCGTCTTCCAAGAGGTTGGAGCATCCTTGCGGGTATTGTATGAGTTTATTCTTTGCAAATGCTGATTTAAATCCTCCCCAGCTGGAGCATAGACCTGAACCTCAGGCTTTAAGCCTGCCAACGTGGTTTTTTGTACCAACGCGGCATGAAAATGCCCCGGATCAAGCGTGATGATACCAGCGGGAGCCTTCTCAAATTTGGCATTTTTCGAATAGTCAAGCATTTTATTTTTGCCAATGGCATAAGTTATTCCTCCAAAAATATGTTGCATAAAAAGAGGGTCGTTAAAATCCTTTTCGCTGTGCCCACCAGCCGTGTAAAAAGAACGGCCTCCCTCAAAATCATGATACCATGCGTTAGGGTAATTTTGCGTGTGTACATTAGACTTGAAAGTAGTAGAATCCAAAACCATTAAAACTTTCAATTTATTGGTAATTGGAGTAAAGAAATACCATTCGTCGGTTCTTTTCCACTCGGTAGGAAGCATTTTGGTTGAAGGGTGTTTTTTGTCCACCACCCTCACAGTACCGTCTTGATAGGGCGGATGAACCTTAAAAGTGGCACCGAGCATCTGATTAAACCATTTCCAGTTACGCTCTACTCCAGACGAACAGTGAATTCCAGCAAATCCGCCTCCTGCACGTATATAACGCTGCAAAGCAGCCTCTTGGTCGGCATCAAAAATATCTTGATTGGCACTAAGGAAAACCAAAGCACTATATTTTTGAAGTGTTTCATCAGTAAAAAGACTCGCATCTTCCGAAAGATCGGCTTTTACGCCTTTTTGCTCGCAATATTCCTTGAGTTTTTTTGCTCCATATTCTATAGAGGCATGCCTATAAGCCCAAGACGCATTTTTTGAAAAAATAAGAACTCGTTTTTCAGAACGAGATTTTTGTGCAAAAGATACCTGAATGCACAATAAAGTCAGAAGAAGTACTCTAAACATCATTATTAAGGTTGTTAGCACAAACCTATAAAATTTTTGGATGCAATTTTAGGTAAATTATTCGAATTATAATATTATTTTGACGCTTTACCCAAAAAAGAAGAAATATTTCACACCATTGCCCTTAATCTTCCAAAATATTCCCCAGAAAGGTGAATTTTAAAAACATTGAAATCAAGAAAAAGAGAATGGACCAGTTGAGATAAGTATAATAATAATCAGAAACATCTTTGATAGCTTGGTCTTTAAATTTAGTTTTTTCTAGAAGATTTATTTTATTGAAAATCTTGGTAAGGGCGTTGTTGTCAGTCGCCCTAAAAAACTGTCCATCGGCTTTTTCAGCCAACATTTTTAGTGTTTTTTCATCTATAACCTCCTCAGTCGAATTTTTGCCAATGGCGATGGTATAAACCCTAATCCCAAAAGTTTTAGCCAACTCTATCGCCGTTTCTGGGGCTATAGCTCCTGTGGTATTGTCCCCATCGCTGATGATAATGGCGATTTTAGACTTACTAGGCACATCTCTGAGTTTGTTGATACACGACGAAAGAGCCATACCAATGGCGGTGCCTGAGGTTTTGATGAGACTGGTATTTAGGCTATTGAGATATTCTTTTAGCAAATCATAATCCGTAGTAAGTGGACTCAAAGTAGTCGTTTCACCCGCAAAAGCCACCAAGGCTATCCTGTCATTTACCCTTCCCTCTACAAATTCTTTGCCTATATTTTTGGCTGCTTCCAGTCTATTGGGTTGAAGGTCTTTGGCCAACATGGAGTCTGAAATGTCAATGGCCAATGCTATGTCAATTCCCTCGGCGTATTTTTCCTTGTCAGAGTTAACCAATTGAGGTCTTGCCAAGGACAGTATCAAACAAACTATACCCAAAATATAAAAAAACGGCACAAAATACCGTAACCAAACAAAAAGCGAGGCTTGAATAGACAAATTGCTAACACTCAAAACCAAAGTTTGCTTTTTCTGAGATTTGAATACCCATTTCAGAAAAAACAATATCGGAATAAGAAGGAACAGCCAGAAAAAATAAGGATTTGCCCACTCAAATTTCTTAAGAGCGGAAGCAGAAAACCATTCAAGCGAAAACCATATCATCTATTTGTGTTTTGGTAAAAATCAACAGCCTTTCTTACGCTTCCTTGGGTAGTTAGAAGTTCCCTTGCCATGTCATAATCAACTCCTATCTCACTGATAATCATACCTATACCTCTTTCAATGAGTTTTTCGTTGCTGAGCTGCATATCTACCATTTTGTTGCCTCTTACTTTACCAAGCTTTATCATTATGGCGGTAGAAATCATATTCAAAACCAACTTTTGGGCTGTTCCTGATTTCATTCTGGTGGAGCCTGTTACATACTCTGGCCCCACAACAACTTCTATTGGGAACTGAGCATTTGCGGCTACCTCACTGCCTTTATTACAAACAACACAACCAGTTAAAACGCCATTTCCATTGGCTTTTTGTAAGCCACCCACCACATAAGGCGTCCTCCCTGAAGCAGCTAAACCCAAAACGGTGTCGTTTTGGTTAATATCCTGTTTTTTTAAATCTTCCCAAGCTTGGTCTACATCGTCTTCCGCATTTTCTACGGCAAACTTTATAGCGTGATCTCCACCAGCAATCAATCCAACCACCAACCCATACGGCACCCCGTAGGTCGGCGGGCATTCCGAGGCATCTAAAATGCCTAGTCGGCCGCTTGTGCCGGCACCAATATAAAACAAGCGACCACCATTGAGCATTTTTTCAACTGCTTTTTCAATGAAAGCTTCAATCTGCGGCAAGGCTTTCTCTACTGCCAAAGGAACGGTCTTGTCTTCGTCGTTCATTCCTTGAATCAGCTCGAGCACCGACTTATGCTCAAGATTGTTGTGGTTTGATGTTGCCTCGGTTGATAGGCCTTCTAAGTTTAATTTGTCTTTCATTTGCTAGTTCGCCTGATAAAAATGTCCATTGAAAATCAAAAATGGAACGCTGATTTAACTGATACTTTTGAACACTGATTTACACGAATTTTGACTAGATAAAAATTCTATAAACCAGTAAATATAAATAAGTGCTACTTGCTCAATTCCCTGAAATACTTATAGAACAACGGAATAGTCTCGATGCCTTTCATGAAATTGAAAATGCCATAATGCTCATTCGGCGAATGAAGGGCGTCAGAATCCAACCCGAATCCGAAAAGTATGGATTTCAGCCCCAATTCTTGTTCAAAAAGTGCTACGATTGGAATACTTCCACCCCCTCGAGTTGGCACGGGTTTCTTGCAAAAGCTTTCTTCTAAAGCCATAAATGCGGCCTTGTATCCTATAGAATCCGTTGGAGTTACATAAGGCTGACCGCCGTGGTGTTTTTTTACAGAAACTTTTACAGTAGGCGGAGCTATGGCCCTAAAATGTGCCATAAACAAGTCGGAAATTTCTTCCCAGTCTTGGTCAGGCACCAATCGCATCGAAATTTTGGCAAATGCTTTTGAAGGCAAAACTGTTTTTGAGCCTTCGCCCGTATAACCACCCCAAATTCCATTGACATCCAACGTTGGTCTTATGGCCGCTCTTTCTCTGGTGGTGTAGCCTTTTTCGCCTGTTACTTCGGCTATGTTGAGGTCTTTTTTATATTCTTCCAAATCAAAAGGAGCGGCTTCGAGCTCGTCTCTTTCCACTTGGCTCAGTTCTACCACTTTGTCATAAAAACCTTTTACGGTGATTTTGCCATCAGCATCGTGCATAGAGGCTATCATTTGCGACAAAACATTGATGGGATTAGCCACTGCCCCACCATAAACGCCCGAGTGCAAGTCACGATTGGCGGCCTCCACTTCTACTTCCATGTAGGCCAAGCCTCTAAGGCCAGTTTCCACCGAAGGAATGTCGTTGCCAATGATAGACGTATCCGAAATAAGAATAATGTCGGCTTTGAGTTTTTCTTTGTTATTTTTTACGAAAGTTCCTAGATTTTCAGAACCTACTTCCTCTTCGCCCTCAAACATCACCTTTAGGTTGCAGGTGAGTTCATTATGCAAAATCATGGCTTCGATCGCCTTTACATGCATATAAATCTGGCCTTTGTCGTCACAAGCTCCACGGGCAAAAATAGCACCTTCAGGATGAACGGGCGTGATTTTTACGGTTGGCTCAAAAGGCGGGCTGTTCCAAAGTTCCACGGGATCAGCAGGTTGCACATCATAGTGGCCATAGACTAAAATGGTAGGCAAACTTGGGTCAATAATTTTCTCAGCAAAAACTATCGGGTGGCCATCCGTTGGGCACACTTCTGCCTTGTCAAGACCTGCTGCAAGCAATTTGTCTTTTACCCATTCAGCCGCCGTAATCATGTCTGGAACGTGCTTGGAGTCCGCACTAACCGAAGGAATTCTTAAAAAATCGAAGAGTTCGTCTAAATATCGTTGTTTGTTTGAAGCTATATAATCTTTCATCGAGGCATTTTAAAATAATACCAAAATTAGGCTATTTTTTTGTATGAAAAAAATGGGAGCGGCTGAGTGACTATTAAAAAAATCATAGCACTTTCAGGAGTTGTAAATCTTGGATTTTTAACTTAATTAGTTCATCAATACCTTTTGTTCTCAATAAAACATTTGTAATTGGCCAAATTGCCTCTCCTAATTCTATGTAAATGTCCTTATCGAAGGAATTCAAGTTAATTTTTGTTAGCTTATGGACGATTACTTTCCATAATCAGACTTTTGTGAAAGCCAACTCATTTATAAGAATAATTGGGTAAAAATAACTTAAAAAAAAGGTTGATGAATACCCAAAAATAAATATCGAATCCTCCGAAAAGTAGAACCATACCATATTGATAATAAAGGCACTATTCTTTGCTCATAATACACTAGTCTCAAATCTACAATCCTTTAAACTTATTTTGATTAAATCTGTAATTATCTCTCAGATCTTTACTTTTTAGGTTGTATATATTCTCCAAATAACCCAAAAGAAAGAAAATCAAAAAAACGCTTGTTATTCCAACTATCGGAGCTAGCAAATTAAGCTACTTTTCGGTATTTTGTCCTGACCGGCCCAAAATTAGCTCCTCATTTTTTTACGAACTTTCGAAAAAAGTAAATAATCGGGTCGACTGTTCATTTTTTGATACCAGAAGAAATATTTTATGATACGCTTCTTTTGGCATCATTACGTATTTTCCCCCTTCAAATGTAAATTCAGAAACCATATTATGAAATTATATTCTGTTAAATAATTTATAGTGAAAATAGAAACGCCTCAAACATATACCCTCAACTCAGAATTTTGTGCAATAAAATCAAAGTCTGAGTCATTATGAACTAACAATGCATTATTATCAATAGCTATTTGGGCAATCAGGCAATCCGTACTTTTCTTGATGGTTACGACCTTCTTTTTTAAATCAAAAAATAATTTCGCCGAAGAAATTGAAACTGTTTTCCAATCAAGCTCAAAAATATTTAGGGTTTCAAAATATCTTTTATAGGTCATGAAATCATTTTCAGTTCTTAAACCCATCAAAAATTCCTGAATAACGGTAGGTGTTAAATAAAGAGCAGTTATGTTTTCATTCAGATACTTCTTTAACAAAATTGTACCTGAACTTTTGATCCCTTTCGAAAAGTCAATCCAAACTGAGGTATCAAAAATAGCAATTTCCATCAGTCTTGTCTCATTTTGTCCAAGTCGCCTTGCCAAACATTTGAACCTTCCAGTTTTAGTAATTCCTTGCCTACCAATATTTTCAAATACTCATCCAAAGCCGTATTCACCGCTTGTTTCTTGGATTTAAATTTCTTAAAAGCCATTATTTCAGCCAACTTCTCTTGGTTAATATCAATATTTATTGCCATTTATGTAAAATTGTTTGTTTGAAAATATCAATTTTTTTGCACAAAAAAGCGTATTTTGACAAAAACAATTATTGAAGCTTTTTGGAACTTAAAAAATCAAATTTGAGCAAACTCCTCAATACAACTCCGGATACTTAGCAGGATTTACCTCAGACATGACCTTGCCGAACGAAGACACCGACCTTTGTAAGTGTGTACTTCGGTCTTTGACCGAAGTGATACTTTGTTCATTTTACCATTCACTAATTTCAATAAAATTTTCTGCGGCTAAAAGCCACAATTCGCACCTGCAAAGGAAATAGCCTTCGAAAAGGCAAAACAAGTTGACCAATAATAGCAGTATACTTTTAAAGCATCCAGATTGTTTTTTACTCTCAATTGTCACCAATGTATCCCTTTAGATGCAACGAACTCAATTATTATGACTTCATCGTCCATTTGGTAAAAAACTATTGTGTACTTTTTATTGAAGGGAATGCATTTTAATCCAGAGTTTGCTCTTTCGGAATCACGGCATCTAGCATATTCAGTTTTGTCAAAATTCAAGTCTTCAATAAAATCATAGACTTTTTCTTTCAACAAAATTGCAGTTTGTGGTAAACCTTTTGATTCGATAAAAAATGAAACAGAAGCTAGGTTTTCGATGAAAGTATCTAGAAAAATTATTTTTGTTTTGCCCATTCCAAAATCAATTCTTCACTTTTTTTTCTAGCTTCTTCAATTGAAAATAATCTGCCTTTGAACTTTTCATGAAAGTCTGCTTTTTGTAGAGCCACGTATTCTTCTTTTGGCAAAAGCACATACTTTTTATCATCAATTGTTATTTCAGATACCATAGTCTTGATTTTAATGATTCAAATATAAGTATTTTTTTGAAACAATACACACCTCAATACAACTCCGGATACTTAGCAGGATTTACCTCGGACATAATTTGATAGGCGGCATCAAAAATGGTCTCGACGCTGGGTTTTGAGAAATAGTCGCCGTCTGTACCATAAGCAGGTCGGTGGGCTTGTGCACTGATGCACACGGGTTTGGAGTCGAGAAAATAGTAGGCACCATGCTCGTCAAGTACTTGCTGCATCATGTAGGCTGTGCCTCCTCCTGGCATATCTTCATCAGCAAAAATCACACGATTGGTCTTTTTTACCGACTTCAATATCATTTTGTTGATGTCAAATGGCAGCATCGATTGTACATCTATCACTTCTGCACTTATGCCCACTTTGCGGAGATCTTCTGCAGCTTCTACTACTATGCGGCACATAGATCCGTAAGTCACTATTGTTATGTCGTTGCCTTCGCTTAATATCTCTGGAACACCCAATGGCTCACAAATTTCTGTTAAATTATCTGGCAATTTTTCTTTTATTCTATATCCGTTCAAGCTTTCTATGACCAAAGCTGGATCATCGCCTTTGAGCAATGTATTGTAAAAGCCTGCTGCTTTTACGAAATTTCTTGGCACCAAAACATGCATTCCCCTCAAAGCGTGTATCATAACGGCCATTGGCGAGCCTGAATGCCAAATACCCTCTAAACGGTGTCCACGTGTCCGTACAATCACCGGAGCCATTTGCTTGCCGAAAGTTCGGTAACGAAGCGATGCCAAGTCGTCGGTAAGCGTTGGCAAAGCGTAATATATATAATCGAAGTATTGAATCTCCACAATCGGCCTAAACCCACGCATAGCGGCACCAATTCCTTGGCCAATGATGGTGGTTTCTCTTATGCCTGTGTCTGTAATTCTTAGTTCTCCGTACTTTTCCTGTAGTCCAGCAAAACCTTGGTTTACGTCACCAATTTTACCTATATCTTCACCCAATGCAATAACGAGTGGATTTTTCGAAAAAACATAATCAAAAAATCTGTTTACAATCTCTCTACCGTCCACCATTGGGCTTTTGTCGGAGTAAACAGCCGTTACGGGCTTAACTTTGAGTGGTGAAGTTTCAAACTCAGAATATAAATGACTACTATATCTGTGAGTATTTTTAGCCTGAATATTCTCAATAAGTTTTCCAATTTCCTTTCTAATTTTTTCTCCAGAAACTATCCTTGAAAGCAATTTTAAAGTTTTAAGCCCGTCTTTTTTCTGTGGGTTGGTGTTGCTATCAAACTGTTTTTTCAGCTCCACTACTTCCGCATCGGCCTTACTACTTTCTACAGCCTCTATCAACAATGCCGAAACAAGCGTATTATCGGCACTGATGGCCTCTTTACAAGCATCCCAAGCCATTTTTCGTGCATCTTTGGCTACATTATCCGCTTTTTTCTCAATGGCTTTTAGCTCGACGTCGTTTGCAATGTTGTTTTTGAGAATCCAATCTCTGAAAATCAAATTACAATCATATTCTGTTTCCCAAGCCAATCTTTCCTTTGATTTATATCTTTCGTGAGAACCCGATGCCGAATGCCCCTGAGGCTGAGTAACTTCTACCACATGCACCAATACAGGCGTATGCTCATCGCGAGCGATTCTTGCGGCTTTTTGGTAGGCTTTTATCAACGCTGGATAATCCCAACCTTTTACTTTTATGATTTCTATGCCGTTGCCATCGGTTTTTTCAAATCCTGCCAAGGCTTCCGAAATACTTCCTTTCGTGGTTTGATATTCTACAGGCACTGAAATGCCGTAGCCATCATCCCAAACAGAGACCACGAGGGGAATTTGTAAAACTCCAGCAGCATTTATAGTCTCAAAAAACATTCCTTGCGAAGTAGATGCATCGCCAATGGTAGCAAAACAAACCTCATTTCCTTCGTTTGAAAACGTCTTAAATTTCTTTAGATATGGGTTTTTGCGGAACAATTTTGAAGCATAAGCAAGCCCTAGGCTTCTTGGCATTTGACCAGCTGTTGAAGAAACATCGACGGCACCGTTGAACATTTGGGTTTGGTCTAACCAGTGGCCTTTATCATCCACCCAGTGGTTGCCAAAATGGGAATTCATTGACCTACCTGCCGTAAAAATATCGTGATTGATGTCTGCGTGAGCATACAATTGTGCAAAAAACTGCTGCCAAGTTAAACCTCCAGTGGCTGCTACCAAGGTTTGGTCGCGGTAATATCCCGATCGGAAGTCGCCTTTTCTAAAAACTTTGGATAGTGCAATTTGTGCAAGTTCTTTTCCGTCGCCAAAAATACCAAACTTGGCACGACCCATAAATACATCTTTTCGGCCCATTAAACTCACTGCTCTACTCTCACAAACCAATTGGTAATCTGCCAAAACCTCTGTTTTTGATAGAATTACTTCATTTGATGTATAAAAACCAGTAAGCAATTCACTCATGATTTATTCAGTATTCAGGTTAAAAAAGCATAATAATTCGTAAATCCAATGATTGAATCCGGAGTGAATATACAAATCTTTATGTAAAGTTAATTCATATTTTAATACAAATCACTATTTAGGAATCGAAAATTGGATTGTTAATACATTGTTAAAAGTTTTTAATATATATAATGTTGGTACTTACTTTGCATTGTAAATAAACAAGAATCATTTTTAAACAATTAATATTCAGTAACATGAAAAAATTATTTTTCACCCTAGTAAGTGTTCTTTTGTTTGCAGCGGCTACTAACGCTCAAGGTGTTTTGAAATTCAACAAAGAGACACACGATTTCGGAAAACTTTCGGAAGGCCCATTGGCTACTTATTCATTTGAAGTTACCAACACCGGTAGTGCTCCAGTGGTTATCACAAATGCTCAGGCTTCATGTGGTTGCACCACCCCAGAATGGTCTAAAGAACCAATCATGCCAGGTGCTAAAAGCTTAATTAAAGTGGGTTACAACACTTCTGGCCGTCCAGGTCCATTTACTAAAACAATTACTGTAGTAAGTAATGCAGAAAACGGAACTGTTATTTTGACAATCAAAGGTAACGTAACGCCGAAAGCTACTGGAGGAAAATAAATTACTTCTTTCAGATATTGAGAGCCATCCAAAATAATTGGGTGGCTTTTTTTGTATTTAAGCTTAAAAGCTTATTTTTAGAAAAAATATTTTGAGATGACTATACTTTGCATTTGTACATATTTCAAGGGTGTGGAATTTCTTAAGGCCGCCAAAGAAGAAGGTAACACGGTTTTTTTGTTGACACACAAAAAAATAGAACACAAACCTTGGCCAAGAGAAAGTATTGATGAGTGTTTTTATCTCGAAAACAACGACAATACGTTGGACACTTTTCAAACACTTATTGAAGGTACAGCTCATCTGATGCGAAGTCGAAAAATAGACTTGGTGGTGGCTCTCGACGACTTTGATGTAGAAAAGGCCGCTTTGATTAGGGAGCATTTCAGAATACCAGGAATGGGACAAACAACCGCTCGGTATTTTAGAGATAAACTGGCAATGAGAGTGCAGGCTGAAGATAATCAGATTCCAGTTCCTGAATTCAGTGCATTGTTTAACGATGTTGAAATCACGCATTTTCTTGAAAACACAACAGGCCCTTGGCTAGTAAAACCTCGCTCTGAAGCCTCGGCCGCTGGTATCAAAAAAGTGTATTCTAAAAACGAAGCTTGGGACTGGATACACAGCTTGGGTGACAGCCGCCACAATTTTTTAATAGAAACATTCAAGCCTGGAGACGTATATCATATTGACTCACTGATTATTAACAAAGAGGTGGTTTTTGAAAGATGTAGTCAATATCTGAGTACACCTTTCGATGTGGCACATGGCGGCGGTATTTTCCGTTCGGTTACAGTAGAATTTGGGTCGTTGGATCAACAGGCACTTTCGCTGATCAATCACCAGGTGATGAAGGCCTTCGGTATGAAATTCAGTGCTTCACATACCGAAGTTATCAAATGCCATGAAGACGACAATTATTACTTTTTAGAAACTGCCTCTAGAGTTGGAGGAGCTCACTTAGCCGAAATGGTAGAAGCCTCATCAGGTATAAATATTTGGAAAGAATGGGCCAAAATAGAAACCGCAGTAGCTGAGAAAAAACCTTACGTTTTACCAAAAATAGAAAAGAATTACTCGGGCATCTTGATTTCGCTCTCTTCGTACCAATGGCCCAACATGGATATTTTTGACGACAAAGAAATTTTCTGGAAAATGAACGAAGAATATCATGTGGGGCTTATAGTAAAAGCCGATAGCCATGAGCGAGTGATAGAATTGCTAGACAAATACGCCAAAATGGTGTTTGACCTTGGCCTTCACGCCTCTGCTCCGGCTACCGAAAAACCAACGCATTGAAAGATTTGAAAAAAGAAAATATAATAGCAACAGCACAGAATCTGTTAAATTCGAAATTAATTGAGCTAGAAAAAGCGATATTTAACGTTCAAAATGCCGCCAATGAGGAATCAAAGAGCAGCATGGGCGACAAATACGAAACAGGCAGAGCCATGGCTCAAAATGACCGTGCCATGCTTGAAAATCAGAAAAATGAATTACTTAAAGATATAAGCACTTTTGAAAACATCAATTTTGAGCAAGAGACAGAATTTATCAAAAGTGGCAGCTTGGTTCACACTTCGATTGGTTACATTTTGATATCAGTTGGTCTTGGCAAAATAGTGGATAGTGGAGTAAACGTTATGTTAATTTCTTCGGCATCACCGCTTGGCACAGATCTTTCTGGCAAAAAAAACAAAGATACCATCACCATCAATGGCCGACAAATACAAATATTAGGCATTTACTGAAACTTAGAAACCAACGCTGGTCTCACCCACAAATATCTTTTTTGGGATTCGAAATTTTTGACCTGCAAATAACCCGTTTGTTTGTGGAGTTTGTTAACAAATTCACGCGTTGTAGGTACTTCAAGGTCAAGTCTATAGATGCTAATCACGTCAATATTTTCAGATTTCACTTTTTCTAAAATCGTTTCAGTTGAAGGATTCCAACCTATTCTTTCAAAATTTTGGTCAAAATACTGAAAGCCAAAATTATCGTTCGAAAGGATTTTTAGCGGCTCTTCTACCTTTATTTTATTCAGAAAATTATAGAAATCCACATTGTTGGGATGATTGGACTTGATTGGAAATTTTAAGATAATTCCAGCAAAAATTGTCAACAAAACAACCGAAAAGCTGATTCTTGAAAATGTGTAATGACGAAGTTTTATTGATTTCAACAAATATCCGAAAACTAGAAAAACAAAAGGCAAAAGTAATAATATAAAATGCTCTCTTGGGAAAACAACCAAAACCAGCAACAAACATGGCAAAAGCAGCCAAATGATGAATTTTAGTAAAGGTCTGGGTAAAGAAAGTTTAGCTTTTAATGACTCAAAATAGTTTTTAAAGTCGATTATCAAACCTATAATCAATATTAAAACCAAGATAAAATATTTTGTTTTATTCGAAAAAATACCAACAAAAATATCATAAAACATACTTTTTAATACTTTTAAAAAACCGATAATTAGATTTTTGAAATTGTACAAACTATGCTTGATTAATAAACAAGGATTTGCAGTAAATACCTGAATATCAGATTCTACATTACCGTAAATTACATTAAACTGGCCAAATTCGTCGGCCAAGTCAAAATGCTTTCCTGTCCAGACCTCGTAGTTATCAAAAAAATGCAAGATAAAAATTTCTTTTAAATAACCCGATGGATAAATTCCACCCGCAAACCAGTAAAGGCTTATCATCGCAAATAAAAATCCAACTATAGATAAAGTCTGGGAAACTTTTGGAGAATGTTTGAAATGAGAAAACAACATCAATAAAACTACTGGAACCAAAAACCATACGAATTCAGGACGTGCCACATAAGCATTTGACAAAATACAAAGAGCTAAAATGAAATAGTTACGGAAAGTACTTTTGCCAAAATCAAGCAAATAAAGACCCAAGCAAATAAAAGTAAAATTGAGATATGTAAGCTTAGGCACTAATAAAAGCTGGTAGTCCGAAAACAAAAAACAAGTACTTATAAAAAAAGCTATGAAAAAAGAATCCAGGTATTTCCTGAGAAGAAGAAACAAAGAAATAAAGGCCAAAACCGATAGCAAAAAATAACTTAAAAACATAGCTATCAAGGAATTGCTAGTAACTTTTGAAACTATCCATAGAAAGATATAATAACCCAAATTACCAAAATTTTGAAGTGGCAAACTAAGATTTAAAGCACTAAACAAATGCACGTCGTCTTCTGATGAAACAATATCGACTTTTCCAAAAGAATAAAAATAATAGGCTAAAATAATGACAAAGAGCAAAATTATTTGCACATTTCTATTTTCCAAAAAGCCCTTTAATTTCTGCATAATTTTCTATTTTCTATTAACTCACTCATTTCCAGTAGACACAGGTCTATATCATAAACTGCATCAAATATAAACTTCTGCTTTTTTAGGGCATATTCATAAATATGCCAATCCGTTTTTGGAGTTGGTATATTCACAATTTCGTCTGCGTTTATCCATTTTAAAATACCTTCACTACATTCGGGAGCCTCTTGATAGTCAGTTTCGGCCATGTAAACATAACTCGTCCAATTGTATTTGGTGGGAGAAGTTTCTGTCAAAATTCCACAAAAATCTATATCTTCCACCACAATGCCCGACTCCTCCCAAGTTTCCCTTTTGGCGGTATCCAATGGCGTTTCAAAAGGGTCTATTTTTCCTCCCAAAGGCATGAACGAGTCCTTATTAGGCTCCTTTAATCTCTCCAAAAGCAAAAAAATATCTTGGTGTTTTAGGATACAAATTACCGCTACCTTTTTCAATCCTTCCATTTATTCGGCATTCAAAATATCCTGAAAAGCCTCTACAAACTGTCCAACATGAAAACCGTCCATCAAGGCATGGTGAAAATGAATAGACACTGGAATTCGTTTATTCTCAGAAAGTTTTCCAAAAGATATCTTCGGACAACTGTCTTTAAATGAAAAACTTCTGGCATGCGAAATAGCCGTAAAGTTTAACCAAGGAACAGATGAATAATGAATGACATTCTGCCCAGAACCTGCAGGAACTAGCCCCGTGCTGTTCTGAACTCTTTCAATTTCTAACCGGGCAGCGGCAGAGAATACCGTAAAATCTTCGAAATATTCCATGTAAGCAAAGCCAAAAGTCCCATCAGGTCTGTTAATGGTTGGTGATGCATTTACTGCGTCGTAAATCATAACATCTTCTTCATAAATCCTATACTTGAAAGGCTCTACTTCATTGACAGCTACCAAAGATGCATGTAAGTATTTCAAAAAAAATGATTAACCGTTTAACTTGGCATTTTCATAAGCTTTCAAACAATCTACCTCCACACAGACCCCGAAGAAAGGTTCTTCGAATTGAGAAAAAAACTTAAAATGGTCTCTTCTTGGCCAATTTTCTATGTCTAAATTTTGCTTCACACTCCGAAATAATTTAAAATTTCACCCAAACGTGATATTTGATAAAAATCCGGATTTTCTATTTTAACATCTACCACCTCATGAGCCCAAGTGATATGATACGGCACATGAACACCCATCCCACCAAACTCCAAAACAGGCAAAACACCCGATTTTAAGGAATTACCAATCATCATAAATTCGCTCAGTTGAATTTCTAAGTGCCTGATAAGTTTCTGATAATCTTTCACTTGCTTATCGCTCATGATTTCTATATGATGGAAATATCGTTCCAATACAAACTTTATCAATTTCCTTCCCTGATCCAGCAAATCGCCCTTTGTTACCACTATTAACCTTTAATGAAGCTTTAGTTTTTTCAAAACCTCTTCCACATCTTCAAGCAAATCTATTGACTTGTTGATGAGTTCTTTCCCAAATCCTATTACTTTCTCAACCAAGTGAATAGGAGCCGTATTGCTGCTCACTTTCAATACCGTTTCAACCATCGACAAAACAAATGCTTTGGCACCCTATCAATAAAGTTCAAGGTTATCCATTTCTATTTTAGAAAGCTCCTTGGCTAGTGAATATTGCGGAAGAAATCTTGTAACAACTCGCAAAACCTCTCCTCAATTTCCCGAAAATAAGGCTTATTAGCCCAAAGGGTATCACCTACGTCGAATGCTATTACTTTAATGTTTTCCACGAAAGTTCAATAAAATTCAAAATTAAACAAAATCCTTATACTATTTGATTTAAAGTAAACAGAAAATGCCTAATTTTAATGTAAGAAAATTTTCAACAATAAATATAAAACCAATGAATAGAAGAGATTTCGTAAGCAATTCTGCCAAAGCATTTGCGGGAAGTGTGTTGTTATCACAAAGTGTTTTTGCCAGAAAAAAAGCCAAACATGCTGTGGGAATTCAGTTATATTCTGTACGTGCAGAAATGAAAAAAGACCCGATGGCAACTTTAAAAAAAGTAGCTGAAATGGGTTATACAAACGTTGAACATGCCAACTATGTGAATGGCAAATTCTATGGATGGACGGCCTCTGAGTTCAGAAAAATCTTAGACGACTTGGGATTAAAAATGCCATCAGGCCATACTGTTTTTGGAAAAGGACACTATGACGAAGACAAAAAACAATTTACCGACACCTGGAAAAGATTGGTAGATGACGCGGCTATTTGCGGTCAAAAATACGTAATTAGCCCATGGCTAGATATTGCATACCGCAAAGATTTTGATCAATTGAAACGATTCATGGATGTATTCAACAAAAACGGTGAACTTTGCCAAGCCGCCGGAATGAAGTTCGGCTATCACAACCATGACTTTGAATTTAGCTTGAAACTAAGTAGTGTGAAAGTATATGACATCATGCTTCAAAACACCGACCCCAAGCTAGTGGCTCAACAACTCGATATCGGTAATATGTACGGCGGTGGCGGAAGAGCAGCTGAGCTTTTGGCACAGTATCCGGGCAGATTTGAACTTATGCACGTAAAAGACGAAATAAAATCAACAGGCGAGCATGGTGGCTGGGAAAGTGCGATATTGGGCATAGGCGTTATTGGAGTGAAAGACATCATTGATATGGGCAAAAAATCTGGAGGTACTACTCAGTTTATAATTGAACAGGAGTCTTACCAAGGAAAAGCACCATTAGAATGTATCCAAGAAAACTTAGCGATGATGAAAAAATGGGGTTATTGAAAACCATAAAAACGAACATAATCTAAGGTTGGATCTTTCCGGCCTTTTTTTGTGGAAAACATTATCAATTTGTGGTTTTTGCGGAAAATTGCAAAACCCCTTTATTCTCATTTTTAATTGCTACTTTTGAATTCCATAATCAATTAAAAATAAGGACCTTAATGAGCTCTTTATGAGTGAAAAGCCAAAAAAACCAGAAGTAAAATGAAGGCCAAAGCCCTAAGTCACCTTTAATCACTATGAAAGAGCAACTTTCACAAGGGTAATCAACTAAGCAAACCAAACGTTTCTTTGGAATATAATTTTGAAAATTAATGAAATTAAAACTATTAAACTTATTAAAATGGCCTCTCGTTATATTGCTATTTACAATCAGTTGTAAAACCGAAGAAATTAATGAAACGACCATTTACAACATAGACCCTAACTTAACAAAATACGTGGATAAGTTCTTTGAAGAAGCCATTAGCCGCGGTATCACTATCACGAAAGAGAACCTGATAGTTAAGCCAGCCACCACTACGGCAGGTTTTACAGATATTTGTGGCAAATGCACCCAAAACACGAAGTTTCCGAAACTACAGCGGACGGTAGAAATAAATACGGCGAGTTCGATATGTTGGAAAAATATCTCTGAAAACGACAAAGAGGCCCTAGTTTTTCATGAGTTAGGACATTGTCTTTTAAACAGAATTGCTCATAAAAACGACACCTTTGCAGACGGTTCACCCAAAAGCATAATGGTGGCCAACAACACCGACCTTTACGGGCCATGTATTTACACCTTCGATGAAAACCCAACGCTCTGCAACAAAACCAACCGCCGAAAATACTACGTTGATGAGCTTTTTGATGAAAAAACGGCCGCTCCTATTTGGGCGAAATAAGGAAGATGAATAACGCCTGCGGACTGAATTAAATCGAGATTATTTCTGTAAATATTCTCTTACTTTTTTTTGAATTTCAGATTTTACACTTTCCCAAGTTTGACCTTTTAGACTTACTGGGTCTTCGCTTTCATCAGCATCTGAAAAGTAGGTTAGAGCATGTGGTATGGAAATTAACAGATTCTGACTTTTATATTTTTGTGTGTGAAACTCAATAAAATTTTCTAAAGAATAGTGATTTAATAATTCTGCAATATCCCAAAAATCCTTCTTTTTCCCACGACCCAAAACTGCCTGCACTTTCATTGCAATTATATCTTCGATAGAATACATTCGGATGTTTTGTATACTACTAAAAGGTTTAAGATAAACATGCGGATTATTGTCAATGCCTGAAATAGATTGACCGTTTTTAAGGATTACAATTAAACTTAAAAATGGAATAAAATGGCAAAAATTACAAAAGGTTTTTCGATGACGGTTAAGGAGCGTCGGTATCG
>Ga0164292_10001566_pt1 | contig 18560 bp, 16 predicted proteins | sample GEODES117metaG_FD_111486 | JGI IMG/M metagenome (GOLD analysis project Ga0164292, IMG submission 111486) | Eutrophic lake water microbial communities from Lake Mendota, Wisconsin, USA - GEODES117 metaG | ecosystem: Environmental > Aquatic > Freshwater > Lake | place: USA: Lake Mendota...
AAACAAACACCTGGCTGATTCCCGTGCGTGGCGGAATCATTACACTGGTCGCGGACCAACTTGTCTCGACCAGGTATCTGAGCGAGTAGCTCGTTCTCAGCGAGTCTGGAGGACTAAGCGAGTCTGGCGGACTATTCGAGTATCGCGATCTATTCACGAGCCGATTCGCCGCCCAAGTCGATCACTGCTGATTCTTGTCACTGCCGTAGCACTTGCGCAGGGAGAGCCTTTGATGGCAGACAACCGCACCGTTTTTAAGAAAATCATCGATGGTGATGTGCCGGCCCAGCTGATTTATCAGGACGAGCATTGCATCGCCTTTCGGGATATCGATCCCCGGGCTCCGACTCATATTCTGGTGATTCCGCGGAAAGAAATCCGCAGCCTGGCCGAAGTTGAAGAGCAGGATGCTGCTTTGCTCGGCCAGTTAATGCTTGCCATCAGCAAGATTGCCAAGGAGCAAGGCTTGGCCAATGGCTTCCGGGTTGTTACCAATACAGGAAAGTGGGGTGGCCAGTCGGTTGACCATCTCCATTTTCATCTGTTGGGCGGCCGGCAACTCTCTTGGCCTCCGGGCTAAGAATGGCGGCCGAGCCAGATTCAAGGACGAACTCGCGCGGCGAACTCCGCGACCAAATCGTTCACACTCTGGGTCAGGAGCTCCAGCAGGTAGTCAATTTCGCGCTGATGAGTTCGAAAGGAAAGCACCGCCAAGCGGAGCCAAATTTGACCTGCGATGGTGGTCGACGAGATGAAGACCCGGCCGTCTCGATGTACCGCTTCTACCAACCGACGATTGAATTCGTTGGCTTCTCCAGTTGAAGGAACGTAGCGGTAAATGCAAACCGACAATTCCGGTGGGGGGCCAACTTCGAAACCGCGTTCGCGGATTTCCTGATAAAACAGCCGGCAGAGCCACAGCTTTTCTTCCAGCGCCGCCCGGAAAGGGCTGATTCCAAACAGGCGCAGCGGCAGCCACATCCGCAGGCCGCGAAAATGTTTGGTCAACTCTGGTGATAGCTCGGCGGGGCTCGGCTCTTCAATCGCATCCAGCGTGTCTTGCATGTAATTCGCCTGGTAGCGATGGGAACGCTGCAGGGCGGCAACATCTCGCACCAGCACTGCTCCCAGGCCGTAACTGAGAAACAGCCCCTTGTGCGGATCGATTGCAATGGAGTCGGCTTGAGAAATACCGGCGAACCGTTCTGGAATGCTACGTCCCTCAAGATCCCGATCATCCGCCAACAGAAAGAACCCTCCGTAGGCGGCGTCCACATGAAGCCATAGCCCCTCTCGTTGGCAAATGGTCGCGATCTCGGCCAGCGGATCGATTGACCCTGTATCGGTAGTCCCGGCCGAAGCTACCACCAGAAACGGTTTCAGGCCGGCAGCAAGGTCGGCGCCGACCTGTTCAGCCAACAGGTCGGCTCGCATGCGGAAGCGTTCATCCAGCGGAATGTTCCGCACGATCGCCTCGGACAATCCGCCGATTCGAATTGCCTTGTGAACACAGTGATGGACTTGCGCAGTCAAGTAAATCACGGCTCGACGAATACTTTGCGAGTCGATTTCCCGCGCATCGCGCGCAGTCACAAAGGCGATCAGGTTGGCAATTGAACCGCCGCTGGCAAGATTACCCAAGGCGGACTCGGGATACCCAACCAGCTCGCAGAGCCAGCGAATCAGATCGTTCTCCATCCGCACGGCACCCGGACCGGCAAAGAAGACGCCTGCATATTGATTTGTGATGGCAGCGAGAAAGTCGCCCAAGGCTGAGGGAGTCACTCCACCGCCCGGAATGTAACCCAAGTGCCCGCCACTGGCCGGGTTCAATCCCAGCCGGAGCATCTGCCGGTCGACTTGAGCCAGCAATTCGGGCAACGAACCGGGTTGCTCGGAAATCGGAAAACCGTCCGCCTTGGAGCCACGGTTAAAGGAATAGGCCGGAGTCTCTGGCAAGCGGCCGACAAACTCGATCCCAAATTCGGACACTAAGCGGCTCCACTCGCGGAGCGTTGCTTGATCAGGTTCCAAGGGATCTGCGCGCGCTTCCAATTCCGCGAGCTTGGCCCTGATTGCTTCGGTGGTCAATTGACTATTCACTTCCAGACCTTGCCTGTGGGGCGATGCCCCTGACTACTCAGCGCCAAATCAAAAGTCGCCTCTGGTTCGTCCGCACCTGAATTCCGTCTGCTCCGGTTCTTTCCAGGCCCAGCGTCCCCCCTGCGAAAAAACCGCTTGCGGAATTATCATCGAAGCCTCCTGCGGCACAACCTCCCGCGCACGTCGCGATCGTTGGCTTCACTCGAAGCAGTCCCGGGAATTTCCTTTTCTCAATTTTCCCAGTGTCAAGAATCCGGGCCCAGCGATATGAATCCGGCTTATCCCCGCCGTACTTACCAAGCCCTTATTTTTGATTGTGACGGCACGCTGACGGACTCCATGCCGGTCCACTACGTTGCCTGGCGGCGGACCATGGCCCGTTACCGGATTGAGTTTCCCGAGGATCGCTTCTACGCCATGGGAGGGATGCCATCGGGCAAGATTGTCGAACTGCTCGCCCTTGAGCAGGGAGTGCCGCTTGATGCCCAAGTTGCAGCCCACGAAAAAGAAGTCGCCTTCCTCGAGTTGATTCATCATTTGGTGCCGATCAACCCTGTACTCGAAGTGGTTCGCGAGTTTCGGGGAAAGCTTCCGTTGGCCGTCGCCAGTGGTGGCTACCGAGGGATTATCAGCCAGCAGTTGGAACAGATCGGTTGCGGTGACTGCTTTGATGTATTGGTCACAGCCGAAGACACCGTTCGTCACAAGCCTGAGCCCGATGTCTTTCTCAAGGCAGCTGAATTGCTGGGCGTCATTCCTGGAGAGTGTCTCGTTTACGAAGATAGCGAACTCGGGCTGCAGGCCGCTGCTGCCGCGGGGATGGATGCGATTGACATTCGCACCTTCCATCGTCCCCGCACCCTGCAATTGCCGTGAAGCAGTTACAGCCATGCAGTTGCTGTGATGCCAGATAGATTCATGCCGCGTTCACATTCGAGCTTGGCCTCTCGCGTTGCTCGGCGAAACAACGAAATCGGGGTGCCTGGTAACCCCCCGGACCAAGCACCCCGAATTTCTTGTTGTCTTAATCAGTCAGCTTGACCGGACGCTTGCCGGTCCAGCTTCATGCGATGCTACCGCGTCCGTGTTCGCTGTTCGCTGGGCCGTGCCGCAGTCCGTGTCGCTGGGCGGCTGGGCATCGTCGCGGAAGTTCGAGCCATCGTTGGGCTGGACCGCATTGAGGAGGCTGCTGCCCGGGCAGGCATCGCCTGTGAGCTGGAGACATGGTTTCCGCCGCAGTTGCAGCCGCTGGAGTGCACTGCCGGGGCGTCAACGTCGTAACCGACCGTTCCGCAATCCGAACAGCCTCCACTGACGTAGTCACCGCTGGCGCAGTCGCCGCACGAACCGCATCCGCAGGCGTCATCGCCTTGATAAACACGCTTGCCGTATAAGGCCGGTACGATATTTCGGGGCAACAAGGCTCCGGGAGCCCAGCCTGGAACGCAAGGCGCTGCTCCGCCAACGAATCCGTCGCCGCAGCAAGGATCAGCACAGTCAGGCGGATAGCTTCGCCACTCGCCATAGTAAACATCCCCACATCCTCCGCCGCCGCAGACAAGATTTCGCTTTGCCTGGCGGAGCGCATCCAGTGGACCATAGGGCAATACCGGGCCTCCGGCATATCCACCCCCGTCGCAATCACCGCAACTGTCGCAGGGTATACCACCACAGGGGCCGTAGCCTACCGGGATCGCGCAACCCAAAGATGACAAGCTGATCATCAGGCCCAACAGGAGAAACAAATGCCGCATGATTGATTGCCCCCAACGCTCGACGGTGATTCCCGGCATTTGCAGCTCGGGGACTCAGTCGTCGCCAAACGACATGGAATGGAAACCGAGAACCGCCGTGTGTACGGCAACTGCTTCGGTGCTTTGCTCTTTATCGGCAATCAAATTCGATACAATCATCAAAATTTACCGTTCCATCAGACTTCACTTGCCCCCCGCGGTTTCTCAATATGTCTACTCGCCAACAGCTTGCGAATCGAATCTTGTGCTTTCATGTCGCCTTTGGCTTGCTGCTGGGTGGAGCCTTATGCGCCTTCTGTGGCTGCTCAACCCGGCTGCCGGAATCCGCCCGCAAGCTGGTCGGAACCTGGGAGTTGGCTCAGCCCGAGCGTTTGGCCGAACGTATTAATCAGCTGCCGGAGGACAGTAGTTTGCCGGCCGCCGAGCCCGAAGAGCAGGACGCGGAACCGGCTGGATCAGGGATGGTGCTCGAGTTCCGAACTGATGGAACGCTGCAGACAAAAACCGCATTGGGGCAACTGCAGCAGCAGAAGCAAGGGACTTGGCAGTTTATTTCCGCCTCGGCTGACAGCCGGACGCTAGCGATTCGCTGTCAGCTGAATCAGCAGTCCAGCGAGGTTGAAGTTGAGTTTCTGGAAGGGGAGACAATTTCTTTGGTTCCGCCCAATTTGGCTGGCTTGAACACCAAACTTAGATTCCGCCGGGCTCAATGAATTCGGCCGATTGTGACGATAAGGATCACAGCACAGGCTGCTCGCCGCTGCGCCCTGATGGTCAGGCCGTTTCGACATGGATGTCAAATGCGGCTGTTAGGCAGTAGCTAATTCGAAACACTCGCCTGATGCCTGCTTACCGTGGAGGGATTCACATGCGCCGCAATTGGATATTCGGATTGATTTGCAGCCTGCTCCTGACTGGCGGGGCAATGGCCCAGCAACTGCAACAGCCTGGCGCGAGTCTCCCGGCAGTCCCGGCAGCTTTGGCCGGAAGGCCGCAGCCAGCCGCTGGAGCTGTTGCCCAGCCGGTAAAGATTTCGGCGACCTCGCTCAATGGCTATTGGGCCGGTGTTGGCTTTTTGGACGAGCAGAAGCTCGCCGCCAAGTTGGCCGCGACCACGGACGAAGCTGCCCGCAAACAGCTGGAAGCCCGGGCGAATCTGTTTCTGTCCATGGTCTCCGTAATTGGATTGCAACCGAACGGCCAAATGGTCAGTGAAGTTGAAGTGACTGATGCCACGGGCAAGCCGGTGCGAGAGGTCGTGCAGGGGACTTGGAAAGTTGTCGAGCAGCGGGAGAATCGCTTCCTTGTCGAATTCCTCGAGCAGGGGGCCGACAAGTCGACGACGAACGTTCGCAAAATCTTCCAGTTCTACGAAGACGGCTTGAACATGGCCTCACCCGTCGAGACGGCAGTTGATTTGGCCGACCTCAATCCGTTGATTATCTACGAACGGATTCCGGAGGCGGCTTTGGCCGAAAACACCGACCCGGCCGCACCTCAGAAAATCGATCGCTAGAATGGCTGCTGTCGTGGCTGGCAGGGTAACGCACTCAGCGGCACCCCCAGCCCGACCTACCGCAGGCCATCCGAGTCTTCGCCCATGGAATCAGAGCCAGAGTACAGGATCCCTCCGCGCCTGCTCTTTGCGAGCCTTGGACTGATTCTCGGAATCTACCTCTCGGTCCTGCTCAGTCAGGTGCTTTGGACGGCTTTGATTGCCTGGCTGTTTTTCCCCGACACGGCGAGGGCTTGGGGCGAGAAGCAGCTAACGCCCGAGGAATTCGCCGCGAGAATCGACCTGCTATTGCCGCCAAATTTGTTTTGGTTGGCGACGATCTTGACTGCCGCAACCTGTTTCGGCTGCGGAATTCTTGTGGCTCGGTGGTCCCGGTTTTCGCCGCTGGGCCATACTGCATTTGCTGCCATTTTAGTGTGTGTTTCCTACCTTCAATTCGCGTTCGACAAGCCTGCAGATTTGAAATGGATGGCGCTGGTTGGCATGCTGGTCTTCCCGACCGCAATCCTCCTCGGCAGCCATTGGATGATGAGGCGTATGGAACCGGCCGAGTCGGATCAAGACGAGATCACCTCAGACAATGAATAGCTTGCAGCCTCTTTGCCAACGCAAGTTCATCGTAAACACCGTTTCATCGTAAACACCGTGTCATCGTAAACACCGTGGGCCGCTGGCTGAGGGATGCCCAGCCCAGACAAAGCGGAGCGGCAAGTCCTTTGCTGAGGTCACTCCAATTCGGGAAGTGACGCGGATTTCCAGCGGGACATGCTCCCCTGGGTCTTGGCCGTTGAATGGCTCGCCCAGCCACAACGTCTTGCCTTTGGTCAAGTCATGTTGATTGAAGTCTCGCCCGATCCCCAGCGCTTCACACAGCTTGGCGGGGCCGGAACAAAGCTCGCGCGAACTTGTTTCCGTCCCGCGGCGGGCGGCTCTACGTTGACGCATGAGCGATAGCCCCAACTTCGGTTCGATGGCTCGGATCAAGACCGCCGCTCCGACACCCGCTGCCTCCGTCACGACATTGAAACAACAGCGGGAGTGGATTGGATAGACATAAGCCCAGCCCGGTTCCTCGAACATTGCTGCATTACCCGGGGTTCGGCCTTTGGCAGCGTGACAAGCGGGATCCTCTTCCGCCAGATAAGCTTCCGTCTCGACGATCACTCCGGCGGTCAACTGGCCGCCGATTTCCGAGTAGAGCCATTTGCCCAGCAATTCACGGGCAACAATCGGAGTATCCCGTGAATAAAAATCCCGGTGCAGAATCACGGGCCTTGCCATTGAATCCAACTCCTGCGAATTTCAGTCGGTTGAGTCCGAGCATTGGGCTGCGCGGTGGAACTCGCCAGCATTCCAAGTTGCCGGCATTCCCCGGGCAGTTTCAGCACTGCATTTCCGGAATAGACTACTTCAGCAGGCAGAAGACCAGGTTCGGTTAAAATATCCTCGCAGGTCCGGTCTGCGTGCCACGTTTCCCGCTCAACTCCAGATTGCGAGTCACCTGAATGATTGTCGTCCAGACTCCCGCCGGTCAAGTCGCCGTTCAGGTCTCGGGGACTGGCGAGCCCTTGCTTTTGATACCGGGCTTTCCCCTCGATCACCGAATGTGGAACTCGCAGCTCCGTTCCCTCTCCCAATCGTTCCAAGTCATAGCTCCGGATTTGCGCGGCTTCGGCGCCAGCTCGAAGCTGGGCGGCAGTGTTTCGCTGCGGGACTATGCAGATGATCTGATTGCGATCATGGAGCAGTTGGCACCCGGCCGGGCGTTTACTGTCTGTGGACTTTCGATGGGCGGTTACATTGCCTGGCAGCTCGTTCGCAATTGGCCCGAACGAGTGGCTCGGCTGATTCTTTGCCATACCAGAGCGGCTGCCGACTCTCCCGAAACAGCGCGTGGTCGGCGGATTGCGATCGAAGCGATTCGCCAGTCCGGACCGAACGCATTCCTGCAGGCGATGCTCGAACGGGTGTTGGGAGCGACGACACGCCAGCAGCAGCCAGAACTGGTTGCGAGGGTCCAGGGTTGGATGGCCGCAGCTCCAGCCGAATCCCTTATCCAAACGCTCGAAGCCTTGGCAACTCGTCCTGACGCGACACCGTGGTTAAAGGCGATCAACTGCCCGACGCTGGTGATTGCCGGTACGGAAGACCCGATTACTCCGGCAGCAGAGATGCGGGAGCTGGCCGGGCAAATTGCTGGCAGCCAGTTTGTGTTGCTGGAGCAAGTCGGGCACCTCTCTCCCTGCGAGTCACCTGAGCATTTCGACGCGGTGCTCCAGCAGTTCCTCCGAATTTGAGCGGTTCCTGCCTGCCACGGCCAATCGCGACTGGCTACCAACTGGGACTGGCGCTCTCAGTCCTGCATCCCGAAAACCGTCAGGCTTTTCACGACTGCCAAGGTGTCCGGAAACGTGTGAAAGCAGCGGACTTGAACGTGCCGGCGAAAGGCCTGCAGGTGGATATAGCTCACTCCACCAATCGAGCTGCGGCCGCTGGGAGCGAAGCGGTGCAAGAGTCCTTCGCATTCCTGTTGTTCATCGAGTTGCTGCTGAATCGCCGCAAATACCCGGGGATTAACCCCTTCGATTTGGCACTCCGAGTTCCACGTCACGGCATTCTGCAGGGTCGCTCGCGGTCGATGAACCGATTCAATCGCTTGGGAAACCATGCGCCGTTGCTGGGGCAATTCATGCCGAAGCCCGGCGCAAACTTCGGTCAGCGTCCACTGTTCGTGCTGAAACGTCAGGACGTGCCCGCAGGTGGTGATGCGATAATCGAGGCGGTAAAGTTCGCGCTCCAGGGTCCGCGCAGCACAGCATTCGAACAGTTCCGGATGAATGGAACGTCCGAACAGGTGCAAGCCGAGTTCGGTAATTTTGGGGCGGACGAAGAGCACGGATCACGTTCGGGGAAAAGATCAAATCGGTACCAAGGCGGAAATTCCGTTCGAGCTCCATGCGAGTTTTGCATGACCAGCCTTCAGGTTAAACCGGACCAGCTTTCGAGTTGAGCAGGTCCAGTCTCTGAAGTCCTGGTATCCTGCCAATCAACTCCTGGCATGGAACTGAATTATAGATGATTGCCTCTTGGGCCTGAATAGAAATTGACTCAGTTCAACTCATTTCGGGAGTGAGGAAGTGTCCAACTCGAGCCAAGAGGCAACTGGAAACTGAGGCTCAATTCCCGAGGGAACGTTCAGAAACAGAGTGAATCAGTCTTGACTTCAGGAAATTCGCGAGCTGGCTGGGCCGGATCGCGGAGGCGATTCAATGGCGAGCCAGTCGATTGGTGCCCGTCCCGCCGCCACGAGAGCTGCATTGCAATTGGAAAATGGGCGGCTGCCAAAGAAGCCTCGATGGGCCGACAAGGGCGAAGGGTGAGCCGCGGTGAGTACTGGCTGGCGGGAGTCAATCAAGGCACGTTTCTTCTGCGCTGGGCCTCCCCACAGCAAGAAGACGATGGTCTCCGGCTGCCGCGAAAGCCTCGAGATAACTTCATCGGTAAACCACTCCCAGCCCAACCCCCGATGCGACAAAGGGGATGATTCGCGAACCGTGAGCAGCGAGTTCAGCAGCAATACGCCTTGCCCGGCCCAGGGAGTCAAATCGCCTCGCGTCGGTACCGGGCTACCCAGATCACTTGCCAACTCCTTGAAGATGTTGCGCAGCGAAGGTGGCAGTGGAGTCTCCGCCGGAACGGAAAAGCTCAACCCATGTGCCTGACCGGGACCATGGTAGGGATCCTGCCCAAGAATCACCGCTCGTACCTGCTTTGGCGGGGTGGCCGCAAATGCCGCAAAGACCTGTTCGGCACCGGGAAAGACTGGTGCCGTTTGTCGGTCCCGCCCAACCGACTCGCTGAGATTCCGCAGCCGATCGTCTTCCAGCAAATCAGCCAGGAGCTCTCGCCAACTGACCGGGATTGAATCGGCAAGGGAAGCAAACTGGTACGACATTTCTCAGCCCCGCCTCCCTTCCGCTCACTTGCTTGCCGGAGCAGCGCAGCGGCTGGGCCGGAAATCAATGAGTTGCAACTCGACCCGGCGCATTCCATTAAAGTCATTGATCACCGGCTTGAAGGCAAAGTCAAATAACTGGCCTTCGCCGGTTCCCAATTGCTCGGTCCAATCGGCTTTGCCAAAGCCCACCGCTCGCAGCCGCGTGCGGTCCTGGCCGACGCGGAGTGCCAAGTGACGGCCATCACTGCCCATCTTCTTGGGTGGCTCGACCAATTGCACACCCGTGGCACAAATCACCGGGCGAGGATTCTCTTGACCAAAGGGCGCAAGCTTTTCCAGTTGTTGAACGGTCTCGACAGTCAATTGGCAGAGGGCTGCTTCCGCATCGACCATCAATTCCGGCTCGGGAGTTCCGTCGCCGAAAGAGTCAGCAACTGTCTCAAAAAAGGCCTCGCGGAAGGCCTCGATACAATGCGGGGCAATTTTTAGACCGGCTGCCGCGCGATGACCACCATAGCCAAGCAGGTGAGTTTGGCATTGGCCGAGCGCCGCATACAGGTCGACCATACCGGCAGAGCGAGCCGAGCCAACCGCCGGACGGGCATCGAGCGTATCGAGCGAGATGATCACGGTTGGTCGATGAAACTCCTCCGCCAGCCTTCCCGCCACAATCCCGATTACGCCCACATGCCAATCCCGATCGGCGAGCACGATTGCCGGGTCGTTTTCAGGATCGAACCGTTCCTCCAATTGTTTCCGGGCATTGCGCAGGATTGTGCGTTCCAATGAGTCTCGACTCTTGTTGAGATTGTCGATGTACTCGGCCAGCATTTCGGCCCGATGAGGATTGTCTGTTACCAGCAATTCAACGCCCAACTGCGCCTGTCCCAGCCGACCAGAAGCGTTCAGGCGAGGAGCAAGACTGAAGGCAATGTCTTCGGCCCCCAATTTGGGACGGCTGTCCAGCTTGGCACAGCGCAGCAACGCCTTCAGCCCCAAGCCTCCAAATTCAACCAAACGCTCAAGCCCTTGATGGACCAGAATTCGGTTTTCCTGTCGCAGGGGAACCACGTCGGCCACGGTGCCAATGGCGGCGAATGCGAGAGCTTGAAACAGCAATAACCGCAGCGGTTCAGGGAGCTTTTCACTGCCGCTGTGCCGCTGGGACAGACCCCACGCAAGCTTGAATGCGACTCCTGCTCCACACAGCCCAGCGAACGGGTAATCACCGCCGGGCAAAGCCGGATGGACAATCGCGGCCGCAGTCGGAAGCTCCGCCCCCATTTGATGGTGATCGGTGATGACCAATTGCAACCCGATTTGCCGAGCAACTTCTGCTTCCGCGACGCTGGCAATGCCGCAGTCCACGGTGATTACCAGTTCGGCACCTTGTTCGCGAAGTTCGCGAAGCCGCTCGGAATTCAGGCCGTAGCCGTCATCGATCCGGCTGGGAACAAAGTAAGTGACGTTGCCGCCAAGCAGCTTCAAACAGCGATACAAGATCGCGGTGGCTGTAATCCCGTCACAGTCATAGTCCCCATAAACCACGATTTTATGCTGTGCCGCCACGGCGGCGAGAATCACCTGGCAAGCCTGCTCCAAGCCGGGAAGCCGAAAGGGACCGGGAACCTGAGTCAGCCGGAGATCAAAAAACGACTCGATCTCAGCCGTGCGGGTGATCTCCCGCGCAGCGAGAATTTGGGCAATTACAGGCGACAGCCGATTGGCCTCGCAGATTCGATCAACCACTCCCTGGTCGTGTGGGCGAATTCTCCAGCGCAGTGGCATGTGACAACTCCATTCGTGGGGGCCGCCGGTTCGAGCAGCCATCCTGCAGACAGTTCCCGGTAACAGGGCCGCCGTAGTATACCGGAACCAGGGCAACTTGGTTCGGCCAATCGTGCGACCTCGAACGACGATGCACTCACCGAGCGGGGAGCATGCGAGATCCGCTGGCCAAAGCAGGATACGAAAAAACGCGTCGCTGCTTGGCAGGACGCGTTTCTGGCTGGGGTTCTGGTTCGCGGCTTGTTTGTTTGCGGAAAAACGGTTGATAGCCTCAACCGAACAGGCTCAACACCGGAGGCCGTTCCGCTGGCTCATCTACAACACTGCATCCGCACTCAAGCGTTCCGGAAATGGCACACTGCGAACGCTTCGAGAATAAGCGCGAACGCTTCGAGAATGAGCAAAGTTGGGCGTGCGAAAAAGACCTTCATTGGCCGTAACCAAATCTCTTATCCGCCGGCAGTTCGCTCTTATCCGCTGGCAGCTCGATCGCGATTGAAATCCCGCAACGGAGCTTACTTCTTCTTCTCAACGTGAGTCGTATGCTTCCGCAGGCGCGGGCAATACTTTTTGATTTTCAGCTTTTCGCCACCCGATTTGCGACGCAGGGTGTAGTTGTAGTCTCCAGTTTCCTCGCAAACGAGGTGGACGACTTCGAGTTTCTTTTTGCTTTTGGCCATGGATATCGATTCTCCCAAGAAAAAAATCGGCCCCGCGGGGGACCGATTTCAGCGTTTTGCAGAAAAGTCAGTTTAGCAAAACCCTGCGGGCCATGTAAGGCTCGATTTTGCGGCCTCGGAACCGAAATGGCTAGGAAAAACCGGGATTTACGCCATGGGACCAGCCCGAGCGATTCGCAAAATGGCGGCCCACCGGTTGGTCAGAACTCGACTTGGGGGGGGGCCAAGGCTCAGCCAGCCAAAATCGCTCCCGGCAGTGCTCCCGCCCTTGGGCGCGACATTCGCCCGGCAAAGCACTCAGTTTTGGCGTTCCGATTCGGCGGTCGGCAGGTAGCGGGAAATCGCTTCCGGGCGACCATAGTAGTAGCCTTGAGCGAATTTGAAGCCCATTTGGCAGATAGTCTCGTGGCACTCCTTCGTTTCGATGCCCTCGGCCAAGGTATTGATGCCGAGTTCGTTGAGCATTCGCGCAAAGAGGGCGACCAGTTCCTGACGCTTGGCCGAGGCGGCGTGAATGTTGTTGGTCAGCTTCATGTCAAACTTCAAATAGTCGGGGCGGATCTCGGCGAGTTCCACCAGCCGGGCTTCGCCGACTCCGAAGTCGTCAAAGGCCAATTGGATATTGAGTTCATTCAGGACAAAGCTCAACTCCCGAATGGTCTCGATATTGGCCACGGCACCCTCGTGAATTTCCAGGGTAAGCTTGCGATTGGGGTCTGCCTCTCGAAGCATCCGGAGGGAGGTATAAAGCCGGCTTGGGCCGAGTTCTTTCGGATGGGTATTGAGAAACAGGTTGATTTCATTCGGGAAATCGACGCCAACCTGGACTCCCCGCATCCGGAAAACTTCACTCAGCTCGGCTTCCATATTCAGCTGGCCAGCTGCCAGAAACATCTGTGCGGGCATCTGCAATCCAAACAGGCGACTGCGTCCCAGAACTTCGTAGCCGATGAAGGCTTGATCCGGCAAACGAACAATCGGCTGATAGTAAGGAAATGCATTGCCGTCATTGATGAGTCGGTCAAACTGAACCAGGGCCAACGCCTGGTCCGACGAATCGTTGGTAACGGTTCTGCTTTCGTTCCGTCTAGTGGAATGTCCGATCCGGAAAACCTCGGTGGCAAATTGCACGAGATCACCACCGTGAACCTGGACTTCTCCCTCCAGGCGTTGACCATTTACGAAAGTCCCGTTGGTACTGTTCAAGTCGCGGACCAGCAATCCGGCTTCGGTCTGCAGGAACTCGGCATGGTATCCCGAGACGCTGTGGGAGGGGATAGAGAGGGCGTTGTCCGGTTTTCGGCCGACCGAGAAGACGGCGGCGTGAATCGGAAACTCCCGCGCCGGATCGCGGGGGGACAATTGCCCAGCCAAATACCATTCACTGGCTACCGGTTCGCGCTGATGGGGATAGGGATCAGAAATCATGGTGCAGTCGAAGTCGGCCAAGAAGGAGAATTGGGAGTTTCGGGCCATTGGTGAGGCCGTTAAGCAAGCTGCAGCGTCAAGCAGCAACTTCGTGTCACCCTGCGGTGAATCAACGGTTCCAAGGACCACTAATGGATAGGTTATGGCACTCTCCGAGTTGGGGGCTGGCTGAAGATTTTCTAAGAATTCCTCGCTTGCGGCCAAGTCGATTATTCCGCTCCTGACGATTGGGTTGACTAAGGCGGAGAAAGCGGTTGCGAATGCTGGCGTGGCTTGAAAGCTGAGCTACAGTTTCGCGAATTAGTGCAACCAGTTTTGTCTTTCAACCCAGTCGTGCCGTCATGAGCCATTCCACCAGCAGTGCCATTCTCGCCTCGATCATGGCGGATGAGTCCTTTCATCCCAACGAGCCGCCCTCGGTGGCCGAGACCGGCCTGCCAGTCAGTTTGATTGAAGGGTTGATCGTCAAACGCCTGGCAGTCGTTGGTCAAGCCAGTGGACGCCAACTGGCCGGCGACCTTTGCCTTCCGTTCGGTGTACTGGAGGAGCAATATCAGGCGTTGCGAGTCCAGCAAGTCTTGGTTCACCGCGGTGCGGCGCCATTGAATGACTACTACTACAGCCTGACCGAATCCGGACGGGAGCGCGCAGCAGCGTTACTCCGCAGTTGTGCTTATACGGGACCAGCGCCGGTTCCATTGCTTGAATACGTCATGTCGGTGGAGGCCCAGACGATTCGGGATGAACGGCCGCGACGAAGCCAGTTGTTACGGGCTTTCGAGGATATCACCATTGATGAAGCCCTGTTTGATAGCCTCGGGCCGGCTGTCAATTCCGGAGCTGGCCTGTTCCTCTATGGCGAGCCGGGCAATGGCAAGACGACCCTCGCCCAACGGATTACCCAGTGCTTTGGTCAGGCGATTTGGATTCCCTGGGCGATCTATGAAGATGGACAAATCATCAAGTTCTACGACGCAGCCTATCATCGGCCGTTCAAGAGCGAAGAATCCGTTTATGAAAGATCGTGCGATCGGCGGTGGCAGAAAGTCCATCGCCCGACTGTCGTCGTCGGGGGCGAAATGACACTTGACTCGCTGGAAATCCGATTCGATCCGGTGAGCAACACCAGCGAAGCTCCATTGCAGATGAAAAGTAACGGTGGCTGCCTGCTCGTTGACGACTTCGGACGACAACGGGTGGAACCGCACGAACTGCTGAATCGCTGGATTATCCCTTTGGAAAATCGGATTGATTATCTCACACTTTCAACCGGCAAGAAGATTCAGATCCCCTTCGAACAACTGCTCATCTTTTCGACCAACCTCGACCCGGCTGTACTCGCCGACGAGGCGTTTCTCCGACGGATACCCTACAAAATAGAGATCGGCGACCCGACTCCGGAAGAGTTCCACGAACTGTTTGCCCGGAGCTGCGAAAAGTTCGAATGCGAGTATCGGCCTGAGGCTGTTGATTACCTGCTGGATCGGCATTATCGCCAGACGCAAAGACGCCTGCGACGTTGCCATCCACGCGATCTCTTGCAGCAGATTCGAAACTATTGCGCTTACAACGAGTACCCGCTGGAACTCAAGGATGCTTACCTTGACCGGGTGGCGGGGACCTATTTCACAGCCGGCCAGCAATCGTTCCGACCCGCAGCAAGCACTCATCCGACGACCGTCAGCTCGCCGACCTAGCCAGAGATTTTTGTCGCCTTCAAGAAAGTCACCCGGGCAGCGAATCGCCCGAGGTTTGACTGAGCGTTTTCCAATCCATCATCCTGTTCCTGACGACGAAGCAAATGAACACGAGTACCAACAAACAACTCGATTCACTTTTGGGCTACCGACTTGTTCGGAAAATTGGCGCGGGAGGTTTTGGCGAAGTCTGGCAGGCAGAAGCCCCGGGTGGACTGGCCAAGGCTGTCAAGATCTTGAGTGGATGTCACGGTGATCGTCGGGCGAGCCTGGAGATGCGGTCGCTGGATCGGGTCAAGCAACTGCGGCATCCCTTTTTGCTCTCCTTGGAACGGATCGAATACGTAGATGATCGGCTGGTGATTGTCACTGAATTGGCGGACCGATCGCTGGCTGATGTCTTTGAGGCCTATGGCAAGCAGGAAATCGTCGGGATCCCGCGGCAAGAGCTGCTTGATTATCTCTCGCAAATCGCTCAAGCTCTCGACTTTCTGGCTTTCGAACACGGCCTGCAGCACCTCGACGTCAAGCCGGAAAATTTCCTGTTGGTCGGCCAGCATGCCAAGCTGGCGGACTTCGGCCTCGTCAAGGAAGTCCAGGATTCGGGTCAGTCTCTGCTCGGAGGCATGACTCCCAATTACGCCGCCCCCGAACTGTTTGATGGACGCCCCAGCCGCTTCAGCGATCAATACAGTCTGGCAATCGTCTATCAGGAAATGCTCACCGGCGAACGTCCCTTTGGTGGCGGTACGACTGCGCAATTGGCCGCCCAGCATTTGCATGGCAAGCCAAACCTCAGTCGCCTGCCGGCGAACGATCAGAAAGTGATCGCCCGCGCGCTCCACAAAGAGCCCGAAATGCGATTCAAATCCTGTCGCGAGCTGATCGACGAGCTCAGGCAGAAGAAGACACTCGTTTTGCCCGGGCGAAAGCAGGTCGGTGGCCGACGGGCAACGGCTGCGGACTCTTCCGGAAAAAGCGATCGCTCTTTTCACCCGGCAGTGACTCAGCCGATGTCCCAGCCTGCCCGCAAGCAAGCCGGACCGCTCAAAATTGTTGATGTTCCGAGTATTGTGGACGTGCCAGGCGGAACCAGTTGCTCGGCCCGCTTTGCCCCCATCCTGTTGGTCGGCGTCGGCCAACTCGGGACTGAGGTTTTGAGGAGTTTCAAGGCTCGTGTCGCGCAACAGTTTGGGGATTGCAGCGAGTTGCCCGCTGTCGATGTCCTTGCCCTGGACTCGGACCGAAACGCTTTGGTTGAAGCCAATCAGGCCGGTGGAGCAAACAGCCTCGAGAGCCATCAGACCGTTCATTTGCCACTCCGACGGCCGGAAGCCTATCGCGACAGCAGTCAGGATTTCGGCAAGTGGCTTAATCGACGCTGGATCTACAATGTTCCCAAGTCGCTGCAGACTGAAGGCCTGCGTCCCTTGGGGCGCTTGGCTTTGGTCGACAACTTCGACAACCTTTGGGAGCAGTTGAAGGCGCGAATTGAGCAGATCACCCGGCCCGATGCAGTTGCCCAAACGGTAGCCCGACTTGATCTGGAACCGAGTAATGAATCTCCCCGAATCGTCTTGGTGGGCGCGATTAGCGGTGGCATCGGCAGCGGCACGATTCTCGATCTCGCCTACCTCGCGAAGCTGCTTTTGTTGGAGCAAGGTTACTCCGGAGACAATGTGCACGGAATCCTGCTGCACTCCAGTGAGAGCGCCGGGCGAGATGCCGGACTCAACACGGCCAACACGTTTGCCTTTCTGACGGAACTACGGCAGTACATGCGGGATGGCTATCCAGGCGAAGCGACCTGCGGAATTCCCCAGTTGCCGGCTGAGCCGCCGTTTGGACATGTCTATCTCCAGCCTTTGGAAGCGTTCGAAACACCTGAGCAACTGTCGGCGAAACTCAACTCGGTTGCCAACTATCTGGTACTCTCTAACCTGACACCGGCCCAGCCCTTTTTCGAAAACTGTCGAGCATTGGACCGAGAGCGGAGTTCATTCGGCTTCCGATCGTTCGGGATGAGCATGCTCGGGCTCGGTTACTCAGCCGATACCCAACGGGTTACCGCAAGGCTCGTCCAGCCAATTCTCGACCGCTGGTGCGGACAGAACCCCAAGCCGCCTAAGGAATTGCCCGATCTCGAACAACTGCTTCCGACCAAGGAGAATTCCGAACGAATCCTCGATGTTGTGTATCGTCGCCTGTTGCCCCGACATCAGATCAATAAAGCCTTGGCTGAAACAATGCAGAACTCCGGAGCGGGAACTGCTGCCTGGCGAAAGCCGATCGATCAGTTATTCGGCTTTCAGGAAGAAGAACATCCCGAAGTCTGTTTGGGCAATGGGCAAGTAAACACCCAACAAGTCGTTGAGGAAGTTTTTCGGGACATCTATCTGCTTCTTCGCCAATCCACCCAAAAAGACTTTACTGATAGCCGGCTCGATTTGGAGCTGATCTCCTGGAAATGGTCGGAACTTCAGCGTCGGGCCCAGCGACAATACAACGATGTTCCAGGCCAAATCGAAAAGGCGACGCGGCAGATGCTGGAGCAAGAGGAATTTGTCGGTCGGCAATTGGCTACCCGGGCCAATGATCGCATGGTCCTGAAGAGCGCGTTAGAGAGTTACATTCAGGCCCGCTACCGCCACCTTGCCGCAGTCTGCAACAAGGAACTGCAGCGGCGACTGTGCCGGGCTGTGGAAGAGTGCCGCGCTGACGTCGAGAGGATTCGCTTGCGCATTTCCGCGGGCGTCAAGTCGTTTCAAATGGCCCATGGTCAAGGTGCGGAACTCGACGCCGACGCCGAGCTGCAGTTAAGGATCCTCCAGACCTACGAAACCGAACTGCTTTCGCGGATTGAGCTTCGTTTTTATCACGAGACCGTCGTCCCCCGAGGGAACTTCTGGGAGATCGCCCGCGATCCGGCAATTTTTCAGGCCCAACTGCTTCCCGCGCTCTTCAAGGCCGCTGCGCATGAAGTGGCAGAAGCCGGGCGAACGATTCGTCCGGAGCATTTGAACCAGGTAACCAACACCGAGGAATCCCTCTGGGGCACGCCGGTTCGACAGCTGCTCTCCAAGTGCCAGCCGTTTAGTGAACATCTCGGTGGCGAGGCGCGTCTCCTGCTTGGTGTCCCCAAGGGTAACGATCCGGAGTCAGCGCGATCCGTCCTCGAACAACAGGCCGGCGCACGCGCTGCCGCAGTCAATCTCAATTCCAGCGATCTCGTGTTGATCTCGGAGATTGACCAGATTTCGTTTGCTGACTTCGCGCTCAACCTGCTCTGTGAAAGAAGCGATTGTGCCGAGGTGGCCAGCCGCCTGCATGTCCGTGCCGATCTTCGCTGGTCGTCGCTTCAGGACCTGTTCTAACATCCCGACTTTGGTCCATAGTGCTTTGGCCTGTCCGATGCGAGCAGCAGGTATCGACAACGCATCCACCTGCGCCGCAAGCGCCCTGCCGTCCAGCCAAGTCCGAGCCGGCGCGTTTGAGACCGCCTGCAATATCTCCCAATGCGGAGACTCACGCCATTCTTTTCCAGCCGTCATTGGGCCTTTGAGCCTGAGGGGGTAGGGCCTATAGGTCTGAGTCGTCGGCTCTCCTGCCGGCATTTCTGAATCTTGGGGGGCAAGC
>Ga0164292_10001567_pt1 | contig 18557 bp, 16 predicted proteins | sample GEODES117metaG_FD_111486 | JGI IMG/M metagenome (GOLD analysis project Ga0164292, IMG submission 111486) | Eutrophic lake water microbial communities from Lake Mendota, Wisconsin, USA - GEODES117 metaG | ecosystem: Environmental > Aquatic > Freshwater > Lake | place: USA: Lake Mendota...
ATTTATTTTATTAAAAACTAAATTAAAATTTTTTTTATAATATGCTAAATGTTTTTTTAAAGATTTATAAAAAAAAATTGGGTGAAATTTTTTATCTTCATAACTTATACTGCCTTTTGTTTCAAAATTAATCTCATAATTATTCAAACAAGTTGATTTAATACGACTTGCCCCAAAATCAATTAAAAGAATATTTTTCATTGATTTTATCTATCAAAATATTTTTTGCTAATTGTAAATTACGAACATTATCTTTATTTAATTCATTAGGGACAAATTGAATGTGTCCAATTTTTTTTGGTAGAGCTAAAAAAATTTTAGTGCCTATTGTTTTTTTATCTTTTACTAAAATATTATTAACTTTATCTAATTTAATTTTTTTCAATATTTTATAGTAACCTCTATTGTTTAATAATTTTAAACTAAGATTAATTACTGTATCTCTGGAGCTTTTCGATACATTGTTATTTTCATATCCAACAATTACTTCTATGCACATTCCAATAACTACACATGCTCCATGTGGAATACTATGTTTGCAAAGAATTTCTAGTGCGTGACCAAAACTATGCCCAAAATTCATCGATCTTCTTATGTTAATTTCATACTCGTCTTTCTCTACAACTAGTTTTTTTACGTTAAGAGAATTTTTAATCATACTTAAAAGTGCCATTTGGTTTCTAATGAGACATTTTTCCAAATTTTCCGTAAACTTTTTAACAAAAAATTGGCCACCAGTTACATGCAGTCTTAAAGATTCTCCTAATCCAGAGATTAAATCTTTATTAGTCAATGTTTTCAAAAAAGCAGTGTTTATAACAACTTTACTTGGTGCGGAGAATAGGGCTAATAAATTTTTAGCGTTTTTATAATTAATTCCAACTTTTCCACCAATGCAACTATCGGTCATACCTAAAAAAGTGGTTGGATAATAAACCCATGGAATGCCTCTTTTATAAATAAGACAAGCATAACCAGATATATCCTGAACAATTCCACCACCCACTGAAAAAATAAAATCATTTTTGGTAATTTTGTTTTTTATAAAAAAATTTATTAATTTTTTTGAAAATTTATCTGTTTTATTTTTTTCTACTGAATTGATTAGAAAGATATTTTTTTTATCTAATATTTTAAAAATCGAATTATATTTTTTGAAAATATTTAAATCTACTATTAGAAATGTTCTTTTTTTTTTTAATTGATTTTTTAAATCCAGAACTGAATTATTAAATTTAACTTCATAATTCTTGGGAAATGATTTAACTAAAAAATTATTTTTGAATATTTTTTTAAATACTAGTTTTGTTTTGTCTATTTGAAAATGAATTTTATAACTCATAAACCAAACGACCCATCAATAGAAATCCCAGCGTCAACAACAATTTCTTGACCATTTAGATTTTTAGACTTTGAGTCTAATATAAATTTTAAAATTTCTGCGACCTCTTTTTTTTCAACAAGGGATCGGTTAGGTGATGTCTTTTTTATTTTAGAGATTTGATTTTTAGATAGATTTTTATTTGTCATTTTAGTAGAAACAAATCCTGGAGAAATTGCATTTACCTTTATTCCAAATCTACCATATTCCACAGCTAAATTTCTAACAATACCAAGTAATGCATGCTTACTTACGGAATATAAAAATCTATTTTCTCTTCCTTTTTGAGAATAAAGGGATGTTATTAAAACAATATTACAACTTTTTTTTTTCTTTAAAATTTTTTTTAAAAAGTACTTTAATATAAATACTAATGAAAAAAAATTAACATTAAAAGCATTAGAAATTTCTCTATTCGTATTTTCTATAAATCTCTTGGGTTTATTCAATGCAGCTAAAAAAACTATATTGTCAGGAATAAAATTTGTTGTGAATTTTTTTACCTTGGGCAAATCAGCTAAATCTAAATCTTTTGAATTTATTTCCATAATACTATGGTCTATTAGCTGCAATTTTATTTCTTTGCCAATATCGCTAGATCCTCCAATAAGCAAAGTTTTTTTTAATGTGTCCATTTTTTAATAATCATGCTTTTTTCAAATAATTTTTTGCTAATTCTGGGCATCATTTCCTCTAGTGGCGGGGAAATTAATTGTCCTTTGCTATTTCTATACGAAACAATACGTGGTTCAAAAGATTGATTCTTATCTACGAATACTTCGCAAATACATGCTTTGTTATAAGAAATAACATCATTGATAACTTTTTTATTTTGCTTTAAGTTTTTTATAGAAAAATATTTAAAACCAAAACATTTAGAAACTTTCTTAAATTCAGGAAAAGACAGACCGCTTTCTTTACCACAGCCGATCTCACGATTTTCAAAATAGTTTTTTTGTGTTTGTCTAATCGATTGATATCCGCCATTATTTAAGACAAATATCTTTATGGGGATTTTATAACCATGAATTGTTTGAAGTTCCTGTAAATTCATCATGATGCTACCATCTCCTGTTATGCAAATTAAATCATCAAATTTATTTTTAAAATTTGAAGAAAAATAGGCACCTATCGCAGCTGGTAAATCATAGCCCATAGATGCGCAACCTTTGTTGGTAAAAATTCTCTGTTCACCTTTTAAGTTAGCAATTTTAAAAGTCATTACAGCTGCGCTTCCATCTCCAGTTACGATAGCTGATCTAGATTTTATTTTTTTGAACAATTCATTTAAAAATGCATAAGGATTAATAAAATTCTTATTATATTTATAGTGTTTTTTACCAACAACTTTAAATAATGAAACATTAGATCTACATAGTTCCAAATATTTTAAATGATTTGGATTTGTCTTGTAGATTTTAATCAATTTTAGATATTCTTTTAAGAAAGAATGTAAATTTATATTCAATTGCATGTCTAAATTTAAATTTTTTTTCTTTAATTCAAATTTATCTACATCAACCATGACTTTAAATGCTTCTCTAGCAAAAGATTTGAAATTAAAGCCAATTTGCCTCACATGCATTCTTGCTCCTAAAATTAATAAAAAATCACAATTTTGTAAATTAAAATTTCCAGCTCTTTCACCGTCCAGTCCTGGTCTTCCTGCATAATTTTTATTATCGTTTTTTACTATATCATGCGAATTCCAAACAGTAAGGCATGGAATTTTTGTTTTCATTAAAAAAATATTTAATAAGTTTTCTGAATTAGAGAATCTAACTCCATTTCCAACAATTATAATTGGTCTTTTCGCATTGGCAATTTTTTTATAAATTAATTCAATTTTTTTCTTCTGCAAAAAATTAACTTTATTTTTATAAGAAAAAAATTTTTTATTTATTTTTTTAACAGTTATGTTTTGACTTTGTATATCTAGAGGAACTTCGATCAAAACTGGGCCCGGTCTACCCGAAGTTGAGGTGAAATAAGCATCATCAATTGTTTTAATGACTTGGCTTACCTTCCTAATACTATAATTTTTTTTTGTTATCTTTTTAGTAACTGAAATAATATCAACTTCTTGATCACCAAATTGCCTCAAGCCTTTAATTGAATTGTTAGCGCTTATCATATCTGAAGTTTTGACTTGTCCGCAAATCACAATCATCGCCAAAGAATCTACATAAGCGCCAAAAATTCCATTTAAAGCATTTATTGATCCAGGACCAGTTGTAACTTGAACTATTGCCGGCTTTTTTGACAATCTGTAATAAGCATCCGCTGCCATTGCACAAGACTGCTCATTGTGGCAAAAAATTTTTTTTATTTTTTTATTTTTTTGTAAGGCATCATTCAAAAACATTGAACCACCACCTGTAACAAGAAAACATGTATCAACTTTTTTTTTATATAAAGACTCAAATATATAATCGGCAACTCTCATTATAATTTTTTTTTGGTTATTTTTTTAAGCAAAATATTACAATATTTTAATATAACTTTTAGTATATGATAATATGTTAATTATATTATTATTTTAAAAAATAATACTTAATAAAAACTTGTGAAAAAAATAACTTTTTTTATTCCATCATTTAATGAAGAGAAGACTATAGAAAAATCTATTAGGGTTATACTAAGTTTAAAATTCAAAAATAAAGAAATTATTATAATTGACAACGGATCAAAAGATAAAACCCAAGAAATAATTAAAAAATTCACAAATTATAAAAATGTAAAAATCATTTTAAGATCTAAAAACTTAGGCTATGGAGCATCTGTAAAAAAAGCAATTAAAATGTCAAAATCGAAGTATATGTACATTCATTTTTCAGACCTTGAGTATGATCATAAGACAAGTATTAAAATGTTTGCATTGGCGGAAAAGAATAATTTTGATGCAATCTTTGGTTCCCGTCTAAAAAAAATGAATTTTAAACAAAAATTTAAAGCAATAAAAACCAAACCAGCTTTTGTTGCTACTATTATATTTACAACTTTATATAATTTATTTTACAAAAAAAAATTTACTGATGTAATAGGATCTAAATTTTACAAAGTATCGAGTTTAAAAAAAATTATAAATACAAATGAAAATTACTTTAACTTTGATTTTATTTTAAAAAATAGACTTATTTCAGGAGACTTTAAAATTGGGGAGGTTTATACAAAATACTGGCCAAGAAAAAATAACGAAGAAAAAAATGTTAAATTTTACCATATGTTTCCTGGTATTTATCAAATTTTAAAATTCAAATTTCTTATTTTTTTAAAAAAACTTTAAATGCTTCATAAATATATTGAAAATGCTCCTTGTGTAGTCCTGGAAAAACACCAATCCAAAAAGTATTCTTCATAATTTTATCAGCTACATTTAGATCATCTGCAATCTTATATTTAATATTTTTCATATAAGGTTGTTTAGTTAAATTTCCGGCAAATAGTAATCTAGTTCCAATTTTTTTTTCATTTAAAAATTTTAAAAGGCTTTCTCGATTTATTAAATTGCAATCTCTAACAGTAAGTGGGAATCCAAACCAAGATGGTTCTGAGTTAGTTGTTGCTTCAGGTAAAATAAAATAATCCTCAAATTCTTTTAGTAAAGAGTATAAAAAATTAAAATTTTCTTTTCTCTTATTTATAAAAAGTTCTAACTTATTTAACTGTGCCAAACCACATGCTGCCTGCATATCTGTAATTTTTAAATTATATCCCATATGCGAATATGAATATTTGTGGTCATATCCAAAAGGCAAGTCTCCTAGTTTCCATCCAAATCTTTTATTGCAAGTATTGTCTTTTCCTGGCTCACAGTAACAATCTCTGCCCCAGTCCCTAAAAGATTCTGCAATTCTTTTTAAGCGCATATTATTAGTAAAAATAGCGCCGCCCTCACCCATTGTTATATGATGTGCTGGATAAAAACTTAAGGTCGCTATATCCCCAAACGTTCCTGTAAACTTATTATCATATTTAGATCCTAAGGAGTCGCAGTTGTCTTCGATTAACCATAAATTATATTTTTTGCATAAAGCGTTTATTGCATTCAGTTCGAAAGGATTGCCTAAAGTGTGCGCAACCATAATGGCTTTGGTTTTTTTAGTAATAGCATTTTCAATTTTATTTTCATCAATATTATAATTGCCCATTTTAGAATCTATAAAAACAGGAATTGCTCCATTTTGAATAATTGGATTTACAGTTGTTGGAAATCCGGCTGCAGCCGTAATTACTTCGTCACCTTGTAAAATAGCTCTCTCTTTAAGTTTGGGTGAAGTAAGACAAGAAAAAGCCACAAGATTTGCAGATGACCCTGAGTTTACTGTCATTAAAAGTTTAACGCCTAAAAATTTTGCAAGTTTATTCTCAAATAAAGAATTGAATTTTCCAGTAGTCAACCAACCATCTAGAGCAGCATCAATCATCATCGACACTTCCTCTTTATCAATAATTTTGCCTGAGACTGGAACAAAGTCTTGGCCAGGAATAAATTTTTTGTAATTTATTTCTTTAAATTCTTGATCAATTAATTTTTTTTTAAATTCATCCATTATTTTATTATAGAAAGATAATCAGCAACTTGTTTATCACAAATAAAATTAACTGATTTATTTTTTTTAAAAAAATTTTCCCATTCGAATATTTTTTTTATCGTTTTTTCTGTATTATAGGCAGCAGACCATTTTAAATACTTCTTTGAAATTTTACTTGATAAATTCAAAAATCTTTTTTCTTTTAAATTATTTTTTGACGAATTAATTTTTACTTTAATTCTAAAAAATTTATTCAATCTAGAGACTAACTGTTTTACAGTTACGCTGTTATTATCATTTTGAGAAAAATTCCAAGAATAAGAGGGTATTCTTTTTTTTTCGTAACACATCTTGGCTAGCAATAAATAACCAAACAAAGGATCTAAAACATGTTGCCATGGTCTAATTGCGTTAGGAAATCTAATAATCATTGGTTTATTTTTTTCTATTGAACGAAAATAATCTGGAATTACTCTAAATTCTGACCTATCTCCGCCTCCAATAACATTTCCTGCTCTTGCCGAAACAACATTAATCTTTTTATTAATAAAAAAATTTTTATTATAACACTCAACAAGATGTTCTGCACTAACTTTTGAAACGCTATATGGATCTGAACCTCCTAAAGGATCTTTTTCTTGAAAATGTTTTTTTTTTTTATTTTTATTATGATAAACTTTATCAGTTGTAACTATAACTGATGATTTAATTTTTAATTTTTTAATCAACTCAAGAATATTTAATGTCCCGTTAAAATTTACTTCAAAAGTTTCTAAAGATTTTTCATAGCTGGGTAAAACCAATGATTGGGCAGCCATATGAATTAAAATTTCAGGTTTTGATCTTAATATTGCTTTTTCTAATTTTCTAATATCCCTAATATCTCCATAAAAATTTAAACATGTCTTTTTAAGATTAGATTTTAAAAAAATTAAATCTTTTTTTCTTGGTTTTAAAGAATATCCAGAGACAGTTGCTCCAAGGTTTTTTAGTAAGAAAATCAACCAAGATCCCTTAAAACCAGTATGACCGGTTATAAATACTTTTTTACCTTTCCAAAAATTATAAAAAGATTTTTTTACCACAATTTCCAAAGAGCTTTATTCGAATACCACATCTCATCTAACAACTCTTTTTCTCGGATTGTATCCATAGGCTGCCAAAAACCTTCATGTTTAAAAGCAGAGAGTTGATTGTCTTTGGCTAAAGACTCCATCGGCTCTCTTTCCCATATCGTTTGATCATTCTTTAAATATTTAAATATTTTTTTATTTAAAACAAAAAAACCTCCATTAACCCAACTTGATTCCCCTTCTGCTTTCTCTAAAAAATTTGAAACCATCATATCTTTGTCTAATTTAACAGTTCCAAATCTTGCTGAAGGTCTAACGACTGTCAAAGTTGCTAACTTTTTTTTTGTATGATGATAATTAATTAATTTCTTTATATTTATATTTGACAGACCGTCTCCATAAGTAAGACAAAAATTTTCGCCTACATAATCTTTAATTCTCAAAATTCTTCCTCCAGTCATAGTCTCCTCGCCAGTATCTATAAGTGTGATTTTCCAATTTTCAGTTGTTTTTTTGTGAACTTTTATTTTTTTATTTTTCAAATCAATTGTGGTATCGGAAGTATGAAGCGCATAGTTAGAAAAATATTCTTTAATCATGTAGCCTTTGTAACCGCAGCAAATTATAAATTCATTAAAACCATAAGATGAATAGATTTTCATTATATGCCAAATAATTGGCAATCCTCCAATTTCAACTAAAGGTTTTGGTTTAATTAAAGTTTCTTCACTTATCCTTGTGCCTCTTCCGCCTGCAAGTATCACTAATTTCATAAACTTTATTAAATTCTATAGGATTTAAATATTTTCTATTGTAAATTTACTCAAAAAACAAATGAATTCTATTACAAAAAAAAAGCTAATAAAAAAGAAAAATTTTAAAAAATTTTTTACAAAAAATTTTTTTTTTATTACTATAATATTACTTAATATTTATGTATTTAACTTTTTTTTAAATATTTTTATAATTTCTAAAAACAACTACGAGACTAGATTAATTAATAATGGCGGTTTTTGTGAAAAAGGAGGATATGGATTTATAAAATTTATCAAAGAAAAATATAATATAAGTAAAAACATAAAAATTGAAAATTTTAACAATTTTCCAGGTTACGAATCTTTATTTTACAAAATTAGTAACTCCTATGAAAATGGCATAATCTTAATAGGAGCTGATAAACAAAAAATAAATCTTTATAAAAATCAGTACTTAATAATTGAAAACATGAAAGATTGTTTCTTTTTAAAAAAAATATGATTGAAACTGTTCAAATTTTTGTAAGCTTATTTATTTTATTATTTTTTTTCACATTTCCAATCTCTCTAAAATTAGCAAAAAATACCATTAGCGAAAAAATAAATATATTTGAAAATTACATGATTAATATAATTATAAATTCTTTTTTGTTTTTAATAATTTCTTTTTTTAAAATAAATTTTTTATACTATTTTTGGCTTGTAATTTTAATTCTAATAAAAATAAATTTTTCTTCATTACAATCTTATTATAAATACTTCAGCAAAGAAAAAAAAATAGTTATATTTTTTTTAATTAGTTTATTAACTATATCTTTCAACATATCATCAAACGCTATTCTGGGATGGGATGGAGTTGCCCATTGGTATTATAAAGTCTTAAATTTTAATCAAGGATTTGGGTATGAAAATTTATATAAACTTAATTTTAATATATATCCTCATCTGGGTTCTTATATTTGGAATTTTTTTTGGTTCGTTGGTCCCTCAGAATATGAATATTCTGGCAGATTTTTTTATGTTCTAGCTTATTTAGTTCCTATATTTGCAACATTCTCAAGAATAAAAAAATCAGAGGAAATAAAAATACTTCTACTGCTTATAATCATCTTTCTTCATTATGATTTATTTCTATTTTCAGGATACCAAGAATATTTTATGTTTTTTATGATAGCTTCTATTCCAATACTTTTAAACCTAAAAAATGACAAAAATAATAAGATAATAATTGCATTAATTATAATAGCTTTATCTTTATTGCCATGGATAAAACGAGAAGGTCTGGTTTTTAATATTTTAATATTAATAAGTATTATTTTTTCTGATAAATTATTTAAAAAAGAGATATTTATAATTTTAATTTCCTGTATTGGAACTTTAATATTTTTTTTTCTTATTCGAAAATATTACAATTCAAATTTTGATATAGATTTTAATACTAAAAAAAATATAGAATTTCTATTTCGAGACATTGTAAATTTAAAACTTACTTTTTATAGAATAATAATGATAATTTACGAAACAATAAAAGCATCGATTAAATATCCTTTATTTGTGCTATCTTTTATTTTTTTATTATTTGGAATTTTTAGAGAAAAAAAAGTAAATAAAGAAATAATTTTTTTTACGCTATCAATTTTTTTGATTATGATCATATACCTTATTCCGGAAGGTTTTAAATATATTAAACAAACTTTGGATAGAGTAATTTTTCAAACTACTGGTTTTTATTTAGTTTACTTAGTTCTGTTTATAAACAAGTTAAAATTTAAAATCTAGTAGTCCTTCTGAAGAAATATACCAACCAAAAATAAATAATAATTATCAGAAAACAAAACAGAAAAACTAAATTAAAATGAAAACCTAAAATATTTGGGAAAATTATAATTGATTGAATGAATATGAATGTAAATGTGTAGCCAAATTTATTTAACAATAAATGATGCAAATGATTATTGTCTGGCATAAATGGATGTTTTTTATTCAAAATTCTAAAAATAGCCAATCTTAAAAGTTCCAATCCCGGAATTGCCATAAGTAAAAAAATTTGATCTGCGAATAAAATAAAATTAACATTAGAATTGTACTTGGTGACAAATACACACAAAATAAATGATAGATACATGGAACCATTATTTCCAAGAAATGATAAATTTTTATAATTAAGATATAAAAAAAATATACTAGAAATAATTAGTATTAAAAATATTAAATTAAGATCAAATAAATATGATAAAAATATTAAAAAAAATAAATAATAAAATACACTTTGTAAATTAATTCCATCAAACATATTAAATGCATTAATAAAAAGACAAAAACAAAGTATAGTAAAAAAAATAGAAAAACTATTCAAAAAAATTGAAAAGGAATTAGTAAAAATTAATCTTTGTATTAAAATAGAGTTATCAAAAATCGAATATAAAAATGTTAAAAAAATTATTAAAAATAATTTTTTCATTGGTGAAATACCAAATTTATCATCATACAAACCAATAAAAAAAAATAAACCAGATATTATAAAAAATACAATTAATTGGAAATTATTTAAAAACAAAACATTATTAACTAAATTAACAATGCCCAATTAGTGAAATATAATAATGATAATAATATTAAAAAAAAAAATAAAACCATCAACATTAGCTACTTTAACATTGTGAATTTTTCTGTTATCGTTTGGAATATCAAATATATTTATAAATTTTGATATTCTTTTAAAGTAAAATACAATAAAAAAATTAGATAATAATATAATACTAACTACAGCTATCATATATTTTTGTTTAATAAAAAAATATTATAGTATTTAAAAAAAACACATAAACAACTAATTTAAAATTTGTTTATATTTTAAAGATAAAAATAACATTATTTATTTAAAACCTATAAAGTAAAGATTATATACTATAATAATCTCTAAGAAATTTTATGAAACTAACTTTTTTTAATAAAGATAACTTTAAATTTATTTTTTTTTTAATTTTTTGGATTTCTATTATTTCTTCCATTGGCGCACCTTTTATATCTTTTGAAAATGATACCCCTAAATATAATCAAGTGAGATCTTTAGCCCCATTTTTTTTTTTGCTAATAACTTTATTTTTTTTTTACAAACAAATATATTTAAATTTATATAAAAATATCACTTTAAATCTTTTTTTTTTATTAAATATTTTTTATTTATTAGGACAATTTTTATATTTTAAACAATTAATTAAGCCTGAAACCTCTTTTATTTTTTACTCTTTTTGCACCATCGTATTATTTTTAATTACAAAAGACTTTGAAAAAAATCTTAAATATTATTTGGGCATACTCTTGATAATGATGACTATAATTTACCTATTTTATGCATATTTAATAATCAAAGACTTCTTCAAAAACGATTTTTACTGGCTATACTCATATAAACTTAATGATATTTTTCTAGACGTATCTACGCCTAGAGTAACTGGAACCTCTCGTTCACTGTCTATAATATTTTTAGCTCTATCAATTTATTTCATAAAATTTAATTTAAAAAATATTTATTCTTTTTTTATTTTAATTTCATTATTCGTTATTTTTATTTTGATCTGGGGGATGCAATCACGAGGTACTTTTTTATGTTTATCAATAACTATGATTTTACTTTTTTTTATTTATTATAAAAATAAAATTAAAAAATATCTTCTTATTGTGCTTACAATTGCAATGGCAATGTACGTCTTTGATCAATTTTCAAAAAATAAATTATTTATTGCTAAAATATTAAATATTAATACCACTCAACTTAATACTGATATTAAAGTTATTTATGATACTGATATTAAAGTTATTTATGATCAAAATCCTAATTTTTTCAAAAAAAGCAGAATCTTAACAAATGAAAATATATCTAGTGGTAGATTACTAGTTTGGAACAGTTTATATGAAAATTATAACTTTACAAATTTCTTTGGATATGGTGGTCAAGCTGACCGATATCTTTTAAAATCATTTGACCCAACATACACCAATGCTTCTAATGGATTTATTTATGCATTTATATGCGGGGGATATTTTTCTTTTTTTATCCTAATAATAATTTTTTTCATTAACTTAAAATTTATTTTTAACTACCATTCTAAAATTGCAAATAAACAGTCTCATGATTACATAAGTTTATTATCATTTTGTATAATAATATTTTTTAGTATTAGAATTTTCTTTGAAAATTCTTTTTCATTATTTAGTTTAGATTTTATTTTATACATTTTGTCTTCTTTAATTTTAAGAAAAAAATTACAAAATTAAATATTATGTGTGGTTATTCATTATAATTTCATAAAATAATTATAGTAAGTTCTGAGTCCTTTTTCTAAATTTATTTTTGGTCTCCATCCCAATTTATATATTTTCGAACTATCTAAATTTCTTTTATTAACTCCATTTGGATAAGATTTATCAAAAGAAACTTCACCTTTAAATTTAGTAATTTTTTTAATTATATGAGATAGCTTTGAAATTGATAAATAATCCTTTCCACCTACATTCATGTAGGTATGTTTTATATTTTTTTTTAAGCAAAAATATATTGCATTAGCCAAATCATCGACATGCAAGAATTCTCTTTTAGGAGTGCCATCTCCCCAGACTATAACATTTTTTTCATTATTAATTTTAGCTTCATGAAATTTTCTGATCAATGCTGGAATTACATGACTAGAATTTAAATCAAAATTATCTCTCTCTCCGTATAAATTTGCAGGTTGAAGAGAAATAAAATTTTTAATGAATTTTTTATTTAAATAAGAACAATATTTTAGGGTCAAAATCTTAGCTAAAGCATAACCCTCATTAGTTTTTTCAAGTTCTGAGGTAAGTAAATATTCCTCTTTAATAGGCGTTTTAGAAGATTTTGGATAAATACATGCTGATCCTAAATTTATTAACTTTTTTACATTATATTTATAGCTCGAATGTATGAGGTTAAGGCCAATTATAGAATTTATATAAAGGTAATCAGATTGAAATTTTGAATTATCTAGAATACCTCCTACTTTACCGGCAGCATTAATTACAATTTGCGGTTTATAAACTTTAAAAAAATTTTCAACAGATTGTTGGGAAGTAAGATCCAACATCGATCTTTTGCAGTCTATTAAATGAAAATTTTTTTTTTTCAGAAGTTTGCATATTGCATTTCCTACCATCCCCTCCTGTCCAGCAATAAATACTTTCATTTTCATAAATTCAAACTTACAAACTTACTTTTTTGAAAATTGTAATCACCTTCAATCATTTCATTTGCTATCTGATAGATATTATATCTTGATTTCCAATTAAATTTTCTTTTTGCTTTAGAGGAATTCCCAATCAGATTTGTTACTTCATTTGGTCTGAAATATTTTCTATTTACTTTTAAAATAATCATATTTTTTTTTAAAGAGGGAGTTTTTTGACTATTAAAACTTTGAACTTTTGCTATTTCATTAAATTTTTTTCCTGACCATAAAATTTTTATTTCTAAAATTTTGCAACATAATTCAAAAAAAAATTTAACACTATATTGCTTGTCTGTTGAAATTACAAAATCATCAGGTTTTTTTTGTTGTAAAATTTTCCACTGAGCTTCAACAAAATCTTTCGCATGGCCCCAATCTCTTTTTGAATGAATATTTCCAAGAGTTATATTTTTTTGAAAGCCAAATGAAATAGCCGCAAGTCCCATCGTAATTTTTTTTGTCACAAAAGTTTCTCCTCGTCTTGGAGATTCATGATTAAATAATATTCCGTTGGATGCAAATATGTTGTAAGACTCTCTATAGTTTTTTGTAATCCAATAAGCAAAAAGTTTTGAGGTTGCATAAGGACTTAATGGATAAAAATTAGTGTTTTCAGATTGTTTTTTACTTTGAATTTTACCAAACAATTCTGATGTGGAGGCTTGATAAAATTTTATTTTTTTTCTTTTACTAATATTTTTGATTGCCTCAAGAATTCTAAGTGCACCTAAAGCATTTACCTCGGATGTATATAGTGGCATTTCAAAACTAGTAGCAACATGGCTTTGAGCAGAAAGATTATAAATCTCATCGGGCTTTATAAGTTCTATTAAATTTAAAATTGAATTTGAATCTATAAGATCGTTATAATGCACATAAAAAAATTTATTATCAAATATATGATCTATTCGTTGAGTGTTAAAAGATGAGGATTTTCTTTTTGTGCCGTGAACTATATATCCTTTTTTGAGAAGAAACTCGGCCAAGTAAGAACCGTCTTGACCAGTAACTCCAAATATTAGAGCTTTTTTTTTATGCATTGAATTGTAAATAAACTATTATTAATTGGATTAAAAGTTAAATGAAATTATCTATAATTACTACCTGTTTTAACTCTGAGAAGACAATAAGATTTACTTTAAATTCTATACTGTCTCAGTCCTACAAAAACATAGAACATATTATTATAGACGCAGGTTCAACAGATGGAACTAGAAAAATTTTAAAAAATTATAATCATCCACAAAAAAAATTATTTCCACTAAAAAAATCTTCTATCTACCAAGCAATTAATTTTGGAATAAAAAAAGCTACAGGAGATTATATAGCTATTTTAAATAGTGACGACATTTACAACTCAAATACAATTATAGAAAAAGTAGTAAAAATTATAAAAAAAAAAAAATTTGATTTATATTTGGGAGATGTTGTTTTTGTTAAAGAAAACAAATTTTTAGAGCCTGTAAGATTTTATAGTGCAAAAGGGTATGAAAGGGTAATGATTAAAAAAGGCTTGATGCCTCCTCATCCTGCAACTTTTGTAAGTAAACGAGTATATGAAAGATATTTATATAATGAAAATTTAAAAATTGCTAGTGATTTTGATTTTTTTCTAAATACACTTATGAAGTTAAAATTAAATTTTTTTTATATAAACGAAATTATTGTCAGAATGCGAATCGGTGGAGTTTCAACTAAAAATTTTTATTCCTTTTTAATTAATAGTTACGAAATTTATAAATCTTTTAAAATTAATAATATGTCAGTTCCATATTTTTATATAATTTTGAGACTTGTACCAAAATTTAAACAATTAATTTATTTTAGTAAAAAAATAATAAATCGTAAATTCGAGCTTCCTAAATTTAATTTTGAAAAAGAATATTTTTATTCCAGAGAATTAAAAATAGTAAAAGATTTAAAAAATATAATCAATAAAAATTTTGTTTTATCAGGATTGAACTTATCCTTTTTAGGATCTTATGCTGAAAATAAAGTAAAAATTTATAAAGATTTATATCATTGGCCAGATGGTTCTTTTGCTAATTATAATTACAAATTAAAAAAAATAGCAGGTAGAGATCTTTTAGAAAATATTAAATTACCTAAAATAATTCAAAAAATTATAGTCCTGGGAAATTTAACACATAAATCAAAAAAATATTTATTTTCAAAATTTAAATTACCTATCGTACATATAGATTTACCCTACGGGGATGTTGATAAAATAATTCAATCATTAAAAGTTATTAATTTAAATAATAAATTAACATTTATAACACTTCCAACACCAAAGCAGGAAATTATTGCTGAACATTTATCCAAAATAAATAAATTTTATAAAATAATATGCATAGGCGGATCTATTGCAATGGTCTCGGGCGAAGAAAAGCCTGTTCCTAAATTACTATATAAATTTGAGTTTTTATGGAGACTTCAGTTTGAAACTAGAAGAAGAATAAAGAGATTAACCACTAGTTTTTATTTCTTTTTGAAGGAAAGATTTACAAATAATAAATATATAGAAAATTATATTAGAATAATTAATTAAAGTGACAAAAAATAAAATTTATTTTTGGGCAAGCGACTATTCTGATAATACTGGCGAAGGAAGACTTTGTAGATTATTTTTAAATTATTTAGAAAAAAAATATTCTCTTATAAAAATTTTTAATTCATATAAAAATTTTCTTAATTTTAAATATATTAATCCTTTTATAGGAATAGTTTGTTGTTGGATATTTTTTTTAAAAAAAGAAAAAGTTGCATACATAAATTATTTACCAATGTGGAACATCTTTATTTTTCTGCTATTACCACCAAATACAATATTAGGTCCAATTACAGGAGGATCCAATTTTTCAAAACTTGATAAAAATTATTCTATAAGAAAGTATTTATTTCCTGTCTTATATAAAATAAGTGAAATTATAATTATTTTAAGATATAAAAATATTTTTTTTTCCACAGAATTATTAAAAAAAAACCTATTTTCTTATACAATAAAAAAATCAAAATTTAATTATGTTTTGAAATCACTTAAGATAAAAAAAAAAGAAACTAAGATAATTGATTTTTGTTTATATTACAGAAAACATTCTACAAAGATTTCTAATTACCCTATCAATTTTATTAGAAAGTTGATATCCCAAAAATATAGAGTGTATGTTGTAGGTGATAGATTAAATATAGCGGGGGTAAAAAATCTTGGTTATGTTAAACACTCAAGATTGTTACAAATATTAAGCAGTACAAGATTTACAATAAGCTCCCCTGAAAATCTTTACACTTTTTTTTTGATGGATTGTATTAATTCTAACGTAAAAATATTAATAAATTTTAAAAGAAATAATAAAAAAAACTCAGTTAATTTTATTGCACATGATTTTAATAAAAATTTTTTCTTTAAAAAAAGTGATTATGAGAGAGATTATATGAACTCTTTTTCATGCTTTAAAAAAATTGTACCCTCGTTAACTTCATAAATTTTTTCACAATATTTAAGATTTTCAATTCTATGCGATACTATAATTATAGTTTTACCAAGATTAGAATTTTTAATATTTTTTATTATTGCACTTTCCGTTTTAGTGTCCAAAGAACTTGTTGATTCATCAAAAATCATAATTTCTTTATCAAAATACAAGGCCCTCGCAATTCCTATTCTCTGCAATTGACCTCCTGATACATTTTTTCCAAAATCACTTAATTCTACGTCCCCCTTTCCAGAATTAACAAAGTCCCTGAGCATAGTAATATCTATAACTTTTTGATATTTATTATGATCAATAAGATTTTCATCCAAACCAAAGCAGATATTTTTTTTTAAACTGTCACTTAGAACAGTCACTTTTTGGGATGCATAGGATATAATATTTTGAACTTTTCTAGATAAATGGTGATTTGAAATTAAAATATCATCAATTTTATAGGTACCTGTGGTTGGAAATATTAAACCTGAAATTATATCTAATAAAGTAGTTTTGCCAGCTCCACTTTTTCCAACAATGCCAATGATAGTATTTTTTTTTATTTCTAAATTTATATTTCTTAAAATAGTTTTTTTATCTTCATATTCAAAAGAAACATTATTTAGAGAGATTAAGTTTTCAAAATCTATTTTTTCATCATGAAATTTTATTACAGGATTTAAATTAAGTTCTTTTAAAGTACTTTCAAAAATTGGGTGGGTATATTTAATTAGATAATAAAAAAAAATAATTTTATTAAGCGATGGAATAACCCTATAACTTATAGCAGCAAAAAAAGTGCATATTGCAATAATTTGGACAGACGCATAACCTAAATGCCTTAAATAAAAAATAGTTACTATCAAGCCAAGCAAACCCATCATTTCAAATAACGAAAATGGTACTCGTTGTAGAATCGCAACTTTCGCATCTAATTTTGAAACAGCATTTTGAGAATTAAAAAAATCTAAAAAGGCAAAATTTTTTTTTCCAAGTAATATTACTTCTCTAATGTTATTTAATAAATTCGAAAAGGTTTCAAACTTTTTTGATTGCTCAAATTTTTTACTTTGACCAAATTTTTTTATTTTTTTACTTAAAAATTTAGAGATTATTACAGCAAAAAATAAAAATATAAAAATTATAAAAAAAATACTCCCCTGTCCAAAAATAAAAATTAATATTATTAATGAAAAAATTATTAACACTTCTGAAGCAATGTACATTAATGAAGCGATAGAACCATTTGCTATACTTTCGATTCTTTGATTAATGTTATTATTTATTTCTGAATTTTTTTTAGTTGTGTGATATAAATAATTTTGTTCAAGATAATTTGACATTAACTTATTTGTTAGATTTGCCTTAATTTTTCCTACAAAATTTGCAATCAAATAAACTGAAAATAATAAAAAAAGATGTTTAAAAAGATATAACAAAATAACTGATAAAGAAGTTATTATAAGCAAATTTTCATAATTGATTGTTAAAAAAGATTTTGGAATATATAATGAATATAGTGAAACTGATAAATTATTTAAAAAATTTGGATCTAATATAATTGCAATTAGTGGTATCAACATACCAATACCAAACATTTCTAATATTGAAGTAATTACAAAAATGAAAATAAATATATATAAAGAAAAAGGTTGATGAGCTCTAGCGAGTTTAAAAATCTGTACTATCGAATGCATATTATTAATAATAAGTACTTAATTAATTTACAAAAAATAAGCAATTAGTTTAAATTTCTACTAGAATATTTATGAAAATAATTTTAGGAATTAATGCTCTTCATTCCGACAGCTCAGCCTGTATTATAAAAAATGGCGAATTAGTCTGCGCTTTAGAAGAAGAAAGACTAAATAGAAAAAAACACACCGCACAGTTTCCTATATTAGCAATCGAGGAATGCATTAAAATAGCTGGTATTAATAAAAATTACATCACAGATATCGCAATTAACAACAACCCAAAAAGTAATATTTTACCAAAATTATTTTTTACTCTCAAAAATATTAAAATACACAAAGATAATGAATTTATTAAAAGATTTAAGAATAAGATTAATTTGAAAAAGGTTATATATGA
>Ga0164292_10001568_pt1 | contig 18543 bp, 17 predicted proteins | sample GEODES117metaG_FD_111486 | JGI IMG/M metagenome (GOLD analysis project Ga0164292, IMG submission 111486) | Eutrophic lake water microbial communities from Lake Mendota, Wisconsin, USA - GEODES117 metaG | ecosystem: Environmental > Aquatic > Freshwater > Lake | place: USA: Lake Mendota...
AAAGACTTTACTCGCACGCTCGATTGCAGAATTAGAACAGCCAGACACTATTTGAGGCAGGTCAAATAACTCTGTGAATGCCTTACCTTCTGCAATTCGTTCTGGGCAAAATGCAATATCTAAAGAATGTCCTAATTGAGAGAGACGCCGTTCTACTAAACGAGTAACACCTGGGTAAACCGTACTTCGCAAAATCAATAACTGATTTTCGCGCAAATACGGCCCCAAAGCTGCAACAGCGTTGGGGACTGCTTCTGCATCAGGATTGAGATGCTCATCTACTGGAGTGCCGACTACCACAATCAACACATCTGCATCACTAATGACCCCTGGATCTATTGATGCCCGAAAAGTGCCCGCGGTCATGATTCGTTTCATAACTTGGTCAGCATCGGGTTCAAGAAATGGCATTGCGCCAGAATTGACCATGTCGACTGCCCGGGGATTGATGTCATAAGAGATGACCTCGCATCCACGATCGGCAAAGGCCATAGCTAATGGCAATCCGACATGACCACACCCACCGACGACAACAATCTTGTTTGACACGCAGTTAATCGTAATATCTTTTATGGGCCATGCTTGGATTCATTAGCGAGTATCTGCAAATAGTCTGTTCAATTCGCCCTGATATTGCCCCTATCCCGTTTACTCCAGATCGCACCTGCTCTGAATGCTCCCATTTGGAATCGAGCCCAGAGAATTCTCTCGCGTTTGGTCCAGCAGAAAACCTGACCTAGCAGCATTCGGCATTCCAATTCACTAGTAAGCAGTATCAATTGCTCACTGGACGAAGCAATCAACGATGCTGAACGAGAGTTATCAAATACTCCCCATAACCACTTGCTCTAAGTGATTCTCCCAAATTCAGCAACTGTTGATCGGTAATCCATTGATTGCGCCATGCGAGTTCTTCTATGCAACCAAGTCGCGACCCTTGACGTTCTTCAATGATGCGCACATACGTGCCAGCTTCATGAAGAGTGTTAAAAGTTCCTGTATCAAGCCAAGCTGTACCGCGTGGGAGAACTTCTACCTTCAGTTTTCCGCGTTGTAAGTATTCAGACATCACGCTCGTGATTTCTAATTCACCGCGCGGACTAGGTTTGACATTTTTCGCAATATCAACAACTTGCTCATCGAAGAAGTAAAGGCCCGGAATTGCAAAAACTGACTTTGGGTTTTGGGGCTTCTCTTCAATCGACACAACATTGCCTGATTCATCGAACTCGATGACTCCATACTCGCTAGGGTTCGCAACTTGGTATGCAAACACCACACCACCATCAGGATTAGTGAGTTGTTTCAGTTGCGTTCCAAGACCTACGCCGTGAAAGATGTTGTCGCCAAGAATTAGCGCGGCCTTATCGCCAGCCAAGAATTTCTCAGCCAAGATGAACGCCTGGGCTAGTCCTTCTGGCTTTTGCTGCACTACATAATCAATGGTCATTCCCCACTGAGATCCGTCGCCCAGGAGGGCCCGAAACGACGTCTCATCACGTGGGGTGACAATCACCAAGATTTCGCGTAAACCCGCAGCCATTAGAGAAGCCAATGGGTAGTAGATCATGGGCTTGTCGTAGACAGGCAATAACTGCTTGCTGATCACAGTGGTCAGCGGAAATAGTCGACTGCCTGTGCCTCCTGCGAGAATGATGCCCTTCATTCCTCTATTCTGCCATTCCACAGGACATCGGGGACAAAATAGCCTCAGATACAATCATCCCAATGAAATATGTAGTGACCGGAGGCTGTGGCTTCATCGGCTCCAATTACGTCCGGGGCCTTCTCTCGGATCATTGGGGCAGCAATGTTGAGCAAGTGACCGTCATTGACTCACTCACATATGCGGGAAATCTGGCCAATCTTGACCCGGTGAAATCAGACTCGCGATTGACCTTCGTACGCGAAGACATCGTGAATCAGAATGAGATTACGCAAATTCTCCAGGGTCATGACATCGTGGTCCATTTCGCAGCTGAGTCACACGTAGACCGCAGTATTAGTGGAAGCGCCGAATTCATTCGTACCAATGTCTTGGGTACCCATTCCATGTTGCAAGCATCGTTGAATGCCAACATCAAACAATTTCTGCACGTTTCTACTGACGAAGTGTACGGGTCAATTTCTGAAGGCTCATGGGACGAGCAGGAGCCACTTCTTCCCAATAGCCCCTACGCCGCAAGTAAAGCATCGAGCGACTTGATTGCCCGATCATTTTTTGTCACGCATGGACTTGATGTTCGAATCACTCGATGCTCAAACAACTTTGGAATTTACCAATACCCGGAAAAAGTAATTCCTTTATTCATTACTAATCTGATGGAAGGAAAGAAAGTTCCTTTATACGGAGATGGTCTTAATGTTCGTGACTGGTTACATGTCGATGATCATTGCCGCGGTATTCAACTAGTCATAGACAATGGCCGAGCTGGTCAGATCTACAACATTGGTGGCGGAACTGAACTTTCAAATATCGATTTAACTATGATGATCATCAATGCCATGGGTGCAACGGAAGCCTCTATCGAACCAGTGGAAGATAGAAAAGCTCATGACCGTCGGTACTCAGTTGACATCGCCAAGATTCATTATGAATTGGGCTACGCACCACAATGCACATTGCATGACACCTTGGCCGACATCGTTAACTGGTACGAGAACAATGAACAGTGGTGGAAGCCACTGAAGTCACAGTGACCTGGCTTCTGCTCGGAGCCAACGGCCAACTAGGTCGAAGCTTGCAAGACGTTTTGTCGGCATTGAAAATTGAATTTGTTGCCACTGGTAGATCAGATGCTGACATCACAGATATTGCAAGAGTTGAAAACTGTGTGAAGCAAACAACTCCTTCGGTAATTGTGAATATGGCGGCATGGACTGACGTTGATGGTGCAGAGTCGCATCGTGATGAAGCATTTCTTGCTAACGCCACTGGCGCGGAAAACGTGGCGAACATTGCCGCCAAATATGACATTCCACTTGTGCATATTTCCACTGACTACGTGTTTGACGGAACACAGACAACGCCCTACAAAACCGATGATGGGACAAATCCGTTGTCCACATATGGAGCATCAAAACTCCAAGGTGAATTGCTTGTCCAAGCTGCACACCCACATGGTTCATGGATCGTGCGCACTGCATGGCTGTATAGCCAATATGGAAAGAACTTTGCCCGAACAATCGCGCGCAAGGGTTTAGCCGGAGACAATCTGTCTGTTGTGAATGACTCGTTTGGTCAACCAACTAGTGCACTGGCACTAGCCCGACAGATAGTGGCACTAGTTGATGCATATCCAGCTGCTGGTGTGTTCCACGGAACAAACGCTGGCAGAGCAACATGGTACGAGTTTGCAAGTGCAATAGTTGAGCCGATTGCCAATCATGGTTCAGTCAGACCTGTCTCTTCTTCTGCATTCCCAACTGTGGCCAAAAGGCCAACATATTCGGTTCTAGATCACGCCGAATGGTCTACGTATGGAATTGCAGATATGCCACACTGGAGAGACTCCCTAGAAGAAATTCACAACGCCATACTTAATTCAGTGAAGGAATAGAAGACATGATCGCAAAACCACTATCTATCCATGGTGCGTGGCTATTGCAGTCTCGAGTATTTGCTGACGACCGTGGAACATTTTCAGAGTGGTTTAAGAGTTCCCTTCTTACGGAACAAACCGGAGAATCATTCGTACCTGTGCAGGCAAATGTTTCGGTGTCGAATGCTGGTGTGATTCGGGGGATTCATTACAGCCTCGCGCCAAGTGGACAAGCAAAGTTAGTGACAGTCCTGCGAGGTTCCATTATGGACGTTGCAATTGATGCCCGAGTAGGTTCTCCCACTTTCGGCAAATACGAATCTGCTGAATTACGTGCAGGAGATGGACAGACAATGTTTTTGCGCTCGGACATGGCTCATGCCTTCCAAGCTCTAGAAGATAACACTGTTGTTTCGTACCTAGTGTCTAGTGAATACTCACCTACTCATGAAAAAGAAATTTCACCCATGTGTTCCATGTTAAATGTTCAATGGTCTGAAAAACTACTCGCAGTTTTTTCTGAGAAAGATCAACTCGCACCCAACACAGCTCAACAAGCTGAAAGTAACCTGCTGCCTATCTTCCGCAATTAGCTATTTGAAAACAGAACCATAACGTCTGACACAGTCACCACATTCCGTATCTTTTTGAATTAAAGACCCATAAGACCTTGAGCGATTTCTCAATTCATTGACTCTTGCCCAGCAACAAGCCGACGTCTTCCTATTTCATTCTTTAAGTGCTTTGGGGTTTCACGAGCCAGCCGATAATTGATAAAACGCTATTACAATCCATGCCTCGGTTACAGGGAGGTTAAGCCGAATACACAACACCGTGGTTAAAGAAAAAATGCACATGCCGATAAAGGGCGCCCAAAACCAGATTTCTAGAGGATCAAGTCGATCATGCCCGCCTAAGCCATAAAATGTCCACCCGAATCCGAAGACAGCAAAAAGAGTCACAGACGGGATTACGGTTCCGATTAACATTAATGACGGAGTGACACCTTCCCATCTTTAGGATCATTGGTCGTAGTGATTATTGAACTTCTATTAGCAATTTACATACGAAGCGAGATGGGTCAACGCTCACGAGTTCGACAGAGGTTTTGACAGATGCTGCAATTAAAGACGATGGCAAAAGTTTTTAACGAGAAGTCCTTTTTGATCACAGGAGCTTCTGGGTTTGTGGGTCAACAGTTGCTTAAGGCTCTTAATGAAGTGGCCCATTCTGCAGATATTCGTTTACATCTTGAACTCGTGACGCGTGATGCGTCCAGTATGGCCAAAGTGGTGACTCTTCTAGAGGTTTCCCACAATGTCTCAATTAGCTATTTACCAGGCGAGATCGGAACATCACTAAAACCTTCTCGGGCCGTTGATTATGTCTTTCATCTAGCTACTCCCGCATCTGCCGTGCTGAATCGAAGTAAGCCTAGAGAAATGTTGATGTTAAACATTGAGGCTGCGAAGTGGATTTGTGATTCACCACATGTGACAGCTTCGCACCCTAAAGTCCTGTTTGCATCGTCGGGAGCAGTGTACGGCGGTGGCGACGGATCCGAAGAGAACATTTCAGAAAACTCATTAATTGCCCCAGAGACTTCACGGCCGGGTATGGCATACGCCGAAGGGAAGCGTGTTGCCGAGATGCTGTTTTACGAAGCTCAACGTGATGACTTACTGACACCCATTATCGCAAGGTTGTTTTCGTTTAGTGGTCCGGGTCTGCCTATTGATCGGCATTTTGCAATCGGTAACTTCGTTCGTGATGCAATTCTGAACCAACGAATTGTTATCCGCGGGGATGGGAATTCTATACGTAGTTATCTAGATAGCAGAGACATGGCACATTGGCTGATTAAAGCTCTTGGTGTTGATGCTCCAACGTTCGCGCTACATGTCGGATCAGAGATAGCCATAAGTATCTTGGAATTGGCTTACCTCGTTGCTGCTAGATATCAGGCCCTTACTGATTCGAGTTGTTCAGTAGTAATCAAGGGAGAAAATTCTGTCTTGGATGGGTTTGACCATTACGTACCTTCTACCGAGAAGACTCGTGAACATCTAGGCGTTGACAGCATTATTCCAATATCGGACTCAATTGATGAGATGATTAGAACCGAGATTCAGTGACATTACGAAAGCCACTCCAAATAGTCTGTGATCTTGACGGTGTTCTTTGGCATCGCACTTTAGTACTCGATGGTGTTCAGGAAGCTCTAAAAGAATTGAACAGGGAATCAACTGAAGTTCATTTTGTGACAAACAACTCGTTCACTCCGATTTCAGACTTGGAGACAAGGATTACTGAACTGGGTTATAACGCATCAGGTCGCGTCATAACGTCGCCGATGATTACTGCATCGTTTATTCCAAAAGGGTCGAGAGTGCTTGTGCTTGCGGGAGCAGGGACACTAGGTTTGCTGGAGTCGTCTGGTCACATTGTTTGTGAGTGGAACAACAGTCCTGAATACGTGATCGTGGGACTTCGAACGGACTTCAATTATGAGATGCTGAAGCATGCATCATTTGCTATTCGTCAAGGTGCAGTTCTTGTTGCCACCAATGACGATTCTTCCTACCCCACTGATGAAGGAATTCTCCCAGGTAGTGGTGCCATTGTCAGTGCGATTGCAGTTGCGGCAGGAGTTATACCAACCGTCATAGGTAAGCCCAATTATCCAGCGGTTGAATTTATAAACAGAAGGCTTAATAATTCAGTTGTCGACTTCGTGATTGGAGATCGAGTTATGCAAGATGGCCTATTTGCCCAAAGATTGAAATCAAAATTTCTACTCATAAGTGATGAAGACCAACCATCACACTTAGTTGGACAAATCCCAATTGACCACAAATTTGTCAGTCTTAAAGACGCCGTGGATTTCCTACTTAATCACTCAAATTCCAACGATTTTTCAGAGTTGTAAATCTCTTCTCATCTTCTTGAAATATTGAATTATAGTAATCACGTTTGTTGGTCAACCATTTCAATTCAAACTGTAAAGCGGCGAGCATCCCTTCCTCAATTTTAGGAAGATCAAGTGCTGAGGACCACATGATGACTTTTCTAGTCTCAAATCTGGTTAGTTTCACATCTCTAATTCGTCTAAGCGCCGGTAAAGAATCTACCGAGACGCCACCGCCCACCACGAGATCTAAGTTGTATTCGGCACATGTTTTTGCAACTTCAACTACGTCATCGATAACACGTTCATCATTTACATTGTCGGAGTTAAGGCCGATTGAACCACAATAGTCACTTCTTCCAAAAACAATCCCCGCCAACGCGCCAGATGCATTTGCAAATTTAGCCATTGCCTCTCGATTAGTAAACCCTGTGATGGTTTCGATATTCCACAAAAATTCAGTATCTTCTCTATCATCAGAGGAATACGCCTTGCGCAGTGCAGCATCGTATTTTGTTAGGGCATAATCCGTTTCGATCATCGGAGCAACTATGTATTGAACTCCAATTTGTTTTGCCACGAATAGATCCATTAGCGCCTCGCAACCACCAATTTTTACAGCAACTGGAAGATCTGCTTGGTGAGCGATTTCTACTAGGCGCATAAGCTCATCAAGGCGCGTACCTTCCGCTTCAAATTCTGCTTTAACAGCCGCCCAACCATACTCATTCTTCCCTTGAACGAGTAGATCTCTCATTTGCCTTTCAAGATTGTTCATTACGTATTTTCTCTTTCAAAGTGAATATATCTAAATACCTTCTTGGAGATTTCCATAGGTAAATGAGGTGAAATTTCAAAGAGTGGCTCTGATTCCATGCTCCCCAACTCGTTTATCCTACTTGAGATTTTAGGCAGGAAGCTCTGTTCTGGATGCAGGTCAACAAGAAATATGTGCGGTTCTGAACTTTCAAGAGAGCTCAGATTTTCAGGATCTGTTAGGCAACCCGGAGCCACTCTCGTTATTCCAATACCATACGCACGAGCAAGGTCACTCCAATTTGGAAACCCAAGACCGCTTTCCGTATCACAGCCAAGATAATTGCCGCCGAAATAGTTTTTCTGCGTCATCCGAATTGATGCATACCCGTTGTTACACATCAGAAAGATCTTGAGATTGGGTTTCCGCACTGAAACGGTTGCGAGTTCTTGTAAGTTCTGAGAAAAACCACCGTCACCCTCGATGTGAATTACTCGTTTATTGGGATTTGCTATAGCGGCCCCGATGGCGCCGGCGAGGCCATAACCCATGCTTGCTAAAGACTTATTTGAAATAATCGTTTGTCCATATTTGTTCTCAAAGGCTTGGTAAAAACTGGTAAAAGATCCGCCACTGCTACAAGGAACTATGACGTCTGAGTTTTTAGCAATCTCCGAAAGTTCCTTCAGAAATTCATAAGGATTCCAATAGCCATCATGAAATGAATTCACTGATTCGCTCAATGGCAGTAATGCCTTTACTTCTTGACAGAAAACTTTCCAATCTTTCTCGTCTGCCCAAACCAATCCTTCACTTAGCGATTGAAGAAATTGAAGTGCATCAATGTTGTACCCGGCGTCAATATTTGGATGGCCTTTTGAAGTTTCTGAGGGGTCAACATCGATTTGAATTATTCTTCCGAGAGGTGCAAAACCCTCAAAATTGAAACCAGTCTGTTGAAGACCAAGTCTGGTTCCAACAGCAATAACCAGATCTGCCTGGCTGATCAGAATATTGGAATAGCGCATACCCCATGTATTTGGGCGACCGAAATAAAGGTTTTCATCACTACTGATTCGATCAGCACCGTTATATGTTGTCATACAAGGAAGACCCATTGAGTTCACAATTTGTGAAATCAATTCGTACTCGCGTGGTAGTCCACCACCCAACAAAATGATCGGTCTTTCGGATTCTGAAAGTAGTTGCCGGGTGTATTTACAAGCCTCAGAGATGTTAGTTGTAGATGCTGCTGACGTAACTTGACCCTTTGATTGTTCTACATCGGTGAAAATCGAACTTGCACCTTGTGCGTCAAGACAGATCTCCAAGAAGACTGGTCCTGGTTTGCCAGTGTACTGTTCCGATAAATACTGAGTGAATAGCTGCTTTGTTATGGGAGTCTCAATCCGCACAGACAACTTGGTTATCGGTTTGACAATCGATACCCCATCAATCTCTTGGATCCCCCGCTGACGAATATCACCGGTAGCGAGATCAGACGACTTTACTTGCCCACCAATTACTAAGAGTTCCCGCCCTTCAAGATAGGCGCCGCTGATGCCAGATACAGCATGTGTCAGGCCTGGTCCTGCTGTCAATAACACAAATGCTTTTTCTTTTTGATTTGACTCATTGAAATACTCTGCCGCAATGGTGGCTGACATTTCATGAACGAACGGCACACAATGCATTCGGCTTCTTGCACCATCCAAGAGGTGCATGCTGTTACCCCCCGGGACAAAAAAACAATGATTGTAACCGAATTCAACTAACCACTCAGTCAATTCATCTGCAAATTTGAGGTTTTTAACGTTCATTACTAATTCCGAGTTCCGTTGTTACGACAAAATTTGGACGTTGTTTTACTTCCTCGTAGATCAGGCCGATATATTCAGCAATTAAGCCCAACATAAAAGTAAGAAAACCAAAAACCAAAAGTACCAAAGAAACGATTGTACCAAATCCTGCGAAAGGCACTCCGACAAATACCCAAGAGATTGCGAACGCAAAAAGTGAAATGATTGAAATACCTGACAACAAGATTCCGCAAAGAGTTATCAATTTCAATGGGATATATGAATGCGAGAAAATCCCTTTAAAAGCGAGATCAATCACTTTCAAACTGTGAGCATTTGAGACTCCGCCAAACCGCTCCGGTCTTTCAGCTTCAATGCCAATTGACTTAAAGCCGACCCAAGCAAAGAGTCCGCGAATAAATCGATTTCGCTCTTCCATGCCGCGAACTGCTTCATAGACCTTTCTGTCAACAAGTCGAAAATCACTTGCATTCTTCGGAATGCGATCATCAGTGAGTTTTCCAGCGAGCCAATAAAAGGCTTTTGAATTAAATGCCCGGATTGGTCCAGTTCCAGTGCGCTTCGTAACAACCATGTACACGTTTTCATAGCCTTCTTCCCACTTCTTGATGAATTCAGAAATGAGCTCAGGTGGGTCTTGCAAATCTGCTGTCATAAGAACAACCGCATCACCGGTCGCATAGTTCAGGCCCGCAGTTAAACCACCATCCATTCGGAAATTTCGCGCTAGCTGAATAGTTTTGAAGCGGTTATCTTTCACATAGATTTGCTGTAAAAGTTCCCAGGTTCTGTCAATAGAACCATTTTCTACAATTATTGCTTCAAAGTCATACTTCGGATTGGCGTCGAACACTAAAGCGAGACGACGCGCCAATTCTTCAACACATGCTTCTTCATTATACGCAGGAACAATAATTGAGATTAGTTTTCTATCGGTCATTTGCTTGTTACAAACTCGCTGATCGTCTCAACCATAAAGTCAATAATTTCATTTGTTAATCCGGGATACACGCCAATCCAAAAAGTGGAATCAGTAACAATGTCTGCATTCTTAAGATCTCCCACTACGCGCATCGGCATATCTTTGTATGCGGGCTGGCGAAGTAGATTTCCGCCAAACAATTGGCGTGTGCCAATGCGGCGACTTTCAATATGCTGCACGAGATCGAAACGTGAGAACGGGGCTTCGGCTTTCACTGTGATGGGAAACCCAAACCAGCTTGGTTCACTGTTCTTCGTTGCCCTAGGCAACAGAAGGAATTCCTCCAAAGGCTTCAGCCCCTTACGAAGGCGCTTCCAGTTTGCATTTCGACGGTCGATGAAATCTGGAAGCTTTTCCAACTGTGCAACACCAATGGCAGCTTGCATGTCAGTCATTTTTAGGTTGTAACCAATATGTGAATACACATATTTATGGTCATAGCCATACGGCAAGTCGCCGAGTTGCCAATCAAACCGTCGACCACATGTGTCGTCCTGGCCTGGTGGGCACCAACAATCGCGTCCCCAATCGCGAAGAGATTCAATGATCTTCTTCATTGATGCCTTCTTCACCATCACACATCCACCTTCACCCATGGTGATGTGGTGAGCTGGATAGAAACTGGCTGTAGAAAGATCTCCGAATGAACCAACAGGCTTGCCGTTGAACTTTGCACCGACTGCATCGCACGTGTCTTCAACTACAAAAAGATTGTGCTTCTCGGCAAGTTGCATTACGCCTTCAAGGTCAAACGGGTTGCCCAATGTATGAGCCATCACGATTGCTTTAGTTTTTGGTCCAATCGCAGCTTCAATGTGCTCTACAGATGAGTCATACGTCCCGAGTTGAATATCGACAAACACGGGTGTGAGGCGATTCTGCAAAATAGGATTCACAGTTGTCGGAAAACCAGCTGCAGCAGTGATGACTTCGTCGCCTTCTTTCAATGCTCGCTTTCCTAAACGAGATGATGTGAGCGCGGTGACTGCGAGAAGGTTGGCAGATGATCCTGAGTTGCACAACATCGCATGTTTCATGCCCATGACTTTTGCGAAAGACTTCTCAAACAGTTCTGCATAACGACCAGTGGTCAACCAGAAATCAAGCGATGAGTCAACTAGCAATTCAAGTTCGTGATTATCGAACACTTTTCCGGAAACTGGAATAGTGGATATTCCACCGAGGAAGGGTTTCTGTGGAAAGGCTTCATGATGATATTCCTTTACTAACCCAAGTATTTGGGCGCGCAATTGATCGGCACGTGTTTTTTCAGCCATGAGAACTATTTCTTTCTTGTGAGAAGTTCGCGATACCAATCAAATGATTTCTTCAAACCATCTTCAAGTGGAACCAAGGCATGCCAGCCCAGAACTTCATGAGCTTTTGTGGAATCTAGATATTGATCTTTAATTTCGCTTGATGCGGCGTTCAAGATATTTGGTGCGATTTCTGGTTTTCCTGCAGCAGCACAAATCGCTTTATAAATCTGCATCACTGTAAGTGGAGATTCATCACTGAAGTTGAAACCTTGACCTGCGAATTCTGGTTTATCGGTTTGCTCACCAAGTGCAAGATATGCGGACACAATGTCATCAACGTGTAGATAGTCGCGAATAAATGTTCCATCACTGCGAAGCACTGGCTGTTCGCCACGAAGTAGCGAACGGAAAGTTCCAGGAACAATACGGTTCCAGTTCAGGTCTCCCCCGCCATAGATGTTTCCGCAGCGTGCAATAGTTACTGGCGTTCCGTAGGTACGTGCGTAAGTAGTGGAGATGAGGTCTGTACAACTCTTCGATACTTCATACGGATGATCACCATTCATCGACATATCTTCTGTATATGGCAGTACAGGTTGTGTGCCGTATGCCTTGTCACTCGACGCAACAATGATTCTCTTCACCAAGGGCGACAATGTTCGACAGGCATCTAACAAGTTCCAGGTGCCTTGAATGTTCGATTCAAAAGTGTGACGCGGTGAACGATCAGCTGCGCCGACAATTGGTTGGGCCCCTAAATGGAAGATCGAATCCACTTCATGGTTATTGATGGCCCGTTCAATGTCGTCGTAATTCTCAAGCCGACCATTAACAACGTTGACCTTATTAATAGTGCCGCTACGCATGAGTTCGCTTTGAGGGTCGGAATCAGCAATAAATGCGACGGTGTAGGCACCGCTTTCAGCCAGCCAACGGGTGAGCCAAGAGCCCACCATGCCCGATGCTCCAGTAACCAGAACCCTCTTGTCACCCCAATAGGCAACCGAATCTTGCTGAGCCACTATTTCCACACTTTCCAAGGTGCGTTGCCGCTAACACACATTTAATTCAACATTGTGAATTCGCGAAACGTATCAATTGGCTGCCAGAAACCTTCATGGCGATATGCCATTAATTGGCCTTCTGCCGCTAAACGTTCAAGGGGTGCCTGCTCTAGAACGCACTCTTCATCGAGATAATCAAGAACTTGGGGCTCAAATACAAAGAATCCGGCATTTACATAGTCATCAGTCTGTGGTTTTTCCCTGAATTGCTGCACTTGACCCGTTGAATCAAGATCCATGACGCCAAACCGAGACAACGGCCGCACCGTTGTCACCGTGGCTAATTTGCCATGAGACTCATGAAAAGCCAAAAGGGCTGAAACATCAATATCGGCAAGGCCGTCACCATAGGTGACCATAAATCGGCCGTCTATATATTTAGCTACCCTTTTCACGCGGCCACCAGTCATCGTGGTTGGCCCAGTATCAGCAACGGTCACTTTCCAATCAACTTCCGTATGGTTGCCATGCACCTCTATATGAGTCGATTTACCCAGATGAGCAGTGAAATCGTTCATGCGAGCGTCATAATTCAAGAAATAGTCCTTGATCACGTCTCCTCTGTAGCCAGTACAGACGACAAAATCTGTGAGCCCATGAAAAGCAAAGGACTTCATCAGATGCCACAAAACTGGCTTACCGCCGACTTCAACCATCGGCTTGGGCTTGTACTCAGTTTCCTCACGCATGCGGGTTCCGAGTCCACCAGCAAGTAGGACAACTTTCATAATGAAGATGTTACTTGAGAAGTATTCTAAGGAGAGGCTAAAGGACTGTTTGCGGTTGATATGACTGAGACCAGATGTTCTCCCACTATTGACGGATCGGATCGGCTTTTGTTGACTAGTTGCCGGCCCACGAGGCATGGCAAAAGAGCCGACTAATTCGACAGTCTTTTGCTGTCAGATTTGCTGATTTGATAAACCGACCACGTAGGTCGTCAGAATCAAAAGTCCCATTCCTAAGACCACGCAAGTTCCCACATCCCACAACTGAAGGTTCCAACCAGCAGCTGCGGCTGTCGACTGCACTGGCCCAAAAATCAAAATATTTGGGATTGAGAAAACAAAAATCCATTTCGGGTTGATTCCACGCCAAAGGATTAGTGAACCTAAGCCAATTACAGCCAATCCAATTGAAATAGCCATGGGAGAGACAACAAGACTTGCACGAGTGGAAAAAGAATCACCAAATTGAATCAGACAAAAAGTTATAGATGAGAAAACTATGAAAACTATAAAATCGTGAGACTTTTGAGTAGATCTTCGAAAGCCAATTAGAACGAATACGAGCAGGCCTATCCAGCTCAATATTCCTGCTGCGCCAAGCACAGTCTCGCTAGTCAACTGCCGATATTGACCCAAAAAGCCTGAATATCCAGAGACCGCGGGATTGCCATCAACCCGAACAAAAAGGGCCTCAAAATTGTGCAACTTGTTCCACCCTATTTCTGCCAAGCCCAAGTTCTGATATTTCAGAATGATTGTCCGAATGATTGAACCATCTCCGCCTCCTAATTCTCCAGCCAAATGCCAATACAGGAGTCGGTCACCTGGCGGATCCCAGATTTGCTGATATCCGTACCAGGGCAGATACATCAGAGATGAAAAAAACAAAGTCTTAGTCAGTAAGAGGAAAATCCCTCGCACAGATAACACAATCAGTAAAAAAGCTGGGAGAACGTACACCGAGGAGCCATGTGCCAAAAGAGACAAAACCAAAGCGAGAGCAGCTAAGGGTAAATAAGGTTGCCTCGTATCTCGCTCATTTTTTAGTTGAATTAACAAAGCAATTGCGATAATTGTCAATGATGCCGCAATAATTTTGGGCCACGTATAAATAGTATTAACCAATATTCCTGGAGCAAAAAATACTGAAATTGAGACCACGATCCCAAAATTTCTAGAGCCCCACAGAACCTCAGCAAGCATTACAACTGCCACAATCAGCACAGAAGAACAAGCAACGAGAACAAAAAAATCTGGTTCTTGGCTGTGGCTAAGGGGAGACAATACCCTGACTAATCCTGTTGCGATCGGTGGACGATCGCTGCCTTGCCACCCATCGAGGAGAGTCGGGCGCAATTGTTGTTTGTGTTGAAGAGCCCGAGCAAACATACCTGGAATTTTGTTGTCGACAGAATTCCAGTACCGAACGGCCACAGTGTGTTGAATGCCTTGAGAAGTATCTGCAATTCCTCTACACAATGCTGCTGCTACTGCCACAAGAGTCGAAAGAGAGCAAACAAATAGGAGGTGGAGTTGTTCGCTAGTCAACCTTTGTCGCTGAAGAAAATATAAGAGAGCAGATAACAGCAATATCCTCATCGCAATCAATGCTGAATCAGAATTTATTGAATACGAGATCCAAGAGACCAGAAATCCCGCATAGCCCAACGCTGGGACAAGAACTACAACCAATGCCTTCTCAGTTATTGAGTTCAATTTAAATTTCTCAGCAAACGCAGAGCTGAATTGAAAACTTCCCAATACAACGGTCATAGATAGAGAAACATTCATTAAAACTTCTAACCACATGACGGGTACTCTAACTTCCCCTTATTTGATTCATTGATGTAGGCAAATCATGCCAAACAAGCCTTTAAAAACATTGATTCGAAACAATAAGAATCTCTGAGTTTCAATAAATGACTGGAGATCACAGAGAATTAGGCAAAGAGTAAATGACTTGGGTTTGAGGAAGAACTATGGTTATTGCATGGATTATGAAGCACTTTACAAACATAGATTCAAAGACGTGGATCAGAATGAACGAAACAAAGTTTGGAAAGTCATAAGTCAATACATAACTTCGCTAGCTGGATCACCAATTCGTGTCTTAGATCCCGCCTGCGGACTGGGTGAATTCATCAATTTCTGTCCTGCAGGGGAGAAGTGGGCCGCTGATTTGGGAATGGACGGGGCGACGCTGTCTCCAGAAATCAAATTTCTATCAGGCGGATTTTTAGACATTGAATTACCAGATGAATATTTTGATCTCATCTATCTCTCTAATGTTCTTGAACATCTGCCTTCTCAACTTGCAGTGAACGAGTTTTTAGTTCACGCGCACAAGAAACTCAAGAAGGGGGGAGTTGTAATAGTGATGGGACCAAATTTCAAATACTGTGCTGATGAGTATTTTGATTGTGCTGACCACACGACAATTCTGACCCATGTTGCGGTGGAAGAACACCTAGTAGCTGCAGGTCTAGTCACTGAACACGTTGTGCCGCGATTTATGCCGTACTCATTTCGATCACGACTTCCAAGTTTCGAAATCACAACCCGCTTGTACTTGAGATTTCCTGCTGTGTGGAGAATCCTGGGAAAGCAATTTCTACTAGTGGCCCGAAAGAGTTAGAAGTATTTCATTTGAAGACATTTAGAGACTCTTCTGAACGAACAAAGTTCAATCTCCTAAGTGTGGGTGTCTTTTCATATCTTCTTGTCCTATTTTTATGCCTGAGGTGGAACGCAATAGTTTCGCGCAGCCGCTTCAATCCAGATGAAGCTGAACTGCTTGCAGATGGAATACGAGCGTCAAAGTCATTCATCCCATTTAAAGATTTTACATCGCCAACTTTTGGGCCTATTTGGCCAATGTTTCTTGGTTATCTTCACCGATTTGGATTGCCCCTCAGCCTTCCAATAGCCCATCTATTGAGTGCCTTGATGCTTATTGGGATTTGCAAATTGGTCTTCAATGCTTTAATTCGCCGTTTTTCTATCATTCTGGCACTCATAATTGTCACACCTTTGTCACTTCAGTTTGCAACAGGGTTAGGTGATTTTGATTATCTCTCTCTCTCCACAGAACTTCTTCCTCTCGTTTTCTTAGTTGTTGCCACAGCAATTACCTACCGTCAAGTTCTTGAACACAAAGAAATTTTGTATGTAGGTCTGTTTTTTGGTCTTGCTGTGTTCAGTAAATATTTCTTTGCGCCGCTCGCTCTTATTGGTATGTTGATGGCCCTCTCAAAGGCGCAATCTGATGGTTTGCGATGGATCTCATCCCTTAAGTGGATGATTCTTGGTTTCTGTCTTCCAATGGTTTTACTCGTGTCTGTGGCGTTACTAGGCGGGATCCCTATTTGGAAGATTCTTGAGTCACCACTGATGACATTTCAGTATCTCCAAGGAGGGGGACTCGGCAATAGTGCTTGTAGCGGATTGGACCGGCTGAATAACATTCGAAGTTCTTTCTCGGCGCATTTTTCTTCATTTTCGTTATTGTTGCTCGCAATATCACTGTGCATATCTTCAGGAATCTCAATACGAAGTCGTCATCAGGCTTTCCGGATTGTGCTTATTTTGTCTCCTCCTGTTGTTGCAATTTTTCTGTTGTTAAGCAACTGCACAATTTTTCCGCATTACAACTTTTTGTTAGTAGGAGGAGTTTTGCAATTGTTTATTGCGAGCACTTCCCTAACACCCAGGGATAAGGATTCTCGACCAAAGTCAGAGTCTCGGATAGTCCTGTCTCTATACGTATTCGTAATCATGCAGATTTTGCTAACTAATGTTGTTCCAGCTGTCTTAACTCCTCTTGCTAAAGGCACAGAGAAGAGTCCACAGTTCTTATCGGCTACAAATGGCTTGTGGGAACGTGCATGGGATTCTGAGCGCACGCCTCTCTCGTCTTTTTGTGCAAGGGGTGACTCCGTACTTGTGTGGGGATGGTCTCCTGAGCTTTATAGCTTTTATGGTTGGGAACCCGCCAGCAGGTACGTCACAACCACTTCAATGATCGACCATGAGATGTTTTCTCATGACGTAACTACTTATCGCGCAAGATTGACCGGCGATCTGGACCTGACAAGCGTGAATTGTGTGGTTGTAGCGATTGGACCATCATTCTTTGGAAGTTTCGATGAAAACGACTCGATGAAAGTTCAAATGCCAGATCTTTGGGAGAAGGCGGCTTCTCGACTCAATGAAAAAACATTTTATTGGGACAGCGTAAACCCCTTCACAGTTCTTGTGCCGCGTCAAACCGATGACTAATCATCAGAGAAAAACTTGGCGACAAATTATCTCCTAGAGAAAAAATTTCGAAACTTCCCAATTTTTTTCTCAGTAATCTCAAAAGTTGTATGACTCAATTGATAGTAAGAAGAACTGAAGAAACCATTTTTGTAAGGAACTTTTGCTGTCTGGCTCGGAAGGTAATTGAAATAGTGCGGAACTCGCCCAACTGGGCAATAGTGACCAACCATACTCCGACGGCTTAAATTTTTATCTCCAACAGGCGAGCCTCCATGAACTAAATCAGCCGACCAAATAAATACATCGCCTTGTTTAGGTCGGAAAATTTTTTTCTCCAGCCCCAACTCTTCCGATTTTCGAATCAGCCACTTAGACCAATCCGTATGGCTATCTTGACCATGTAATGTCGGATCCCAGTGTTTTGAGTTCCCTCCAAAATTCCAATCTGGGAGACGATGGGAGCCGTCTACATACATCAACTCACCGCTCCCCTCTTGAATATCTTCTAGTGCGACCCACGCCGCGGCTAATTCAAGTGGTTTATCAACCACAACATAGGCAGTGTCTTGATGCAGTCCCTGCCCAGAGCCTTGTTCAAATGTTAAGCCCTGAAAACACAGCGGAGCTTCATCAAATACGATTCGAAGGAATTCTGTTATGGCTGGCGAAGTCAACACATCTGCGGCCAATCTTGAGGCCCCATAAAGATCTACGAGACGCATTCGTTCCGCAGGAAGACCCGGTGGAACTGTTTTTGCAATTCCAGGAGGAGCCTCTGGGTCTTGGTAAAGAACCGTTTCGCTGCCTCCCTCGAAAATCGTGGCTAATTCTCGGGCTAATTCCGAACACAGAGTTTCGTCAACAGCTCCTTCCAAAATTACATATCCATTTTCAATCCATTGTCTGAGTAGGTACTCCTGATCTTGATTGATTTGGCCATTGTTAACTCGGTGAGCCAACAATTCCAATGCATCAATTCTGTCAGTCCATAAACCACCGAAGTTGCTTGCGTACAGATGCTCACCTTGTTCCAACATGCTCACAGATTACGGCATTACATCTACCGAGGCACTAATCCGTGGTGCAACTCAATTGAATGTGTGCGCGAGGGGGGACTTGAACCCCCACGTCCTTTCGAACACTGGCACCTGAAGCCAGCGCGTCTGCCATTTCGCCACTCGCGCGAGTGAGAACATGACGCTATCTACCCTTTGCCACCAGCC